>Ga0315901_10010087_pt1 | contig 10787 bp, 6 predicted proteins | sample LakEriMetagenome_10_FD_203761 | JGI IMG/M metagenome (GOLD analysis project Ga0315901, IMG submission 203761) | Freshwater fungal communities from buoy surface, Lake Erie, Ohio, United States - Buoy 2 MA116 | ecosystem: Environmental > Aquatic > Freshwater > Lake | place: USA: Lake Erie, Ohio...
ATAACATCAGCCTGCGCTGTCGCACTGAGGTCTTGTCTCCTCACTCAGGATTTCAACAAAGAGCAGATCTAGGTCCCATATTGAAACGGAGCAAGGATGAAAAGAAAAATATAAATCAGCGGCATGAGTTTTGCCATGCAGTGTCAAAGTCGCGGAGCTTGGATAAGGCCCCTTCAAACTCCGCCTCTTCGACGCTCAGAACAAAGCGTAAATGAGACGGGAGCCCGGTCCATGTCGCACTGTTGAGTAAAAGCCCCGTTGAAGTGAATATACTCTGAGCAATGTCGTCGGCGATTCTTGTCACATCATTACTAAGGATTTTCGGGTCCCTGTTTCGATAATTTTCAAGATATTTTTTCGGAGATGCACAAAGAAAAAGACCCCCTTCCGGTTCAATAACATCCCAGCCTAATGCGACTAAGACAGCGGATAAACGCTTGCTGCGATTCTTAAGAAGTTCGCGTTGCTCTTCAAGAGTTTCATGAATCGGATGATTAGAATGAACCAAGGCTTGATATATTTTCCTTGCAGCATAGCGCACCGTAAAATGAGGCTGCGAAGACACCTTTAAACGTAATTGGCTTGCGCTTTGGTCATCCGGACTGAGTGCCCAACCAAAACGAAGACCTCCTGCGGCAAGCTCTTTGGAGAGACCACCGAGCATAAACAGGGGGACCCGTGATGAAGCAGTATCGTTGAAAAATCTGTTGAGTTTTACAAAGGTCTGTTTTTTATTAAATTCAAGACCTGAGAAGATGGTATCAATGATAATTCCGCATCTATGATTGTTTAAGACATCAAAAATGTCGGACAATTCACCTGACGAGTAAACAGAGCCAGTCGGATTGACAATCGGTGCATTCAAATAAAGCCAATCTCCACCCGAAAGTGAGAGAGTTGAATCGAGATCCTGCGCTGAGATCTTGAATCGATTTTGGCTATGTGTTTTCGCAATCGCATGCTTGACGTTGTAGAAATCACAAGCTGCTGAAAAATAGCCATAAGACCCCTGCGGGATAAGTATTTTTTGCTCTGAATCGGAGATTAATTCCAAGACTGCCGCAAAAAGTGGGGCAACTCCATTTCCAAGGACAACAGAGCTTGAAGGGACCCCTTCAAGACCAAATCGAAGTGAGGCCATTTGGCTGATGCAATGCTCGACGTTCAAATCCGAAGAAGAAACATTTTGCCTTAAAAAACTTTCAATGATCGCGGCATGCACTTGAAGAGGACTGCGCAAGCAATTTTCGCCATAATCTAATCGTATGGTTTCAGTTTTAATTGGTAGGTGTTGGGCTTGCACAGACGCATGACTAAATGCTTGACGAACAAAGCTCGGAAGATGACTGTTCTCAAAGGCCAGATCCTTTTGGGGAAGTCGAAATTCTTCACCTTTGATTTTTCTAACGTCCGTGAGTTGAAAATTCAAAAGGTCAGCAAAAATTCTTGAATAGTATTTTTGGGTCAGCAGTGGAGTTCGGCTATAGGAAAGCTCTGCGGCCGCTGTCAGATGTTCAAGAAGTGTGTGGTTCTCGGAAATCAAAAAACAAATTTCGAGATCTGAATAGACTTTGTTTTTTACCAAACCAAACAGCAGGCTGACGTGGCTAGGAAGGCTATGATCTGCTATGAATGAGAGGACCCCGTGGTTTTCCGGTTGGCTCGATAAATCAAACTGCTGCGACAAATCGATAATCAGTCGGGTTGAGTGATTCTTGCAAACATCACTGAGCCGAACGAACGCATCGCTGGTTTTTACTTCAAAATCCTGCAAACTTGTAATGACAAGATTTGGTTTTAATCGTTCGATGAGTTTGCATAATTCATCGATCCGTCGAGGAGCCTCTAGTCTTGATCCTTGGTGCACGGCTAAGACATTGCTGAGGCCTTTCTCGATGAGTGTCAGGTGTGGCTGAAGGATTTGCAGATAGTTCTTAATCAGGCTTCTTCGATCAGGGGCAATAAAAACACTTTTTGCGGTCAATGGTATGCGCCAGTAGCTTCTTAAATATTGAGCAATTTGTCGCCTAAGTTGAGGTTCACCTTCGGTATCTGAATAGGGTAGATTCGGCCTCTTCTGTAGCCATTCTGAGAGGCTTCCAATGAAATTTATCTTTTCATCCGCAACTTCGTCTTGGTTAAAAGATAAATCCACGCTGTTGCGTGAATCTTCAAAACCGCTTTGCCGGATGAGATTGAATAAAGACTTTATGGAACTGCTTTGTTTGAGTTGAGCTTCGTAGACGCTTAGGCTGTGAGCGATACGGCCTCCTTGATTTGCATAAGCCTGAGCGGTTTGTGCGCAGATGGATTCGTCGCTACTTAAACTTGTGAAGAACTCAAAACGATGCGGAGATGCCTTTTCAATTTCTACAAGTGGACTGATGTCAGTGTCGGAGGCTTGCCAGACCTTTGTTGACCAAATTTTTCTTATCGAAAATCCTCGACGCTTAAAAAGACGTTCAAGGACCGGAGCTCCAGGCCTTCCACCCATATTGAGAATAATTTTTGCCGATGCTTTGCCCACTTCGATAAATTCCTCGAGAGCACGGGCAATGAGACCCAAGCCAAACTGATCCTCAATGTATCCCTGTTTTTCGCAATAGTTGCTGAGGGAGTATAGATATGTGTCATCTGCATTTTCACTGATGAATGAGTTCGTCAGCAAGGGCTCAGGACTGAGGACCTGAGGAATACATCCAATCACCCGATCGAGATGTATTTTTCTCTCCATGATATTTTGAAGAAGGTCAGAGGTATGAAACTCCACGCGGTCAAGTAACGTGCGACCTTCCGAGTCTAAAATCGGAGTACCAGAATCATCGAGCGCATTCAGTAAAAGATTTAATCGGGCACAGGTAATTGCGCGAGGATTTATGTCAAGGCCAATAAATTTTTGCGGCAAATTTCTCTGTGCCATTGCGATTGCAATCCAGCCATTTCCGCATCCGAGCTCAGCGATTGTTCGTCCTTGAAATTCGCTCGCTGGATAACGAGCTAATCCTTCATAAAAGGTGAATGACCAGTCCTCTGGTGTAAAAATGCTTGGCAATTGAAGGAGTGTCAGTGTCTTGTCTGTGTGATTGTGTCCGTCGAGCGTCAGGGTTGTAAAAGCGAAATGGTACGTCTGCAGAAAACTGTCAGTATCCAGGTGCCGTTCTTCTGATTCTCGTTTGAGCTGTGTCAAAAAACATCGAATGCGTGATCGGCTTTGGGTGTCCAATGACTCATCTAGAAGGTTTTTGAGTGATTCGTATGCATTTTGACTGGAAGTGGAGCAGCGATTGAGAAAATCCTTCGGGTCCAATGCAGGCATGGGGTCTGTCTCCTATTTCCAATTTGGAAAGGACGATATTCGAGCGGCGTTGTTTTGCAAGGTTGCAAAATCCAAAATCCCTCCGCAGACTGATGGAGCTGAGTGTACGAGATAACCAGCCACATCCGTTCTGGGGCCTGAGTCTCTCTGAACACACTGATTTAGAAAGAAGGATAGGATTTTTAAAGTGAAAGTTATAAACAGTTTGAATGATAGCGGCGAATTTGTGCGTTTGTTCGCGAGGATGTTGACACGTTCTGTCGATTTTTCCGTTGTTCTTTTTTTCTCGATTGTTGCAGGTTCCGTGGTTCTCCCGTCTGTAGCGTTGGCGCAACCTTCGTCGTCAACTGAAGGAGCCGTTTCAGCTGGCTTTCCACCGAGTGGTTTGACTGAGAGTCCGTTGCATTCGGTGCCACCAACCTCGCTTCTTCAAATGAGGCTTCACCCAGCAGTGCTTCCTTTAGAAGCAGAACTATCCTGTTCGGTCTTGTTTAGTTGTTATCTGGGACTGACCCGAGGGTTTGTGGTGGGTGGTGATGTTTTGAAGACTTTGGGGGTTACAACGCTGGGCCAGCATCTCTATGGACCAGGGGCTTGGACTTATCTGGATTTGAACGTGGGTTATCAGTTTTTGAGGCTTGCCGAACGACAATCCAGTTTCATGGGTGCATTTGGTTACAGAACGCTTAGTTACAAAAACTCAGAAGGAGCAAAGATTGGGCGTTCAGGAGTCGTGTTTAAGGTCGCGTATGCTGAGCTTGTGCTTCCCGCTTACACTCAGGGATTGGTTTTTGAGGGAGTGTCGTCGACGGTGTATACAGAAGAGGGGGCGGACCAGCCGTTTACAAAGCTCGATGATAAAAAAGTGCGCAGCCTTGTCTCTGAGTTTTCAAATTTTATGAGAGCCAATCCTCAATTGCGTCTTCAACTTCCGGCTGATTTGGAAGTTGTTAACTGGAAACCCTCTCAAGTCGATCTACCGTCCCCTCTCAGAGGATTTCTGCGCGTCAATCCAATCTATGAACAGACAGACGTGGCGATTCGTTCCGGAGACCAAACGGTTTATGCGTGGGAAGAAAAGCGTTTTGCATTGCAGCTCATGATGATGGCAGCGTATGCGTCGGCGGATCAAAAATCGGGGCGCTTGGGTCTCTTGGGTGGACTGGGGATTGAAATGTCTGGTTCTAGGTCCAGTCTCGACTCAAAGTCTCCCTCGAAGGACCTAAATCCCGGTATTTCGGATGCTTCAATCGTAAATGGAAAGCTTGAAATCCAGGCGACCTACCAGTTTTAACAAGTTCTAACAATCTTGCTTGCGTCGTCTTCAGCTTTGTATTAAGCGAGTCGACTCACGTCTGGAAACAGCCGCTTTCGCGCTGTAGCTCTGGAAAAGTTGTGAATAGGAAGGTTGCCAATGGCAAAGAAAATTGTTGGTCTCATCAAGCTCCAGATTACCGCTGGACAGGCCACGGCGGCTCCGCCAATCGGTCCCGCCCTCGGTCAACGCGGTGTAAACATTGCGATGTTTGTCAAGGAATTCAACGCTCGCACTCAGAAGCAAGCGGGAACAATTCTCCCCACGATCATCACGGTTTATTCCGATAAATCCTTTACTTTTATCACCAAGACCCCGCCAGCAACGGTTCTCTTGAAACAAGCAGCGAAGATCCAGTCCGGAAGTAAAACCCCTGGTAAGGCGTTGTGTGGTTCGGTGACCGAAAAGCAAGTCGAAGAAATTGCGAAAACCAAACTTCCAGACTTGAACTGCTACGACGTTGAAACGGCTAAGAGGCTCATCAAAGGCTCGGCTCGTTCAATGGGTCTTGAAGTTAAGTAAGAGTGTGTGGTCCGCACAGAGGTGCGGCTCTTAACAAAATGATTTTTGAGGGAGGCCTTAGAGCCGTTTGAACCTCAGGAGATACTCATGAGAAAGATTGGTAAAAAACTGTCTGAAGCTCGCAAAAAGGTCAACGCAGATAAGCGTTATTCTTTGCCCGAGGCTTCCGCACTTCTGAAAGACGTGAGCTACTCAAAATTCGATGGCACCGTTGAAATCGCCATGAATTTGGGTGTGGACCCTCGTCACGCCGATCAAAACGTCCGAGGCGCAGTTGTCCTTCCGAACGGCCTTGGAAAGAAGGTTCGCGTGCTTGTGTTTGCTAAGGGTGAGAAGATTCGTGAAGCAGAAGAAGCTGGTGCGGATTACGTGGGTGGTGATGACATCGCTCAAAAAATCCTCGGTGGATGGCTTGATTTTGAAGCGGCAGTTGCAACGCCGGACATGATGGGTGTTGTGGGTCGTCTTGGAAAGATTCTCGCTCCCCGTGGTTTGATGCCGAATCCAAAAGTTGGAACTGTGACGATGGATCTCCGCACAGCTGTTAAAGATGCAAAAGCTGGTCGAGTTGAATTCAAAGTAAACAAGGCGGGTATTATTCAGGCTCCTGTCGGAAAAACATCTTTTTCTGCAAGTGCAATCGAAGAAAACCTGAAAAGCTTCGTTGAAGCTATTTTGAAAGCAAAGCCTGCGGCAGCCAAGGGGACTTATGTGAAGTCGGCTTACGTGAGTGCAACAATGAGCCCGAGTGTTCGCCTTGACACGACGGAAATGAAATAAGCGTTTTACTTGTGGGTCAAAGACTGCTGGTTCTCGTCGGTTCGAGGTAAATCCCGCATAGACTAAGACCCTCTTTTTCTAGTCTTACGATGGCAGAAGCCATCTTCCTGAAGGGAGGTTCGATTGGATAGGAAGGCCAAAGCCGCCTGGCGCGACGATATGGTTCAATACCTAGACAAGTCGTCCGCGCTGTTTCTGGCGCAGTATCAGGGCATGACAGTGGAAGAGCTGACGGAACTTCGCCGCTCGCTCAAAGCTGCCAATGCCGAGTTTCGTGTTGTGAAGAACACGATTGCCAAAAAGGCTGTTGAAGGTCGTCAGGAGAGCCTCATAAGCTCCGACCTCAAGAACCAAACGGGTATCGTGTTTGTTTTTGGTGATGTTGCTGCAGCTGCAAAAGCCTTCACTGAAGCTTCCAAGAAAAATGAGAAGCTGAAGGTTGTTGCCGGTTACATGGAATCCTCGAAGTTGAGTGTCAAGCAAATTGAGTCGCTTGCATCACTCCCATCTCGGGAAGTTCTCATTGCCAAAATCTTGGGTTCTCTCGTGGCTCCGCACCGCGGACTCTTGGGTGTTGTTCAAGGTGTTCCACGGGCAATGGTCAGCGTGCTGAATCAAATCAAAGAGACCAAAACTGCGTAATTTTTTGTTGAGTGAATAGTGATTTAACAGCAAAGATTTTATTGGGAGATAAATAAATATGTCTACAATTACTAAAGAGCAATTCATCGAGTACATCAAGGGCCTCACACTCATCCAAGCTGCTGAGCTTGTAAAAGAACTCGAAGAAATCTTCGGCGTTTCTGCTGCAGCTCCAGTTGCAGTTGCTGCTGTTGCAGGCGGCGCTGCTGCTCCTGCTGCTGAAGCTCAAACTGAATTCGAAGTGATCCTCAAAGCGGGTGGCGACAAGAAGCTTGACGTCATCAAGGAAGTTCGGGCTTTGACAGGCTTGGGTCTTAAAGAAGCTAAGGACTTGGTTGAAGGCGCTCCTAAGAGCCTCAAGACTGGTGTTTCTAAGGCTGAAGCTGATGACATCAAGAAGAAGCTCACAGCTGTCGGCGCAACTGTTGACATCAAGTAATCTCATTGGCTGGATAGAGCCAGCTGAGGGGAAGTGAAGCAAGCCAACCGTTTCTCGGTTGGCTTGACTTTTGCTATTAGAAATATATGGTTCGGCCTGCATGCGAAAAATTGCCACAGCCATGCGTGTTGTGGGTCGCAAAGTTCCGCAGTTTTCGGATCATCAGTCACGTAACGAGGTCCTCTTTATGTCCAATATGGCATCTAGCTTCGTCCGCCACCGGAGAAACTTTGCTAAGGTTCATCCGATCATTGGCATGCCCAACCTAATTGACATTCAAAAGAGGTCGTACGCCGAATTCCTCCAGGGTGTTGAAACAGCTGACACACGCAGCGAAATTGGTCTGCAAGGTGTGTTTAAGAGTGTTTTTCCTGTGATGGATTTCGACAAGACGGCTTCTGTTGAATTTGTCAGTTATTCACTTGATGAATCAAAATATACCGTCGAGGAATGTCGCTCCAAGGGCATGACCTACGCCGCACCCATTAAGGTACTTATTCGGCTCCTTATCTGGGATGTGGATCATGAAACAGGCGTGAAATCCATCCGTGGCTTCAAAGAGCAGGAAGTCTATTTCGGTGAAATTCCGTTGATGACCGAAAACGGTACTTTCATTATCAACGGGACAGAGCGCGTTGTTGTTTCGCAGTTGCACCGTTCACCCGGTGTCTTTTTCGATCATGATCGCGGAAAGACTTTGTCCTCGGGTAAGCTTCTCTATAACGCGCGAATCATACCATACCGCGGTTCGTGGTTGGATTTTGAATTTGATACAAAAGATATTCTTTATTGCCGTATCGATCGGCGCCGCAAAATGCCAGCAACGATACTTCTTAAGGCGTTGGGGTTTTCGACAGAAGAACTTCTCAATCATTTCTATGAGCGCGAAACTATACTTCTCAAAAACGGGAAGTTTATGCGCAAGGTTGATTGGAAATTTTTGGGAAGCAAGCGCGCTCCATCAGACATCGTGGATCCAAAGACGGGCGATGTTCTTGTCAAGCGCAACAGAAAAATTAGCGCCAAGGTTGTTCGTCAAATGCAAGCGGCAAATGTTGAAGCATTGCCGATGACGGATGAAGAAGTAAGCAAAAAAGTCATTGCTCGCGATATCATCGATGAAGACACAGGCGAAGTGCTGTTTCCCGTCAATACGGAACTGCAAAAGCCTGTTCTTGAACAAATTAAATTGAAAAATATTTCTCATTTTGAGGTTTTGTTCATCGACGACGTGAATGTGGATTCCTCATTCCGCGATACTTTGAACGCAGATAAGACTGCCAATCAGGAAGAAGCGCTGATTGAAATTTATAAGCGCATGCGTCCTGGTGATCCACCAACGCTGGAAAATGCGAGCCAGTTGTTCGATAACCTCTTTTTCGTAAAAGAGCGTTACGATTTGTCGCGCGTCGGTCGTTTAAAGCTCAATGAGAAACTTGGTTTGGGCGAAAAGATCGACATCGATCATCGCACCCTGACGCGCGAAGATATTTTGGGAACGGTCAAAATGCTTCTCGCTGTGCGTGCGGGAACTGAGGCTGTGGACGATATCGACCATTTGGGCAACCGCCGTGTTCGCGCGGTGGGTGAACTTCTTGAAAACCAGTACCGCATCGGTCTGACGCGTATCGAACGCGCAATCCGCGAACGTTTGCAATTGCAGGACCTCGACAGTTTGATGCCCCACGATCTTGTCAACGCGAAACCGGTCACTGCCGTTGTGAAAGAGTTCTTTGGCTCATCTCAGCTCAGTCAATTTATGGATCAAACAAACCCTCTGGCCGAAGTTTATCACAAGCGCCGCTTGTCGGCTCTGGGACCAGGTGGATTGTCGCGTGAGCGTGCCGGCTTTGAAGTACGTGACGTGCACCCCACGCACTACGGCCGAATTTGTCCAATTGAAACTCCTGAAGGTCCGAACATTGGTCTGATCGTTTCATTGGCCTCGTATGCTCGAGTTAACCAATACGGATTTATTGAGACTCCTTATCGCGAAGTCAGCGAACGTCATTTAACGGAAAACGTTCGTTACTATTCATCGACAGATGAGTGGCGCGATCACACAATTGCGCAAGCGAATGTGACGCTCGACAAAAATGACTTGATTACTCAGAACCAGCTCGTCAATACGCGACGTTCAGGCGAAACTACAATGGCGTCTGCTGAGGACATTGACCTGGTCGATGTTGCCGCGAATCAGCCCGTTTCTGTCGCTGCATCGTTGATTCCGTTCCTTCAGAATGATGACGCCCACCGAGCTCTGATGGGTGCCAACATGCAACGTCAGGGTCTTCCGCTCTTGAGAACCCGGGCACCTCTCGTCGGAACTGGAATGGAGCGAAAGGTTGCCTCCGATTCAGGTGTCACAGTGGTCGCAAAGCGCTCTGGCGTGGTGATTCGTGTTGATGCCGAGCGCATTGTTGTCAAAGCTGGGGATACTGGCGCCGATGCAACGGAAGTTGCATCGGAAGTTGATATTTACAACCTCATTAAATACCAGCGTTCAAACGTTGATACGTGTATTAATCAGCGCCCGATTGTTAAAGTGGGCGAGCGAGTCGAAGCAGGAGACATCATCGCTGACGGTTTCTCAACCGAGATGGGTGAGCTTGCACTCGGACAAAATGTGGTTGTCGCGTTCATGCCATGGCAAGGTTACAACTTCGAGGACGCGATCGTCGTGTCGGAGCGAGTTGTTAAGGAAGACTTGTACACATCGATTCACATTCAGGAATTTGAGTGTATCAGTCGTGATACAAAACTTGGTCGAGAAGAAATCACCTCCGATATTCCAAACGTGGGCGAGGAAGCTCTTAAAAGCCTCGACGATGCCGGTATCGTTTGTATCGGTGCAGAGGTTAAGCCAGGCGATATTCTTGTTGGAAAATTAACTCCAAAGGCAGAAACTCAACTCACTCCCGAAGAGAAGCTTTTGCGGGCAATTTTTGGTGAGAAGGCCGCGGATGTTCGTGATACATCCTTGAGAGTCCCACCAGGAGTTGTTGGTACCGTTATTGGAGCGAAAGTATTCTCTCGCGAAGGTGCGGAACCCGACAGCCGTATGCAGGCAATTCAAGACGAAGAAATTGCTAAGTTGCGCAAGGACGAGAGAGATCGCATCGAAATCATTCGCCAGTCAGCACTCGAAAAACTGCGCGCGATGATTGTTGGTGAAACGGCAGCTGCAGCTATTGAAACACAGCACGAAGGTGTTGTGCATAAGTTGACTGCTGGTCAAAAAGTCACCGAACAAATTTTCTTGGGAATGTCAATTGAACAGATTCGCCGTCTCGAGATCGTGAATCCAGAGAAGAGCAGCGTTCTTGCCAAGATTAAGAAGTCGATGGACGAGAAACTGAACCTTGTGCATGTCATGACCGAGGAACAAATTGCGCGTGTTAAGCGTGGTGACGAGTTGCCCCCAGGCGTGATTAAAATGGTTAAAGTTTACGTCGCTATTAAGCGTCGTCTTCAAGTTGGCGACAAGTTGGCAGGACGGCACGGAAACAAGGGTGTCATTTCCAAGATTGTCCCAGTTGAGGATCTTCCTTTCCTCGAGAATGGTCAACCTGTTGATATCGTCTTGAGTCCACTGGGCGTTCCATCGCGAATGAACATTGGACAGGTGATGGAAACTCACTTTGGTTGGGCGGCTCGCGGCATTGGTGAAAAGATTAATGACATGATTGAGAAGGCTGCACCGCGCGCTGAGCTCGAGGCCTATATTTTGAAGGTCTGGGACAACGAAGACATTCGCAAGTTTGTTAAGGAAT
>Ga0315901_10010093_pt1 | contig 10782 bp, 5 predicted proteins | sample LakEriMetagenome_10_FD_203761 | JGI IMG/M metagenome (GOLD analysis project Ga0315901, IMG submission 203761) | Freshwater fungal communities from buoy surface, Lake Erie, Ohio, United States - Buoy 2 MA116 | ecosystem: Environmental > Aquatic > Freshwater > Lake | place: USA: Lake Erie, Ohio...
CTCACGCTCGTGTAGGTGCCGCTCTGGGTGTAGGTGGTGCCGTTCACAGGCCACGTGTAGCTATCGCACTGGCTCACTGTGGTGGTGTTGTTCGTGCTCGGCGTGATCGTCAGCACCAGGGTCTGCGTAGCGCAACCGCTCACGCTCGTGTAGGTACCGCTCTGCGTGTAGGTGGTGCCGTTCACAGGCCATGTGTAGCTATCGCACTGGCTCACTGTGGTGGTGTTGGTGGTGGAAGGGTTCACCACCACGTTCACGGTAGCCGTTGCATTGGGAGCGCAACCGTTCGATGCCGTCACGGTATAGGTGCCAGCGGCAGCCACCGTAGCAGCGGTGATCGTCGGGTTCTGTTGGGTAGAGCTGAACGAGTTGGGACCGCTCCAGCTGTAGGTGATCGTGGCGTCACCGGTGGCAGCGGCGCTCAGGTTCAACGCTGCACCAGCGCAGATCGGACCGTTGCTGGTGGCACTGGTGATGACCGGGGCCACACAGGCCTGGGGATAGGTCAGGAAAGGGCTTACCTGCGAACCAGGGTTCGCAGCTGAGGTGTGGAAATACTCCTCGACCTGGTTGCTCGGATTGCTGAGCGCCACGTTGATCTTGAAGGTGAAGACCCCATTGGTGGTGAACTGACCGACCAACACACGGTTGGTACCTGTGGGATCAACGCCCGTTTGAGCCGGCAGGGTCGCCCAAGCATCGTTGATGAACGTGAACTGGTTACCGTCGGCCTCCAACGCAGCGAAATCCATCGTACCGCTCAGGTTGAGCGACAGGGCCGGTACCGCATTGGCAAAGGGGTTCTGGATGTGGCCATCAGCACCCGTGAAGCCGGGGTAGCTGTTGCACAGGGTTCCGTTCCCATTGCTGTCCGCCGAACGCAGCACACCTACTTGTTGGGTGTTCGCGCTGGAACCACCACCGAAGGCGGTACAAGCGAGCACCGTACTACCGGACTTGCCGGTGGTATGGATGGTGATGTAGCTGTCGAACGCGAGGCCACGAGGCAGGTTGCGCGTTTGAGCAGGCGAAAAATCAGCGGAACCACCGGCCATGTCGGTCGTGTTCCAGAACGTGGTCGTTGTCTGGAAATTGACAGGGTTCGAGTTGTCAGCGCTGGCCACAACGTTGAGGAAGCGGTAGTTGGGGGCCATGTCGATGTACACACGGTACACCTTGGCGCCCACGGGCATCGCGTAGGTGGGGCTCTGCGCGTTGATGAAGTCCGCATCGGCCTGGGTGATCGTGTGGTACTCCTCCACGATCACACCTTCCAGGCCTTGCGCACCGGCCGTGAGGCCGGTCATGAGGGCCATACCCCCGAGCAGGGTCTTGAGTGTTGGGAATTTCATGTTCTTGGGTTGTTGGATTTGCCTCGCATGAACGGGCCGGCACCAGTACCGGACCCGTTCACGCTCAGCAGGGGATCTCTTAGAAGCAGTTGCCACCGAAGGCGTTCACGAACAGGGTGAAGTCACCCGAGTTAATCACACCGTCGCGGTTCAGGTCGCCCGTGCAACCAGCAGCAGCAGCGGCGTCCAGGCCGATCTGGGCGGCCAGGGTCCAACCCTGCGTCCAAGGCTCAGCACCAGGCTGGAAGGCACCACGGTACTTGGCTCCGGTGAAGAAGCCATCAACAGGGGCGTTCAGCGTGCTGGTAGCGGTGCCTGCCGCAGGAACGGGGTTCACACGGTCGGTGAGCACGTTGCCCGGCTGGGTCATCGCGTAGGTGTAGTCGATCACGCCAGAGGCGACGGCCACGTTGCCATCGGTCAAGGTGAAACGGTCCCAGTTCGCACCCGAGGTGGTGTTCGTGCCATTGATACGCAGCGGGTTGGAGCAATCCACGAACGTGCAGTTCTTCACGTTCAGGAGGCCGCCCTCCCACTTGCCGGTGGCATTGGTGCCAGTGGCACCCACCAGGTTCAGGCCCGAACGGAAGCGGGTGAAGATGGAGTTCACGATCGTGCCTTCGGTGCGCTCCTTGGCCTCGATGCCCTCATCGGCCTGGGCAATGGTCTGCGTGCGGGCAATGAACGTGGCATTGTAGACCGTGGGATTGGAAGCGATACCGCCGTTCGCTGCGTTGGTGGAGGCATCGTCGCCGTCGGCCTCGATGCCATTGTCACCCTGGTTCAACGCACCGCCACCGTTGTCGGGGCCCTGTACGCCGTAGAAGAACTGGATCTTACCGTTATAACCTTGATCCCAATCGATGTAGTCGTCATCGCAATGCATCGCGACCAGGTACTTGGCGTTCACGGTACCTCCAAAGAACTCGAACGCATCGTCCAGGTTAGAGAGCACTTCCACGTGATCGATCGTGGTACCACGACCAACGCCACCCAGGGTAAGGCCATTGATCTCGTTGTTGGCACCGATCACCTCACCGCCGTGGCGCAGGCTTACATATCGGAGCACACCACTGTTATCATCGTTCATCTCCTGGCCCACGGGCATACCGTAGAAGTGACGTGAATCACCAGCGGCAAGACCTTCAATGGTACCAACACCATTGGTGGTGGTGGCGGTAGCATCACCGTCAGCAGCACGCTTGTTCGTGTATGCGCGGCCCAGTACGATAAGGCTTCCCCACTGGCCGCGGTTCTGAACGCTGTAGCTGCCATCCAGGGGATCGGCAGCGGCGGTCATGATGATCGGACAGCTCTCACTGCCGTTCGCCCAGATCTGACCACCACGGGCCACGATGATGGCAAATGCATTACCACTATTGTTGTTGGCTTTCACCACCGTTCCAGGCTCAACGAACAGATCCTGACCGTCGTCCACATACAGACGGGTGTCCAGGACGTAGAGGTTATTGCAGGTCAGGGTGGTGTTCGGGTTCAACAAGTTGTTGGTGACCGGGTCCACCAGTGTGGAAAGCAGTACCTGCGTACGGGCCGAAACGTTCGGACAGCCACAGGCTGCACCTATGCTCTGGGCCTGTGCACCAGCTGCAGCGACCGCAAGACCGGCCGCCAACGTCATTCTTGTCAAGGTTCTCATGATTGGGGTTTTGGGGGGTTTGATCGTTCGTTCGTTGTGCTTCTTTGAGCGGCACAAAACTGTCACAACCCTTGCCCGAACATGGTTAGCGAATGACTATGCTTACATCATGATTGATCGTCCTGAAGATGAACGATACGATACGTCCTGTTAAGCCATTACCATTCGGTAAGGCCTTGCAAATACAGACCTATCAATGATCTAACATTCAGACATCGATGCGACCGGGACGAAGACCTCTCAGCGCCGGAACTTGCCGTAGCTCAAGCTTGGGAGCATGGTCTCTCCTTCTGATGGATCGCTGTGCACGAACTTGGTCGCGACACGATCTGTCGTGGCGACCTGAATGTTCAACTTAAAGGACAATTCACCCGATGTGGTCAGCTGGGCGACCATCACTTGATTCTGTTCGGTCACCCCAGGTATCCCACCGAGCACCGCCCACGCACCGTCCATGGTATGGATCACCCCACCGCGGATATCACCCAAATAGCCTGGCTCAAATCGCCAATTCACCACCCCCGCGATCGAATCCGTAACCAGGAGTCCATCGCGTCGGCAAAGTGAATTGCCCTTTGCCGCACCACGCTTCGCCTTTGGATAGGGTGGACATTTCAGCACCGAGCCATCCTTGTCGAGATGCAGTGGAACACCCATGTGCTTATTACTTGCCGCGCCGATGGTGAACCAGGAGTCCAACGCGAGCGGATACTCCTTCAGGTCCATCGCCTGACGTTGGTCCGCATACTTCACACTGTTGTCGAGCGTGTTCACGAATTCAGTCGTGGTCGAGACCTCAAGGTCGTGCGACCGGTCACCATAGACCACCTGCATCAGATAGCCCGGGGCCATATCCACCCATATCCGGTAGGTGACCAAGGGTTTCCCATTGGCCCCCAATGAATCCCACACGTGGTAGGTCTCCACCCAAACACTGTCCAATCCTTGGGCCTTTGCGGAACTACCACAGGACAGCAAGGCCACCAACAGGACCAGGGCCGACCGGAACATGCTCAGTACTTGATGATACGGCCCGTACGCACTGAGGCACCGATACGCAACTCAAGGATGTAAACGCCAGGTACAGCACGTGCAAGGTCCACCGCACCTTTCCAAGTGCCGCTGCGGATTCCAAGGTCTGCTTCCAGTACGCGTTTCCCCAAAAGATCGGATACCACATAGCTGACCCGCTCTCCGGCAAGGCCGCCCACTTCCAACCATACACGGTCGCTGGTCGGATTGGGATACAGGGCGACGGACATATCGCCACCATTCTCCTGCACACCGACCACACCCTGGCAAAGACAACCCGACTGCCAGGTATCATTCGCGGTCAAGGGATCACCATCATCACAAGGCTGGCCGGGAAGCGCATCGCCACCGAGCACACCCTCACAGTCCTCACCAACACAATTGCAGTCGGCTGCATACACATCGTTCGTTGTCTCTTCCACACCATCATCACATGGCGTACCAGGCAACGCGGGTCCTCCCGACTGACCCTCGCAGTCAACCACAGCGGCGCCTGAGTTAAAGCACAGGGTGGGATGCGTGAACCGGTTCTGGGTGGCGAATCCTCCACCAACCGTATCCGAAGGAAGAAGTTCCCAATAGAACTCCATGAACTCATGGCAGTTGGGGTCGTCACAGACCAGGCTATCCGGCAACTTCACGGTGATATTGAAGCAGAGCTCGAGCACACCATCCGTTGTGAACTGTCCAAGCAATACACGGTTGGCCGTGTCAGGCACCATGAACTCACCCAGTACGGCCCATGCAAAGTTGTCGTTGGTGTACGTGTTGCTCCCACCACCGTCGAACAGGTCGGGAGGCGTGCCAACCGCTGTGATCTGTGGTGGAACGGTGCCGTTATTCCAAAGGCCATCGACCTCCGTAAGTGGCAGACCCATGGCCGGAACATCGTTTACTAAAAGACCATTGTCATTGTTCGTACCACCAACAAGCGAACCATCCGGATCAGAACCCTTGGGTATGCCCCAGTGCAAGGTGGACGCCGCACCCAATGCCAGCCAGGAATCAATGGCCACCGTGTTCTTGTTCAAGTGCTGGGCGGGGATATTACGACCCCAGGCCTCACCGCGATCCTCGTTATTGAAGAAAGCCGTACTGGTGGACATGTTCAGTGGATGTCCGGGGAAACCACCAACCGTCAGTACGCGATATCCCGGCTTCAGGTCGGCATAGACCCTGTAGACCACGCTTCCTGCAGGCAGCACACCACCGCCATCCAGATCGGCAGCGTCGGTCTCGTCCGCCACGTAGTACGTCTCGACGATCAACCCTTGAAAACCGGACGGATCCGGTGGTTCGTACTGCGCAATGGACTGCAGCGAAAAAGCAACAAGTGTGCTGGCGAGAACGTGGCGGAACATGGAAGGTCGCTGTAAAAAGATGGCGCGAAACTACCCGCACGTCAATGCCTTATTGTAAGCAAGGCATCAAGGTTACATTATGCAGCCGTTACGCCGTGTTAGATCGCGGGAACACGGACCGCATCAGTCCTTCACGAGGACCAAGGAACGTACCTCACGGTCCAGTTCCATACGGAGGTGGTATACCCCACGAGCGAGTTCACCGAATACGAAACGGGTCTCATAGTTGCCTCCTGGGATAAAACGCACACCGGACCGAACCTCACGACCTAGCGCATCGCTCAGCACATAGCTCGCCGACCCACCTACGCCCGCGGTGACCTTAAGGAACAGTTCATCATGGAACGGGTTCGGATAGGCCTGCAGGCTGAACCCATCCAGCGCTTGCTCATCCAGGCCCACCGTTGGGCAAACGAGCGAAATGTCCAATCCATTGCAATTGCCTGGCCCGTAGCAACACAACTGGCTCACATTGAAGTTCGCGTCCGGGTCGTAGTTGCAGGCCAGTGTGTCCAAACAACCGAACACGATGGCCGTCTGACAGCTTCCATCGTCGCATCCCGCCGTTGGGTCATACTCCAGGAAATTCGGATCCGTACAACCACATTGCGGAGGATAGGCCAGGAGACCATTGGCGGTCTCACCGGGCAGCAGCACATCATCAGAGCATACATACTTCACGACCGTGCCATTGGGCTGCTGGACCTCCACGTTCAAACAGAAGGTGAGCTCACCCAAAGTGGTCAGCTGGGCCACCAGCACGCGATTACCTACATCACCCCCAGTGACACCTGGGACGGTGCAGGCCATGCGCATATTGAAGGAGGTGAACGAGCCCGAAACCGTGGTATTGTCGAAGACCGCGGCAGGATCATCCCCGGACACGTTGAAGTTCGGAGGTGCAGCTGTACCTCCGGCAGCAAGCGCAACGAGACCATCGCGCTCCACCAAAGGCTGACCAGCAAGCGGATCGGCATTCACCAATAGACCGCCCGGCACCATGGCACTACCACCATCATTATTGCCGCCACCGACAACACTGCCATCCGTATCATCCACCTTCAAAACAGCGCGCTTCTGGTTGGATGCGCCACCCATGGCCATCCAGGAGTCAAGTGCTGTTGTTCCTTCATCAAGCGCGCCGTTCTGCACGAGATGTCCAAAGGTCCGCCCCCTGTCCGAATGATTGAAGAAGGGCGCTGTGCTGGTGATCCTGATCTCATGGTTCTCATCCCCGTAAACCGCCCTCAACGCGCATCCTTCGCATAGATCGATAAAGACGCGGTATGTCTTTGAACCCGCAGGCAATCCACCGCCTGTCTCATCGGTGGCATCATTCACATCACTGATGTAATAGACCTCCACGATCACGTTCTCGATGGCGTTCTGGGCCTTCGCGTTCATGGCGAACAGGAACATGACCGCAAGTACGAATACGTTGGTGCACCCTTTTGGAGCGATCACCTTTGGGAAACGGACCAGGTTCATCGGATGGTGTAGGCTAGCGTGAGCAGATACTCGGTACCAAATGCGAATCGATCGAAATCGCCCTCGTAACCCTGCTCAAATAGATAGGTACGGCGCTGCGGGGAATTCAGGAGATCGCGTACACGGAACATGGCGCTCCAATGATCACCGAACCGCTTGCGCAACGTGAGATCAATGAGGTGCCTGGGCATTTCATAGGCGCGAATACCCGTGGGATCCAGTTCAGCGTTCGTTACGGCCAGCTTCGGGCCCTGCACATTGTACGACGCACTGAAGCTGAGGCCAATACTGTCCATGGAATAGGTGAGGGTGGTATTCACGATATACGGGGCCTGTCCGAACATGGGCGTTTCATAACGGACCTCCTCGCCGTCCAGGAAGGTCTTCAATTCCGAGCGTGAATCCATCAACGTCAGGTTCCCCCTGAACTCCAGATCGCGCATCAACCGGAAACGACCTTCCAGTTCCAATCCATAGACCTCGCTGAACTCGGCGTTCCGCCAGGTGAAGCCACCTTGTGCGGTCTGCAGCAGTTCGATGTGGTTCTGGAAGGATTTGTAGAAGGTGCTGATGCTGACGTTGTCCCCACCTTTGAAAAAGCGCTCGAGCCGGAGGTCGTAGTTGTCGATCGTGGTCATCTGAAGGTCCGGGTTACCGTAGACCGGGGCTTGGAGCAGGTAATCATAGAGCTGCACCACGCTGAACTCACGGAAACTGGGCCGGCTCAGTGAACGGAAATAGCTCACCCGCAGATCGAGCGGTTGCTTTTCCTCACCACGCAGCTTCATGATCAGGCTTGCACTGGGTAGTATGTCCCATTGATCAATGCTACCCGGCACGGCAGGCTTGGGTTCGGGTGAGCCGGCCCCGCCAATGGCCAGATCGCCTACCGTGCCTCGGATGGGATCATCCGGAGCAACACCCTGTTCCCAGAACTCATAGATATCCGTGACCAGGTCCGTATGCTCCACCCGGACACCACCGGCCACACGGAACCGCTCCGTCACACTATAGTCGGTCATCACGTATCCTGCGGCCACATTAAGGATACCGATATCATTGTCCTTGAAGCTCCCAAAGGGTGCATAAAGGCTGGTGAACCGTCCATCCTCGCGCATACGGAAGCGCGAGGCGTCCTCCCATTGCGAGGGGCCAGGCGCGCCAAGTACCTGGTAATACTTCTGGTCGTTCCTGCGCTCGTTCCAGCGGTACGCCCCACCGAACTTGAGCTTGCGGACCTTGTTCTCCCGATCACTGAGCGGAAGTTCAAAGCCCAGGCGCGCATCCAGCAATTGCTCGTTCAGGTACCTGAAAATGCGCGCCGGGGGACGCAGAGCACCGTCCACGTTGTCGATGCTGCCTCCATCCGCAGGAAGGATGTACTGCACCACCTTGAGGTCGAGGACATCCCGATCGCCGTCGCTGTAGGAAGCATCGGCATTCACGGTCAGGTTCAACGCAGGAATGAAATGTTTGCTCCCGTACTGGTAAACCCACATACGGCGTTGTTCCCAGAACTGGTCCTCACTGACGAAGGTCTCCCCGCTCACCGTCGGATCCAGGAAAACAAGGTATCGTGCATTGTTCTGGCCGAGGACGTTACCCATGGCCATCAGCGAAAAGTTGTTGTTCCGGTTCAACTTGAACGAAACATTGCCCAAGGCGTTCCATCCACTGCTCACCACGCTTACACGCTGCTCACCCTTGCGATTGAACGTGTCACCGGGATCCTCGTCCTCGTATCGCTCGATCGTCCGAAGTATGGTGCTCTGTTCATCATTCTGCGTTTCATTGGAGTACCTGAACCCAAGAAGATAGCCCAATTGTTTGGGTGCTTTCTTGCTCTTGAAAAGGTCGATCTGGTTGCCGATGCTCAGGTTCATGTTGAAGTTGGGGGATCCCGTGGCATCGGCCACACGCCAACGACTATTGTCCCAGCTGGTGTTCAGACGTTCGAGCTCACCGTTCAATTGCGGCGAGAAATAAGCCAGGTCGTATGTGCTATTGTAGTCATTGATGCCTGCCTGTACGGCGTTGGCATCGTACAACAACGCGGGAGCAAGCATGCCAAGCTGCGTAAGGGCAAGGTGCTGCTGGGTATTACCAATGGTCATAATACCACCTTCGGTATTAAACCCAGGCGTGTTCTCCGTGATACCATAACCGTTGAGGTAGGACCCCAGCCCGAGAAGCGTGAGCTGCTGATAGAGGCTGGGGTCAATGAATAACGGATAGTCCTCCACGCGCTCAGGCACTCCACCGGGTATCGCCCTTAACCCATCGTCACGACCAAGCCAGTCGGTGCCGCTAGCCGCGGAACTGACAATGGACCTTCCCGTACTGTTCGGGTTATAGCCGATCGTGGTGGCCACGGTCACCTGCAACCTGTCCGGGAAATCACTGGTGTTCATGCTCATATAAGCACCCGCCCAATCGCCAGGAAGGTCCGGCGTAAGAGTCTTCGTGATCACGATGTTGTCCATCAGACCCGTGGGAAAGAGATCGAGCCTCAGGTTGTTCGTATACGGGTCCAATGTCGGCACCCTTCCGCCATTGATCGTCGTTACCAGATAACGGTCCGCCAGACCACGGACCGTTACGAAAGCGCCTACGGTGCTGACACCGGATATCCGCTTGACCGCAGCGGCAGCATCGGCATCCCCTGTCTTCAGCATGGCATCACGGGAAATAAAGTCGATGGCAGCTGGAGCATTGCTCTTCATCCGATCGAGGTAGCCATCACTTCCGCGCCGCGCCTTGGCCTGCACCTCGAACTCCTTGATCTGAACGCTCTTCTCGCCGAGCACCACGTTTTGAACGACCACCTCGCCCGGTTTGGCGGTAACCGTAACCTCCTTCGGCTCGAAGCCAACGAATGAGAACACGAGTACCGTGGGACCGTCGGAAGGGATCTGCAGACTGTAACGACCGTCCAGGTCGGTGACAACCCCTTTGCTCGGGTCGGACTTCAACACGACCGTGGCGCCGATCAATGTCTCGCCCTTGGGATCGCTTACAACACCACGCAACGTACCCTGGGCCGAGGCGACCACTGAGATCAGGATAAAGATCGACAAGACAATCGTCCTCATGGCCACACAGCTGTAATTGGGTCCGCGAAAGTGACAGCAGGGGACCATCGCCATGTTACGACGACCTTATTTCTGATCTATGCCAATCGTAGCCCATGTGAACAGAACGTATGGATATTAAGCCCGATCTATTTCTTCCTTAGATCATCCGCAACGTCCATTAAGAGGTAACACCTCACGATACTTTCGCCGCCCGACCGCGATCACGAGACCCGTGTCCCTGAAGTCCGCCATGAGCATAGAGGTATTCGACAAGAGCGATGCGGACTACCTGCAATGGATGACCGAACATCCGCGCGGTTACGTACTGAACACCAAACGTCCGGCGAACCAGGCCTATGCCATGCTTCACCGCAGTAATTGCTCTCATATCCGTAGCCTTCGGAACGGTGACGTGCAGAGCAGCTTCACAGAGCACGGGTGGATCAAGATCTGTAGTGAGGACCTTCAGGGTCTAATGGCATCCATCTTCAACTACAAGACCACACCACTGATATCAGTGGCGCGATGCAAAGCCTGTAATGTGCTGGAACGCGACGTTGTCATTGAACGACATGCACTCCACTTCGCCGGCAACGAGCAGCACGTTTCCTCATTGACGGTGGACCCGTTGGAGCACGACCCTCTGGCCCGTGCGATCTGCCTGCAACATCATGGCACGCTATGCTCTGTTTGCAATACCGACATGAGTGTCAGGTACGGGAACATCGGCGGTGGCTTCATCGAGGTACATCACCAGAGGTCATCCATAGGTCCCGAAATGACGCGTGAACCAGATCCACGGCGTGACCTGGTACCTG
>Ga0315901_10010094_pt1 | contig 10782 bp, 10 predicted proteins | sample LakEriMetagenome_10_FD_203761 | JGI IMG/M metagenome (GOLD analysis project Ga0315901, IMG submission 203761) | Freshwater fungal communities from buoy surface, Lake Erie, Ohio, United States - Buoy 2 MA116 | ecosystem: Environmental > Aquatic > Freshwater > Lake | place: USA: Lake Erie, Ohio...
ACGAGCCAGTAACGCGTGGGCATCGGCGTGCCGTCGTCGAGGATCGGGTCGTTGCGCAGCACGACGGGATCGCCGTCGTCGCGTCGCACGACGATCTCGTAGGCGCCCTGCGGTTCGCGCCCCAACAGCTCGCGCACGCGGGCGCGGTCGGCCGGGGACGGGGTGCGCAGCGCCGGCACGGTGGCGGTCACGGCCGAGGGCGGCCCGGCTACTTCCGGAACCGGCGCAGCACGAGGAGGAACAGCACGAGGCCGGCGACGGCCGGCAGGAGCCGCTTGAGCACGGCGGTGCCGGCGAGGCCCGAGAGCTCGATCGGCTCGTTGGCCGGACCGTCGATCTTGCGCACGGTCGGTGCGCCGGCCGACGCTGCGCCGGTCGATCCACTGCTTGCCGCACCGGCGGCCGCGGCGGACGCGGTCACGGCCTCGGCCGGAGCGGCGTGCGTCGCCGCCTCGGCGGGGGCCTCGGTCGCCGCGGGGGCATCGCCGGCCGTCGACTCGGCTGCCGCCGCAGATGCCTGCTGGCCGTCCGAGGCGAGCATCGTGTTGAGGTTGTCGGCGAACTGGGCCATGAGCTTCTTGCTGACGTCGGCCATGATCCCGCGACCGAACTGCGCCACCTTGCCGGTCACGCGCAGGTCGGTCTCGACGACGCACTTCGTGTGGTCGGCGTCGACGGCGTGGAGCTGCGCGGTGATCATCGCGTCGGCGTTGCCCTTGCCGGTGGTGTCGCGGCCCTCGCCGTGGAGCACGGCCTTGTGGTTCGCGTCGTCGCGCTCGACGAAGACCGCCTCGCCCTTGAACGCGGTGGCGATCGCCCCGAGCTTCACCTTCACGACGCCGCGGTAGACGTCGCCCTCGATCTCCTGGAGCTGCGCACCGGGTAGGCACGGCGCGATCCGCTCCACGTCCGTGAGCACGGCCCAGGCCTCGTCGATCGGCCGGTGGACCACGAACTCGTTCAGGAGCTTTTCCATCGCTGCACATCCTCCAGGGTGTCGATATCGGCGGCGGTTCCCGGGCACGGGACCTCGTGGACCAGGGCCGGATGCTCGCGCATCAGGTGCCGTCCACCATCATCTCCCGCTGCGGGCAGCATCGGCCAGACGGACCGGTGCAACCGCACCGGGTGCGGACCGCGGCGACCATCATACGAGGCGACCACGATCGGCCAGGTGGGTGGTGCGGTGGCGACGAGGCGCCAGGCGGCGGGCGGGACACCGGGCTGATCGCCGAGGCCGACGATCACGTGCTCCGCGCCGAGCCCGTCGGCGACGGCGATCGCGACGGCGAGGGACGTGGACTGCCCCTCGGCCCAGGCGGGGTTGTCGACCACGGTCACCCGGTCGAGCAGATCGCCGAGCGGCAGATCGACGGCGCCGCGGACCACCACGACCGGACCGGGTGATCCGGCGAGGGCGTGCTCGACCGCGTGGGCGACCAGCGGTCGGCCGTCGAGCAGGGTGGTGAGCTTGTGGTGGTCGGCGAGGAAGCGGGTGCCGCCCCCGGCGGCGAGCACGACCGACACGACCGACACGACCGTCACGAGCGGCACGCTACCGGCGTTGTCCGCGGGCCTCGTCGCCGCCTCGTGCCGTCGGTCGGGCCCGGGTCGCGCATGACGACTCGATGACGGGCACGGCGGCCGATCGTGGCGCGACGACCCTCGCTCATGACGGTGGGGCGTCGGTCACATGACGAAAAGATGACGACGCGCTTGAACATTGCGGTTTCGTGACGGTATCTTTGCGGCCGTGACATGGAGCCGATCGGCTCCGGGTCGCACACAGCGGTTGCGCTCTCGTACGGCGCTCCTCGCGTGATCGTGGTCGGCGGCCCGTCAGCGGGCCCACCCTCACCGCTCACGACAGATCCACGTGCCCGCACCCCATCGCTCGGCACGCGAGACCAAGGAGTCGTCAGGTTCTCATGGCGCTGCAATCCCACTCCCGCCCCGGCGGTCGTCAGTCCGTTCCCGTTCGTCCCGGCATGCGTCGCCGCGCCGCCCACGTCGGCGTGGCCGCGATCCTCACCACGTTCGGTCTGGCCACCGTCGCCGTCCCGGTCACCCAGGCGGCACCTGCCACCGTCACCGGCGCCAACCGCGCCCGCGTCGCCGACCCGATCGCCGATCGTGCCGGCCAGGCGCTGCTGCTGCTGAAGCGGTTCGAGGCCACGGGCGACCCGCTCACCCTGCAGGGCTTCGAATCGGCCCGGGACGAGATCGCCGCGGCCGTCGCCCAGCGTCTCGGCCTCCAGCCGGCCGACATGCAGGCCGCCTGGGCGCGCGCCGACCACCCGCACCAGACCGCGGTCATCGCGGCGCTCGGCCAGCTCGGCGTCGCCTACCGCCGCAACACGAGCCGCCCCGGGGTGAGCTTCGACTGCTCCGGCCTCACCTCGTACGCGTGGGCCCAGGCCGGTCTGCAGCTCACCCGGCAGAGCTCCGCCCAGATCCGCAACGCGGCGCCCCGCGACCCGCAGACCGCGCAGGCCGGCGATCTCGTCCAGTACCCCGGGCACGTCATGATCTGGCTCGGCGTCGAGCGGGCCGTCGTGCACGCCGTGATGCCGGGCCGTCCGGTGGAGGTCCTGCTGATCAACGAGCGCCGCTCGCTCCGCTGGGGCGACCCCACCGGCTGAGGTCGACGCGGACGGATGTCCGCCGGCCGATGCCTCGGGTCAGCCGTGGATCGGGCCGGACGCGTCGCGTAGCGACGGTGCCGCCCGGCCGGTGCGCCGGGCGATGATCTCGGCGCAGATGGAGATCGCCGTCTCCTCCGGGGTGCGCGCCCCGATGTCGAGCCCGATCGGTGACATCAGCCGCGCGAGCTCGTCGTCGGTGAGGCCGACGTCGCGGAGGCGCTCGAGCCGCTTGTCGTGCGTCTTCCGGCTGCCCATCACCCCGATGTAGCCCACGCGGGTGGCGATCGCACCCTGCACCGCCGGCACGTCGAACTTCGGGTCGTGGGTGAGGATGCACACCGCGTCGCGCTGGCCGAGTTGGCTGCCGCGTCGCTCGAACAGCGGACCGGGCCATGACACCACCACCTCGTCGGCGGCGGGGAAGCGGCGCCGGGTCGCGAACACCTCGCGGGCGTCGCACACGATCACCCGGTAGCCGAGCACCTTCGCCACGCGCGACAGCGCGGCGGTGAAGTCGACGGCACCGAAGATCCACATCTGCGGCGGCGGCGACCAGCTCTCGACGAACACCGACAGCGTGGGGGCGTCGACGAGGTCCTCGGGGGTGGTCTGGCCCTCCGGCCCGTAGTGGCGGATACCCGAGCGCCCCGCCTCGAGCTCGGCGAGCGCGTCGCGGGCCACGATCCGGTCGAGCTCGGGATGGCCGAGACCCCCGAGCACCTCGTCGGGGGTGACGAGGAGCTTGCGGCCCGGGTCGGGTCCGTCGACCACCGTGGCGAGCGCCGTCGGCAGCTGCCGGCGCAGGCGGTCGCGCAACACGTCGTAGAGCGGGGCGGATGGCGTGGTCATCGGCGAGTCCATGAGGCCCACGTCACCAGTCGAGCGCTTCGATGAAGAGGCGGATCGTGCCGCCGCAGGTGAGCCCGACAGCGAAGGCCTCGTCGTCGCTGTAACCGAACGAGACGATGCCGGGGCCGCGCTCGCCGTGGAGCACACCGAGGGCCTCGCCCACGACGGCACCCTCCACGCAGCCGCCGCTCACGCTGCCGGCCACCTCGCCGACGTCGTTCACCGCCATCGCCGCCCCCGGCTCGCGGGGGCCGGAGCCGAGGATGTCGACCACGCGGGCGACGGCCACCCGCTTGCCCTCCGCACGCCACCGATCGATGTCGTCGAGCAGTTCACGCATCCGTCATCCCTCCTGATCCTCGGGACGCCTCGGGGTCCACCACGACGGCGGTCCGTCAGCCGATGCCGGCGCCGTACGGGGCGCCGCGTCGTGCCGACCGGTGGTCGAGCGTGTGTGCCGAGATCGTCGCCGCCAATTCTTCCATCGCCGCGACCGAATGCCCCTCGACGAACGCATCGACGTGGGGGAGCGCGGCGGCCATGCCGCGCGCGAGCGGGGCGTAGCCGGGTGTCACCTTGAGCGGGTTCACCCAGATCGTGCGGAACGCGACGCGGTGGAGGCGCTGCATCTGCTCACCGAGCAGCGCGGGGTCGCCCCGGTCCCACCCGTCGGACAGGATCACCACGATCGAGTTGCGCGCCATGCCGCGCACGCCCCACTCGTCGTTGAAGGTGCGCAGGCACTCGCCGAGCCGGGTGCCGCCGCTCCAGTCGAGCACGCGGGCGGAGGCCGCCTGCAGCGCCCGGTCGGGGTCGCGGCTGCTGAGCTCGCGCGTGACCCGGGTGAGGCGGGTGCCGAGCGCGAACGCCTCCACGCGCTGGCGGCCGGCGACGGCGGCGTGCACGAAGCGGAGCATGCCGCGCGCGTACGGCTCCATCGACCCGCTGACGTCGAGCAGCAGCACCAACCGGCGCATCCGCTCGCCGGGTTCGCGCCACCGGCGGCGGATCGGTTCGCCCCCCGACCGCAGCGACGTACGGATCGTGGCGCGGATGTCCGGCGTCGGGCCGCGGTGCGCGCGCCGCATCCGGAACGAGCTGCGCGGTGGGCCGGCGAAGCGGAGGTCGGACATCAGTTCCTGCGCGAGCGCGAGCTCGTCGTCGGAGTACGCGGCGAAGTCCTTGTCGCGGAGCACCTCGGTGGCCGAGAACCGCAGCTGCAGCGTCGGGTCGTCGTCGCGCTCGGTGCTCGACTCGTCGGACGAGCCCTCGTCGCCCTCGTCGTCCATCGCCAGCGTGATCGTGAGCGGCTCCTCGGCCGGTGCGTCCCCGCTGCCGTGACGACCCTCCCAGAACACGACGAAGGCCCGGTCGTACACGCCGTGGTCCTCCGGACGGCGCACGAGCGTGGTGCGGCCCGCCCAGTACACGGCGTCGCGTGAATCGATCCCGAGCACACCGACCGCCTCGACGAAGTCGATCACGCAGCCGATCGGCGCCGGCAGGCCGAGCCCGCGCAGCACGCGGGCGAAGCCGATCGCGAGCTCCTCGGCCTGCGTGCTGTCGGTCGACCGATCGATCGGCTGCTGGGTCGGCTGGTCCGCCGGCCGGTCGGACGCGTGGTCGGGCGACATCGGGAGGTCCGGGCGTCAGCCGTGGAAGGCGCCGCGTTCGAAGGCCTGCTTCACGATCTCGGCGATGCCGTGCTGCTGGCGGACCTTCTCCTGGTCCTCGCGGTACTTCAGCACCGCACCGAGGGTGACGTCGACGGTGTGCTCGTCGAGCTCGGCCACGCCGAGCGAGGCGAGCGCGGTGGCCCAGTCGATCGTCTCGGCGACGCCCGGCGGCTTGTACAGGTTCTTCGACCGCATCGCCTCGACGGCGCCGGCCACCTGTCGCGCGAGCGGGGCGAGCACGTGGGGCACCCGCATGCGGACGATCTCGACCTCTCGTTCGAAGCTGGGGTGCTCGACCCAGTGGTAGAGGCAGCGGCGCTTCAGCGCGTCGTGCACGTCGCGGGTGCGGTTGGACGTGAGGATCACGATCGGCGGCATGCTCGTGGCGAACACCCCGAGCTCGGGCACCGTCACCTGGTAGTCGGACAGCACCTCCAGCAGGTACGCCTCGAACTCGTCGTCGGCGCGGTCGACCTCGTCGATCAGGAGTACGGGCGGGATCAGGCTCCCGTGGTCGATCGCCCGCAGCAGCGCCCGCTTGAGCAGGAAGCGCTCCTGGTACAGCTGCTCCTCCAGCATCGAGGTGCCGACGCCGCGGGCCTCGCCGCTCGCCTCGGCGGCGCGGAGGTGCAGCAGCTGGCGGGAGTAGTCCCAGTCGTACACCGCCTGGGAGGAATCGATGCCCTCGTAGCACTGCAGGCGGATGAGCGCACCGCCCGTCCAGCGGCTGAGCACCTTCGCGACCTCGGTCTTGCCGACGCCGGCCTCGCCCTCGAGCAGCAGCGGCCGCTTCAGCGACAGCGCGAGGAAGATCGCAGTCGCGAGGCCGTCGTCGGGCAGGTAGCCGTGTGACGTGAGCGCCTGTGCGACATCGGTGGGGGTGCTGGAGGGCGAGAGCATCGCCGGTCAGGTTAGAGCGGTTCCGCCGGAGGGGTGCCATGCTGGGACCCGTGCGGCCACCTGCTGACCAGCCGGACACGCCCGGCGCGACGCCCGCGTCCGACGTCGCCCGGCCGGAGGTCGGGCCCCGAGCGGTGGCGCACCGCGTGGCCGCCGGGCTCGGCGCCCACGCCCCGGTCGACCCGGCCTCGCTCGGCACCCGTCCCGTCTCCGTGTCGGTGCGCGCGCCCGGTGCCCGCGAGGTCGTGCTCCACGTCCGGTCGGCGGTCGACGGGACGGTGCGCACGGTGCCCTGTGTCCCGTCCGGGCCGCCCACCGACGACCTCGGTCGCACCCCGTGGTGGCGCGCGACCACGCAGGCGTCCGGGGGTGACCACACGTGGCTCGTGGTCGACGGGAGCGATCCGCTCGTCGACCCGTCGGCGGAGGCGGTCACGTTCGTCGACGGCCGCCCCGTCGGCGTCGTCCGGTCGCGTCCGTGGCCCGTACGACCGCAGCTCGGCCGGGTGATCGCCCATCCGGTGGTCTACGAGATGCACGTGCGCGGGTTCGGGCGGACCTTCGCCGGGGTGCGCGAGCGCCTGGCACTCGTCGCCGAGCTCGGCGTCGACGTGATCGAGCTGATGCCGGTGCACCCGTTCGACACCCGCGACAACTACTGGGGGTACATGCCCATCGTGTGGGGGGCGGTGCACGAGCAGTACGCGGAAGGTGACGACGCGGCCGAGGAGCTCGCCGATCTGGTCGCGGCCGCCCACGAGCACGGCCTGGCCGTCTGGATCGACGTGGTGTTCAACCACACCGGCGAGGGGGACGTCCGCCTTCCCACCTGGACCCTGCGCGGGCTCGACCCGTCCGCCTACCGGCACGACGCGCACGGCACGGCGCTGAACGACAGCGGCTGCGGCAACGACATCGACCCGTCGCACCCGTGGGTGCGATCGCTGGTGCTGGAGGCGCTCGACCGCTACGCCGACCTCGGGGTCGACGGGTTCCGCTTCGACCTCGCCTCGCTGCTCACCCGCGACGGGGGCGAGCTCGTGCGCCAGATCGGCGACTGGGCCGAGCGGCGCGGGGTGGTGGTGGTCGCCGAACCCTGGGACCTCGGCGCCTACCAGGTCGGCCGCGGCTTCCCCGACCACCGGTGGCCGCAGTGGAACGACCGGTTCCGCGACGACGTCCGCGGGTTCGTCCGCGGCGAGCCGGGCACCATCCCGGCGATGGTCAAGCGTGTCCAGGGGAGCCCTGAGATCTTCGACGGCGAGGCCTGGCGGAGCATCAACTTCGTCGACGCCCACGACGGCCTGTGCCTCCACGACCTCACCGCGGTCACCAGCGACCGTCATCGCGCCTGGGACTGCGGTCCGGCGCTGCGGCCGCAGCAGATCCGCAACCACTTCACGATCCTGCTGCTGTCGGCGGGCGCGGCCATGTTCGTGATGGGCGACGAGTTCGCCCGCACGCAGCAGGGGCACGACAACCCCTACGACGTGGACGGCCCGACCAGCTGGGTCGACTGGACGCGGCTCGAGGAGTGGCACCAGCTGCGCACCGACGTCGAACACCTGCTCCGGCTGCGACGTCTGCTCGACCACGACCACGTGCACGTGTTCGGTGTGCGCGGCGGCCCCGACTACGGCTACGAGTCGAGGTCGCTCGCGTGGCGCAGCGGCGGGATCTACGTGATGGCGAACGCGTGGTGGGAGCCGCTCGAGTTCACGGTGCAGGCGGAGGGGACGTGGGTGGTGGAACTGGCGAGTTCTCCCGACACGGTGCGACGCGGGGACGGTACGGTCGTCGTGGCGCCCCGTTCGACGGTGGTGCTCCGCTCGGTCTCCCCGGAGGACCGGCCGACCTGAGGGGGTCGCCATGATCATCGACATCCAGCTCAACCCGGCCGTCGAGCCGTGGGAGCGCATCCGTGACGGCGTGCAGGTGGCCGAGGCCGCCGGGTTCGACACCGCCTACGTGTTCGACCACTTCGCGGGCGATCTGCTGCGCGGCGGCGAGCGGATGCTGGAGTGCTTCGCGCTGCTGGGCGCGCTCGCCGGTGCCACGAGCCGCATCCGGCTGGGGACGCTCGTGGTGAACATCGCGAACCGCAATCCCGGGGTGATGGCGATGTCGGCCGCGACCGTGCAGACGGTGAGCGGCGGACGCCTCGTGCTCGGCCTCGGCGCCGGTGCCGCGCCGAACACCATGTGGTCCGCCGAGCACCGCGCGCTCGGGCTGGAGATCGCGCCGACGATCGCGGCGCGCCACCGCCGCCTCGCCGACGCGCTCGACCTGATCGACGACCTGTGGGCGGCCGACCGCAAGCCCGAGTACACGCACTTCCACCGGCCCGAGGTGCGCCCGCCGGTGTTCCTCGGGGTGAACAGCGAGCCGCTGGCGCGCCTGGCCGCCACCCGCACCGACGGCTTCAACGTGCGTCAGAGCCACGACGACCTGGCCGCGATCGTCGCCGCCGGGCTGGAGGCCCGAGCCGCGAGCGACCGTGCGGGCGAGCCGATGCTGGTGTCCGTGTGGGACCACTTCGACCGCGCGCTCGCCGACCCCGACCACCCGAAGCGCCGCCAGTGGGCCGAGCTGGGCGTCAACCGGGCGGTGCTCGTGTGCCTCGACCCGCACGACCCGACCGAGATCGCCAGCTTCTTCGGGTGACCTTCGCTCGTCCCGCAGACGGGTCGATCGCAGCGGTGTCGGCGGCGGTCAGACGTAGCGCATCGCCTTCGCGGTGGCGGTGAGCTCGTCACGGAACTTCGGGTGCGCCACCGCGATGAGCGCCGCCGTGCGTTCGCGCACGCTGCGGCCGCGCAGCTCGGCCACGCCGTACTCGGTGACCACCATGTCGACGGTGTTCTTCACCGTGGTCACCACGTCGCCCGGCGCGAGCTGCGGCACGATGCGGCTCAGCTCGCCGTTCTTCGCGGTGCTCTGGAGCACGATGAAGCTCTGCCCGCCCGGGCTGTAGGCCGCGCCGCGGGCGAAGTCGCTCTGGCCACCGGACGACGAGTAGTACCGACCGTTGATGGTCTCGCTCGCGCACTGGCCGAGGAAGTCGACCGCGAGGCTGGCGTTGATCGAGACGAAGTCGACGTCGCGAGAGATGACGCGCGGGTCGTTCACGTAGCGGGCCGACCACATCTCGATCGTCGGGTTGTCGTGGACGAAGTCGTAGAGCCGCTGGGTGCCGAGCGCGAACGTCCCGATCACCTTCAGCCGGTTGTTCGCCTTCTTCACGCCGTTCACCACGCCGGCCTCGATCAGGTCGATGAGGCCGTCGGAGATGAGCTCGGTGTGCACCCCCATGTCGCGGTGCTCGCGGAGGTGGGCGAGGACGGCGTTCGGGATCGCGCCGATGCCGGCCTGCAGGGTGCTGCCGTTGCGCACGCGCTCGGCGACGAACCCGCCGATGCGGCGGTCGACCTCGTTCGGCTCGGCGGGCGGCACCTCGATCAGCGGGTAGTCGCGCTCGATCCAGCCGTCGATCTGGCTGATGTGGATCTGGTTGCGGCCCGAGGTGCGCGGCATCCTCCGGTTCACCTCGAGGAAGAACGGCGCCCGCCCGATGAAGCTCGCGGCGTAGTCGGCGCTCACGCCGAGCGAGAAGTTGCCGTGCTGGTCCGGCGGAGCCGCCGCGGCCAGCACGTAGGGGTGCTCGGCGCGGCGGCGGATGAGGTCGTACACCTCGGAGAAGTGGTTCGGCACGAGGTCGAGCGTGCCGTTGTGGAAGTGCGGCCGGGTGACGTGGGAGAGGAAGTACGCGACGTGCCGGAGCCGGTCGCCGTAGTCGCCCCGCATGGTGGGCCGTTCGCGGAGCGCGTGCATCTGGCGTACCGTGACGGCCTCGATGCGCGGGTCGCCCGCCGCAGCGGCGGCCTCGAGCGCGTCCAGCAGGTGGACGGGCTCGCCGTTCGCGATCGGGACGACGACCTCGGCTCGCGGGTGGAGGTGCTGCAGGAACGCCGCCGGGTCCGTCGTGTGCTTCTGCGCGAGCGCCGACGCGGTGGTCACGAGTCGAACCCCAGTCCGAAGCGGTCGAGGCCGCGCAGCCACAGGTTGCGCTTGCCGGTCGTGTCCTCGCGGTCGAGCGACCAGCGGGTGGCCTGGATGCCGACGAAGCGGAACGGCTCCGGCGGGAACGGCAGCGGCTTCTCCTGGACGAACTTCGTCTCGGTGGCGCGGCTGCGGCGACCGTCGAGGAGGTCGAGCATCACCTCGCCACCGAAGCGGGTGGAGGCGACGCCGAGCCCCGTGTAGCCGACCGCGTACGCCACACGACCCTGCCACGCACGGCCCCAGAACACGCAGAAGCGGCTGCAGGTGTCGATCGCGCCGCCCCACATGTGCGTGAACTTGAGCCCCTCGAGTTGCGGGAACGTGTCGAAGAAGTGTTTGCTCAGCTTCGCCCAGGTCTCGGGCCGGCTCTCGAGCTCGGTGTTCACCTTGCCGCGCCAGAAGTAGATGGCGTCGTAGCCGCCCCACAGGATCCGGTTGTCCTCGGTGAGGCGGTAGTAGTGGAACTGGTTGGCGATGTCGGAGAGCCCCTGGCGCTTGTCCCAGCCGATCTCGGCGAGCTGCGACGCGGTGAGCGGCTCGGTGACCATGCAGTAGTCGTACACCGGCGCGATGTAGTGGCTCATGCGGTTGAGCAGCGGCTTGAACGCGTTGGTGGCCAGCGCCACCTTGCCGGCGCGGACACGCCCGAG
>Ga0315901_10010098_pt1 | contig 10778 bp, 9 predicted proteins | sample LakEriMetagenome_10_FD_203761 | JGI IMG/M metagenome (GOLD analysis project Ga0315901, IMG submission 203761) | Freshwater fungal communities from buoy surface, Lake Erie, Ohio, United States - Buoy 2 MA116 | ecosystem: Environmental > Aquatic > Freshwater > Lake | place: USA: Lake Erie, Ohio...
GCTTCATCTGAGCCATTACCCAGAAAAATATTTTCAACAGGTATTTCCTTTATTTCTGAAATTATTTTTTTGAGTGCTGTCTGATCCGGATCCGGATATCTGTTGAACTGGCCCGGATAGGGATTTTCATTAGCGTCAAGAAAAATTGCTGCTGTTCCTGTGAATTCATGGCGCGCAGAAGAATAAGGCTTAATGTTTTTGATATGCGACCTAAGCTCATCGTTCAGGTTAAAAGGTTTCATTGTATTGATTTTAATCTGATGGATACTGCATTTTTGTGTGCATCCAGGCTTTCGCCTGAAGCCATTTGCTCAACGACCGGCCCTATATTTATCAGACCTTGCTTAGAAATCTCCTGAACGGTTATGTACTTAAGGAAACTGTCCGTGCTGACGCCTCCATACATTCTCGCATATCCGTTTGTAGGAAGTGTATGGTTTGTGCCTGATGCATAATCTCCTGCTGATTCCGGGGTATACGCTCCGAGAAAAACGGATCCCGCTTCAGTAATTTTTTCAACATACTGTCTTGGATTTTCAACCTGAAGAATCAGATGCTCAGGTGCATATGCATTACTGAATTCTAAACATGTTTCAACATTCGGGAATATCAATATGCTGCTGTTCCTTAAGGCACTACTTGCTTTATCGATCCGTGGAAGAGCACTTAGTTGCCGTTCAATTTCTCTTAAAACACCTTTACTCAGTTCCTCACTTGTTGTACATAATATGACCTGACTGTCCTCACCATGTTCAGCCTGAGAAAGCAAATCTGCAGCAATAAATTCCGGTCTTGCTTCTGCATCCGCGACAACAAGCACTTCTGAAGGTCCTGCGGGCAGATCTATTGCCACACCGGACTGCTGAGCGATCATTTTGGCCATTGTTACATACTGATTTCCCGGTCCAAAAATTTTATCTGCCTTTGGAATTGTTTCAGTTCCGAAAGTCATGGCAGCGATCGCCTGTGCTCCACCTATATTGAAGATTCTGTTGACGCCCGTTACACTTGCAGCAAACAATATGGCAGGGTGAATGCTCCCGTTGGCGGAAGGTGGACTGCAGAGGAATATGTTTTTGCAGCCTGCTTCATGTGCGGGAATTGCCAGCATTAAGACTGTGGAAAAAAGAGGCGCAGTTCCTCCCGGAATATACAAACCGATGTTTGGAATAGGCCTGTGGATGCGTTCGCACACGACTCCGGGCATTGTTTCTACCCTGAGGTCATCTCTCAACTGTGCATTATGAAACTTCCTGATGTTTTCGGCCGCTTGCATTATCGCGGACTTGAGGTTTTGTGAAAGTTTTTTGGAAGCTTCTTCAATTTCTGCTTTTTCAACTTCAAGTTTTTTGAGGTTCAGGCGATCAAATTTTTCTGTAAGGCTTATCAGTGCCTTATCTCCTTCTGAACGAACAAGTCTGAAGGTGTTTTTTACAGAGTCCTCAAGACCGGTCGCATCAAATTCGGGCCTTGAAATGAGCTCAGTCCAATTTTCTTTTGCCGGATTTATCAGAACTTTCATGGGATCATTTTTTCAATTGGCAGAACAAGAATTCCTTCAGCTCCGAATGATTTCAGCTGATCAATTTTTTGCCAGAAATCATTTTCATCAACCACTGCGTGAAGTGAAGACCAGCCTTGCCTGCTTAAAGACATGATGGTAGGGCTGTTCATGCCCGGCATTATCCGGGTGATATCGTCTATGGCGGTGGTCGGGATATTCATCAACACATACTTTTTATTGCGCGCTGACCGTACTGCATCAATGCGGAACAGAAGTTTCTCGAGTATTAATGATTTTTCCGCAGATAATGATTCACTTGCAACCATCACTGCTTCCGACTGCAGTACTGTTTCTGCCTCCTTAAGTCCATTGCTGAGCAGTGTGCTTCCTGAACTCACCAGATCACAGATGGCATCCGCCAGCCCTATACCCGGGGCAATTTCAACAGAGCCGCTGATCTCATGGATACTTGCTTCTATTTTATTCCGCTTTAGAAATGAAGAAGTAATAACAGGGTAGGAGGTAGCAATATTTTTTCCGGATAACCATTTTGTGCCGGTGTAATCTTCTCCCCGGGGAACAGCTATTGATAGTCTGCATCGTGCGAAGTCAAGTTTTCGTACAACCAAGCAATCTGACTGTTTTTCCAATAACACATTTTGCCCAATGATTCCCGCATCTGCCACGCGGTCTGAGACATACTGGGGAATGTCGTCGTCCCGGAGAAACAAAAGTTCCACTGGAAAATTTCCTGAAGTTGTTCTGAGCTGGTCTTTTCCATTCTGAATTGAAAGTCCGCAGTCCTTCAGCAGCTCCATGGAACCTTCGTGAAGTCTTCCTGATTTTTGAATTGCTATCCTTAATTTTTCCATAGTTTGAACAAAAAAAAGCCCGCCATTTCAGTGGCGGGCTTTGGGTTGAGGTTTAGGTGTGTATCTTCTTACCAATGCTTCATGCCACTGCGATTAATATCGCTATGATGGTGTACATGGGTCATATGGTGTTTTTGGCTGTTCATTAAGAGGATGCAAATAAAATGAGCCTTTGGAAAATATCCAAACAACAAATCCTGTTCAATCAATAATAACCGATCCTGAAGGTTGACTTCCCATGAATACGGCTCCGGATCAGGTAAATTGAATGACCAATTGGAGTTATGTTTGCACTGTCGCATCAATGAAAAAGATTGACAAACTGGTGTTAGGTTCTTTTTTAGGACCATTTATTCTGACCTTTCTGGTAGTGGTCTTTATTCTCCTGACCCAGCATATGCTCAAGTATTTTGATGATATCATCGGCAAAGACCTTGGCTGGGGTGTTTTGGGGACATTGCTTTTTTATTTTGCCGTATGCATGATACCTGTGGCTCTGCCGCTTGCCATCCTGCTTTCCTCTCTGATCACCTTTGGAAATCTTGGAGAACATTTTGAGCTGACCGCCATTAAAAGCCTTGGCATAAACCTGGTAAGGGCGCTGGCACCTATCTCTGCTTTTGTGCTCGTACTGACCGGTGTGGCTTTTTTAGCCAATAACAATCTGGTTCCGAAGGCAGCTCTGGAAGCTTACTCTCTGCTCTATGACATTAAACAAAAAAAACCATCGCTGGATTTGAAGGAGGGTACGTTTTACGGTGCCATTCCGGAGGTAAACATCAAGGTCGAACATAAATATCCTGATGGGGAAAATCTGAGAGGAGTCATAATTTACGATCACAGGGGAAAGTCAGGAAACAAGGAAGTAATCGTCGCAGATTCAGGAAGAATGTACACCATCCTGAATGACAATTACCTTAAGCTTGAATTGTACAACGGCTATAATTATAGTCAGGGAACAGCCTCTGACCAGCAGATGGCAGGTCAACCATCAAATGTTAACTCTTTCAGCAAGACAAAATTCAACCGGACCTACATGGTCTTTGATCTTTCTGCTTTCAATCTGAACAGGACAGATAAGAAGTGGTTTCAGGGAAACAGGATCATGAGAAATCTTGACGAGCTTCGATACGATATGGATTCTCTTGATCAGGAAATGAAAAAATCCAGACTGACCCTCTATGACAATGCAGGTACAATGCTTGGTTTTGTTTCAAGAACAATCCCAATTGAAATAAGCAATGATCTTCAGGATGTTATGAAATCCCGTGACAGCGCTGAAATTGCGGCCTCCACCAATCCTGAATTCCAGCGGGAGGTTCAAAAGAGCAGAATGTCAACCCGTTTCGGAATGTCTAAAATCCGCCGTGATTCTATGATTAAATCTTACAGGATTAAAGCCGACACGCTCAATGAAGATTATCTGAAATACCTGGATAGTTCCTTTTTAGCCCGTCCGGCATTACCCGAGGTATCAGGCGCACTGGCAATGGCCAGAACCGTTCAGATGCAGGTTGGTCAGGTACTGGAAAATAACAGATTGCAGTCTTATGAGTTCAGGGTCTTTGAAATCCAGTGGCATAAAATCTGGGCAAACTCCATTTCCTGCCTGATCATGTTCCTTATTGGAGCCCCTTTGGGTGCTATTATCAAAAAAGGCGGCCTTGGGGTTCCTGTACTTACTTCCATCATCTTTTTTATAATTTTTTATGTTCTGACCATCCTTGGTGAAAAGTGGGCCAAGCAGGAGGTCCTTTCGGTACCCATTGGGGTCTGGTCGGCGAACCTTATTTTGCTTGTTTTTGGCCTTTTATTCATGATTCAGGCCAGAAAAGATGCCCGTTTCTTTGAATCTGACTTTTATAAGGTCCTTTTTGAGAGGCTTATCAGGCGATTTCGTGCTTCAAAGGCATAAAAAAGGATAAATTTTTGCAAAACCACAGGAAATTGTACTTTTGCACCCGAAAAAAAGTAAAAGTTTAAAAGATGTATCTCACAAGCGAGAAAAAGAAAGAACTCTTCAGTAAGCATGGTTTTGCGAAGGTTGCGAAGGACACAGGTTCACCTGAATCTCAGATTGCCCTTTTTACACACCGCATCAATTACCTGACTGAACACCTCAAGTCCAATAAAAAGGACTATTCCACCCAGCAAGGATTGCTGAAACTGGTAGGAAAACGCAAGAAACTGTTGAACTACCTCTACGATAATGACATTAAGCGCTATCGCTCGGTCGTCGCAGAATTAGAACTAAGAAAATAATAAAAGGGGAACAGTCTTGTTCCCCTTCATTTTATCATCTCAGGCCTGCCGGACCTTCCGTAGAGCTTCTCGTATTCCTGAACCGGATTTCCCCGGTTTTCTTCATGTATGAATGCGACCTCTTTTGTTTGACTCCGGCGGTCTTAACTAAAAATTTATGAATCATAACATTATAACCATGTCTTGTGCTCTTCCTGATGGAAGGGAAATTACCATTGAAACTGGAAAGCTTGCCCGTCAGGCAGATGGCTCAGTTGTATTAAAAATGGGTAACACCATGATACTTGCAACTGTAGTTTCCAACCACGACCCGGTGGTAGGAGCAGATTTTCTTCCCCTTTCAGTAGATTACCAGGAGAAATTTGCCTCTACAGGTAAAATTCCGGGAGGATTTCTTAAGCGTGAAAGCAAACTCTCCGATTATGAAATCCTGATCAGCCGTCTTGTTGACAGAGCCATCAGGCCTTTGTTCCCCGACGATTACCATTCTGAAACACAGGTTAATCTTCAGTTGATTTCAGGTGACCTTAATGCATTGCCTGATGGACTTGCAGCATTTGCAGCTTCTTCGGCCATTGCTGTTTCAGATATTCCTTTCAACGGACCCATTTCTGAAGTGCGTGTGGCACGCGTTAATGGTCAATACCTGATTAATCCTACCAATGCTCAGAAGGAGCAGGCTGATATAGACCTGATCGTCGGTGCTTCCATTGATAATATTCTGATGGTTGAAGGAGAATGTAAGGAAGTTAGCGAGGATGACATGATTGAAGCCATCCGTAAAGCGCATGAGGCCATCAAGGTACAGTGCCAGCTTCAGATTGATCTATCCGCTAAGGCCGGAAAAACTGTTAAGAGGACCTATCAGCATGAAGAAAATGATGAGGCGCTGCGCAGCCTTCTGCATGAAACGCTTTATCCAAAAGTTTACGCAGTTGCCCGTGAGCAGATAGCCAACAAGCAAATCCGCTCAGAGAAATTCAAGGCGATTCTCGACGAGTATAAGGCAGGTCTTCCTGAAGATTCTGTTGTAAATAAGGATCTGGTAAAAAAGTATTTCAAGGAGATTCAGAAAGCTGCCTGCAGAGACCTGGTTCTAAATGAAGGAAAACGCCTGGATGGTCGTAAGACAACTGAGATCAGGCCTATCTGGACAGAGGTGAATTATCTTCCGGGTGCACACGGCTCTTCAATTTTCACCAGAGGTGAAACTCAGTCTCTTTCTACCGTTACACTTGGTACCAAGCTGGACGAACAGATGATTGACGGTGCCATGTTCTCAGGGTATAATAAGTTTATACTGCACTATAACTTCCCCGGTTTTTCTACCGGAGAGGTAAAGCCCAACCGCGGACCGGGCCGTCGTGAGGTCGGACATGGTAATCTTGCCTGGCGCTCTTTGAAACAGGTACTTCCCAATCCTGAGAATAACCCTTACACCATTCGGGTAGTATCTGACATTCTTGAATCAAATGGTTCCTCTTCCATGGCAACTGTCTGCGCCGGTTCACTGGCGCTTATGGATGCAGGAATACCCGTTTCAGGTGCTGTTTCCGGAATTGCGATGGGAATGATATCTGACTCAAAAACCGGTAAGTATGCAATCCTCTCCGACATTCTTGGAGATGAAGATCACCTTGGTGATATGGATTTCAAAGTTACGGGCACCAACAAGGGAATTACAGCTTGTCAGATGGACCTCAAGGTTGACGGATTGACTTTTGAGGTGATGCGCGAGGCGTTGATGCAGGCAAAAGAAGGCCGTACGCACATTTTAGGTGAAATGAATAAAACCATTACTCAGCCTAATGGCGACCTTAAGCCGCATGCTCCAAGAGCCCAGACCATTTACATTGATAAGGACCAGATTGGAGCAGTAATCGGACCTGGTGGTAAAGTGGTTCAGGATATCCAGAAAACAAGTGGTGCAACCGTTGTAATTGAAGAAGTTGACAACCGTGGAGTTGTTAATGTTTTTGCAACAGATAAAAATTCTATGGATATGGCTGTAGGCCGTATCAAAGGAATCGTTGCGGTTCCTGAAGTTGGGACAGTTTATACCGGTAAGGTAAAAACCATAACCCAGTTTGGAGCATTTGTGGAATTCCTTCCCGGAAAGGACGGACTTCTTCATATTTCAGAAATAAAGTGGGAGCGACTTGAGTCTATGGAAGGTGTTCTGAAGGTAGGAGAGGAAGTTCAGGTAAAGCTGGTGGAGGTAGACAAGAAAACCGGAAAGTACCGTCTGTCCAGCAAAGTTTTACTGCCACGACCTGCGCGTGAGGATAAACCTGCAGAATAAGTTATAACAACTAATGCAATCCCCGTAGTCTTTGTCCGACTGCGGGGATTTTTTTTGCCTGACTGCAGGCGGGGGGTACTTGCAAAATTTGAAACTTTTTTTTCAGATTTACAGAAAAGAAAGGAAGATAAGTCCTCATGAGACAATTAAAGATCAGCAAACAGATCACCAACCGGGAAAGTCAATCTCTTGATAAGTACCTGCAGGAAATCGGAAAGGTTGACTTACTCACAGCCGATGAGGAAGTTATTCTGGCTAAAAAAATCAAAGAAGGTGATCAGATTGCGCTTGAAAAACTCACCAAAGCCAACCTTCGTTTCGTTGTATCGGTTGCAAAGCAATATCAGAACCAGGGCCTGACACTCGGTGACCTTATTAATGAGGGTAACCTTGGTCTTATCAAGGCTGCACAACGGTTTGATGAGACAAGAGGATTCAAATTTATTTCTTACGCTGTTTGGTGGATCCGGCAGTCAATTCTGCAGGCGCTGGCAGAGCAATCGCGCATTGTGCGTCTGCCGCTTAACCGGGTTGGTTCGCTCAATAAAATCTCAAAAACCTTTTCAGAGCTTGAACAGAAGTATGAAAGAGAGCCATCTCCGGATGAGCTTGCTGATGTTCTGAAGGTGACTGTCGCTGAGGTCATTGATACCATGAAAATCAGCGGCAGACATGTCTCTATGGATGCACCTTTCATTCAGGGAGAAGAGAATAGTCTTCTTGATGTTCTGGAAAATGATGGAGAGGATACGCCCGATCAGGGACTGATATCAGATTCACTTCGCAAGGAAGTAACAAGGGCGCTTGGTACACTCACGCAACGTGAAGCGGATGTTATTGCATTGTATTTCGGTTTAAACGGGGAGCATGCACTAACGCTTGAAGAAATCGGAGAAAAATTCAGTCTTACCAGAGAGCGCGTAAGGCAAATCAAAGAAAAAGCCATACGCAGGCTCAGGCACACCACCAGAAGTAAAACACTCAAGCCTTATCTGGGCTGACTTATTGGATTAATGCCACTTTCATTGCCATTGACCGGAATATGAGTGTATTGGCGTAATATTGCCGTGTTTATTGATTTTTAATTGCGTGATAATTTCAAATATGTCATCTGAACACATTCACTTTTTGATTATCGGTTCCGGACCTGCCGGTTATACTGCAGCGATTTACGGAGCACGTGCAGGACTCAATCCTGTTATTTATACCGGCGGTCAACCCGGAGGACAACTTACCATCACAGGAGAAGTTGAAAACTTTCCAGGTTATCCGAAGGGAGTCGGAGGTCCTGAGATGATGGTTGAACTCCAGCAACAGGCAGAGCGGTTTGGAACGAAGGTTCGTTACGGATTAATAACATCAGTAGATTTTTCCGTTTATCCATTTCGGGTGATTGCTGACGAGAAAACAGAGATCACCGCTGATGCAGTGATTGTAGCAACGGGTGCTGCGGCGAAATACCTCGGCCTTCCCTCAGAGCAGAAATTTATGAATAAGGGCGTTTCCGCCTGCGCAGTATGCGATGGCTTCTTTTACCGTGGAATGGATGTGGCTGTGGTAGGTGCTGGCGACTCGGCTGCCGAAGAGGCCAGTTACCTTTCAAAGTTGTGTCCGCGTGTTTATCTGATTGTTCGCAGGGATGAGATGCGCGCTTCTAAAATCATGCAGGAGCGTGTTAAAAATACTCCAAACATTGAGATCCTGTGGAATTCGGAAACTGAGGAAATTCTGGGTGGCGACGATGTTCAATCAATCAGAGTGCTGAATAACAAAACCGGTGAACGGAGAGAGATCCCGGTTAAAGGTTTCTTTGTGGCAATCGGCCATCAGCCCAATACTCAGATTTTTAAAGGCCAGCTTGAAATGGATAACGCAGGCTACATCGTTGTGAAACCCGGATCCACGTACACAAATATTCCGGGTGTTTTTGCAGTTGGTGATGCTGCCGATAAAGTATACAGGCAGGCAGTAACAGCTGCAGGAACCGGTTGCATGGGAGCCCTTGATGCAGAGCGGTGGCTCGCTGCACGTTAGGTTGATCAATTTTATTAATCAATGGAGAAATTAGATCTTCTGGTAATAGCTGCTCATCCCGATGATGCGGAGCTGGGCTGCGGAGGCACAATCGCAAGGTTGGTTCAGGAAGGACGGAAGGTCGGAATTGTTGACCTCACTCAGGGTGAACTTGGAACCAGAGGAACTCCTGAACTCCGGATTCAGGAAGCCACAGAGGCAGGAAATATTCTCGGTATTCATGCCCGGGAAAATCTTGGACTCCGTGACGGACGCTTTGAAAACTCAGAACAAGATCAGATTGCCGTCATCCGAAGCATTCGGAAATACAGGCCTGATATTGTAATAACCAATGCGCCCGAAGACAGACATCCGGATCATGGAAGAGCAGCGCGACTCGTAGCTGATTCATGTTTTTATTCCGGGTTGCGAAAAATTTTAACTGATTACAACGGTTTGGATCAGGAAGCCTGGAAGCCAAAGGCATTGTTTCATTTCGTGCAGAGTCAGACACTTCCCATAGATTTCGTGATAGATATTTCTGCGCAATGGCAGGTAAAAATAAAATCAATCAAGGCTTATAAGTCGCAGTTTTTTGATCCTCAAAGCAAAGAGCCGGAAACTTATATCTCAAGCCCTGATTTTTTGAGAATGGTGGAAGCCAGGGCCATAGAGCACGGTCACGCAGTTGGTAAGTCATATGGTGAAGGATTTATCCGCTCCAGGGTAATGGGCATCAATTCCCTTTTTGACTTGTATTAATTTTTTCAGGGTGCGAGTCTCCTGATTTCCCATTTTTCACCGGCAAGTAAATAACGGATCCGGTCATGAAGACGGTTTGAACGTCCTTGCCAGAATTCAATCAAAAAAGGTCGTACCATAAAACCTCCCCATTGTTTGGGTTTTTGAATTGGCTTTGTTTCGCCGAATTTGATTTCAAGATCATGCATTCGGTTCTCCAGAATTTTTCTGTTTTTAATGACTGCACTTTGAGGAGATGCCCATGCACCAATCTGGCTTCCGCGGGGCCTCGATTGAAAATATTGTTCTGCAGCCGTTTCAGAAATTCGTTCAGAAACACCTTCAATACGAACCTGGCGCTCCAGTTCAGGCCAGAAAAATGTCAGACAGCAGGCAGGCTGCTGCTCGAGCTCTTTTCCCTTATTACTTTGAAAATTTGTATAGAAAGTAAATCCGTCAGACTGAAGTCCTTTTAATAATACCATGCGTCCGCTGGGTCTTCCGTCAGTGGTAATGGTGGCCAGATGCATTGCATTGGGTTCATTGACCTGAGCCATCACAGCTTCATTGAACCAAATGGAAAACTGATTGAAAGGGTCAGATTTTACATCCTCCTCATTCAGGGCCATAAGGCTGTAATCACGGCGAAGTTTTGATATTTCATCCATTGGTTAATGATTTCTGTAAATTTAGCCATACATGGCATTGTACTCATGCTCAGGATTGGTTTTCTTGAAATTAACTTTATGGTCTGTTACACTTTTGTTACTTTTTGAAGAATGAATCTGTTTGACTTTAAGACTCCGTTAAGACCTGCGCCGGGATTATTGCTGGTTTCAGAGCCGATGCTGCCTGACTCGAATTTTGAAAGAAGCATTATCTTACTTTGTGCTCATGATAATGAAGGATCTTTTGGCTTTGTATTAAATAAACCATCAGATCAGCAGGTCGCTGATCTGGTTGATGGCTTTGAAGATTTTCATACACAGGTTTTTACTGGCGGCCCTGTAGAGCAGGACACACTACATTTCATCCATTGTTTCCCTGAAATTGAGGGTAGACAGGAAATCCTTGAGGGAATATA
>Ga0315901_10010099_pt1 | contig 10778 bp, 9 predicted proteins | sample LakEriMetagenome_10_FD_203761 | JGI IMG/M metagenome (GOLD analysis project Ga0315901, IMG submission 203761) | Freshwater fungal communities from buoy surface, Lake Erie, Ohio, United States - Buoy 2 MA116 | ecosystem: Environmental > Aquatic > Freshwater > Lake | place: USA: Lake Erie, Ohio...
CGGCTATCGCCGCAGGATGCGGAGCGGCTGGGCGGCGGAGCGTTCCGCCGCCGGCTGGCCGGCCGGTGCCCCGGCCTGCGTCGTGGTGGCCAGCGCGAGGGCGAACCAGCCTTCCGCGCACGTGGCCTGCACGGCCCGGGCGTCGGCGAGCCGCGGATGCCCGGCGATCGTGTCGGGCAGAATCCTGACGGGCCGTTCCTTCGCGAACACGGCGCTGAAGATGGTGCGCAGCCCCAGCTCCATGCGGCCCTGATGGCCCGGGCCACCCACCTGCACCGGCCCCTCGCGCTCGAGCACGACCTGGGCGCCGGAGCCCGCCGGCCGGTAGGCCACGCGGGCCACGATGTCGTACCAGCTGCGGCGGCCGCTCTCGAGCGCGTCGAGTTTCACCCGCAGATGCACGAGGCCGTCGCGGCATTCCACGCGCAGCGGCTCCTCGGCGGCGAACGTGATGCTCACGCCCTCCGGCAGGTCGTCGGGAATCCGCGGCGGGATGCCGAGGCGTTCGCAGATCAGCGTGATCAGGGCCTCGATGCTCATGGTGCGGCCTGCCAGGCCAAGCCGTTCGGTGGCGTTGTTCACCGTCGAGTCGTGCACCTGCACGCTCAAGAGCGCCTCGTCGGGGGCCCGCGGCCGCGGCGTGTGGGCGGCGAGCTGTGCGTCGGCCGCGAGCCGGAGCCGCACGGTGGCCTGGGTGGTGCTCGTCTCGAGGGCGACGGGCGTGGGCTGGAGCCCCAGGCCCACCAACGGCTGCCAGATCCGTTCCCGCACCCGTTCGGCCATCTCGGCGAACTGCGGCTCGGCCTGGGCGTCCACTTCGCGGCAGGCGCGGCTGATGATCCGGCCGTTGACTTCACGGGTGGCCTCGGCCCGGCTCTCGTCGTGTTGATTGCGGGCGATCGTGCGGACGATCGAGCCCATGATCGGCACGCCGTCGAAGCTGGTCTCGATGTTCGCCAGCTGTGACTCGTTGGAGGCGGTGCCGACGGCGGCGTTGAACGCCAGGCCTGAAGCGGAAAGCGCGATCGGCTTGCGGACCACGAACGTGGCCGCACCGCGGGAGTGGATCGCGACGGGGCCGGCCTCCGTGACCGTCCGCGAGGCCACCTCGCCGTTGATCAGCAGTTCGAGCCGGATGCTGGAGGTGTCGGGAACGAATCGCACCTCGGTGGACTGCTCGACCGTGCGGGTGCCCCGAACCTTGCGGCCGAGCACGAAGTCCTGCAACGGACCGGTCGTCACGGTGGACTCCGGCAGCAGCCGCGACACGAACTCCTGATGCACGGCCACCCGCACGTTCGGCGCGAGATAGTGGTCCCGCACGGCACGAGCCAGGCTCTGGGCCGATGCGGCCGGCACCGCGGCGACCGCCGCCAGCCGGTCACGAACGGCGGCCGCACTGGCGGTGCGAGGGGCCGACTCGAAAGCCTCGAGCGCCGCGAGCAGCCGCACGGTGTCGCGGGCCGCGAGGCTGCCGGTCAGCAGGTCGCCCACGTCACTGCCCGCGGCAGGCTCGCCCGCGGCGGTTCCCTCGGCTGCCGCCGCGGACGCCGATCGCCAGACGGCCACGCGTCGCGCGACGGCGAGCGCCGTGCGCCGCGCGTCGGTGGCCAGCACCGGATCGGCCGTGCGGTCGGCGGCTGACATGCCCTGTTCGACCGAGTCACTCAAGGCCAGCAGGAGCGTCGCCGCCTCGCCGTCGTGCGGACCCCGGGTGGCGAGCACGGCGTCGAGCTGGCCGCGGGTGGTGCGACACCAGGTCGTCAGGTCGCCGGCAGTGCCACGGGTGGCGAGGCCCTCGAGCCGGTCGAGCTGCTCAACGAGCTTGTCGGGTCGAGGCCACTGGCGAGCATCCGCCGTCCGATCGTCGGGCGGGGCGGCATCGTCCTTGGTGCGGCCGCCGCGGCGTTCGCTCCGCAGCCGCTCGAGCAGGCGACCGTTGCCGAGCGGTCCCTCGCGACTCGGCGGCTGGCCGTTGAGGCAATCGACGATCCGCTCGCGGAGCCGGCTGCCGTCCGCGGCCGCCGCCTCACGGCCCGCGGCGTCGGCCCAGTTCACGCTGTCGGGGTCGGTCCACTCGGCACCGGGCAACGGGGCCGCTGCCGGCTGGGGTGCGGCTGCCGACGGCGTTTCAGCCGGGGCGGCCGCCGGGGCCGGCTGGTGGTCGGCGGGCTTCCGCTGTTGCACGCGGGCGACGAGCGCCTTGAGTGGCCCGCTCGCCGGGGGCGGGGCCGCATCCCCGTCCACCTTCACATAGCCCGCGTCGGCTGCCGCCGGCTCGGCGGGCAGGCTGGTCGCGGGCATGGCCTGCGCCACGAGAAACGCCGCCTGTGGCGCGGCGGCATCCTCCAGCGCGAGCCGCTCCGGCGGTGTGGTCGCCAGCGCCTCGGCGAGCCGCGCGAGATCACCGACGGCGGGCTTCTCCGGGCCCGGCTGACCCGCGGGCTGCACGGGGGGCGGCGTTGCGGTGGCAGCCTCGTCTGCCGCTGGGGCTTCGAGTCCGAAGTATGGCCGGTCGATGCCGTCGCCCTCGATCGCTGCCGACACGACGGCGGCGCAGAGGAGTCCGGCGAGAAACGAGCCGGTGAGGACCCGCAAAGCCCGGGCGTCGTTCATGCCCGCGCGTGCCGCCATGCGTCACCGTCGTCCGGCTGTCAGGAGAGGCGAGCGACTCCGCTGTCACCGCCATACCCGTCAGATCGACAGGCGCGCACGGAAAAATCGATCCACGCGGACGAGCCGTCACAATCTGCCAGCCGCCGGCGCGGGTTCAGGCAAGCCGGGCAGACTGGGCGAGCCGCGGCTCCTCGAGCATCGCCGTCCAGGCATCGATCACCACCGTCGGGTGGACGAAGCGATCAACGGCCGAAAGGGCGGAGATGGTCTGATGCAGGGCGGCCAGCAGCTCGTCGCTGTCGGCCGGCTGCGCCGCGACCGCCCGGGCGATCAGCGGATCGGCCGGGAGGTGGCCGGCGGCGTCGTGACGGATCGCCGCCCGGAAAAACTCGAGCGCCGTTTCGAGCACGATCCGCAACCGCGCCCGACGCGGCGGCGCCTCCTTGCCCGCGGCATCGACCAGCGCGATCGTCTCCCGTGCCAGTTCCACGCCGGGCAGCGGCCGGCGGGCGAGCGCCTGGATGAGCGTCGCCCGAAACGCCGTGACGGCGGGGTCGAGCAGCAGCCGTCCGCGGGCCAGACTGCCACCGCTGGCCGCGGCCGCGGCGTCGAGCAGCGCCGGGGCGATCGGCTCGCCGGCCTGCTCCCGGGCGAGGATGTCGCGGACGACGCCGCGCTCGAGCGGCGCGAAGCGAATCGTCTGGCACCGCGAGCGGATCGTCGGCAGCTGTCGCTCGAGCGTCGTGCCCACGAGGATGATCACGGCGGCTTCCGGCGGCTCTTCGAGGGTCTTGAGCAGGCAATTGGCCGCCTCGTCGAGGAGCGCGTCGGCGTCGAGAATGATCGCGGTCTTGCGGGCGCCCACGGCGGGGCGAAGCTTGATCCGCCAGCAGAGCCCCTCGCGCATCCGGTTGTCCGGAGGACCGATGAATGCATCGAGCGGAATGAACGACCTGTCTTCAGGCTTCGCCACGACGTCGATGTCCGGATTGCTGCCGGCATCGGCCTGCAGGCACGAGCCGCACCGGCCGCAGGGCACGAGGCCGGGGCCGGCGGCATGGCAGGCGAGCGCCTTGGCGAGCGCCCGCGCGAACGTGCTCTTGCCCACGCCCGGCTGCCCAACGAAGAGATACGAGCCCCCGACGCGGCCCCGCTCCGCCACGGTGGCAAACCGGCGTGCGATCGCGTCGTGCCCTTCGATGCCCTGCCATGCCATGTGGGTGCGGATTCCGTTCAGCCCAGTTCAGGAAACCGCGCGGCGACCGCGGCGCGAATCCGTGCGGCCACCTCGTCCGGCTGCGGCGTCGCGTCGATCACGACGATGCGATCGGGGGCGGCCGCGGCCTCGGCGAGATAGCCCGACCGCAGCCGCTGCCGGTAGCCGTCGCCACGATTCTCCAGCTTGTCGAGCGGCCGGTCGAGCCGGCGGGCCGCCGTTTCCAGATCGACGTCGAGCAGGAGCACGAGGTCGGGCATGAGGCCGCGGGTTGCAATGCCGCCCACCTGGCGGATCAGGTCGGGGTCGAGGCCGCCGGCGTGTCCCTGGTAGACGATGTTCGCCAGCAGGTAGCGGTCAGACACGACCCAGTCGCCACGGGCGACCGCCGGCCCGACGACCTCGGCCACGAGCTGGGCCCGCGCCGCCATGTAGAGGAACATCTCCGCCGGCGGCGCGAGCTGGAGGTCGTGGCGATCCAGCAGGATGCCGCGGATGGCGTCGCCCGTGGCGGTCGAGCCCGGATCGCGGCAGGTGGTCACCCCCCGGCCGCGTGCTCGGAGCCACTCGACCAGCGGCGCGATCTGCGACGACTTGCCGGAGCCGTCGATGCCGTCGAGCGAGATGAATCGGCCGCGGTGTGGTGTCGTCATGGGATCACCGTGTCGCGAGCCGCTGGATGCCGAGCGGGTCGGCGGGGTCGAGCGGTCGGATGCGGTCGCAGACCTCCTGGGCGGTCTTGCGGCGGCCCGTGTCGAGCAGGCAGTGCACCAGGCCCTTCGCCGCCTCGTAAAAGGGCTTGTTGCCGGGCAGCGCGTAGGGGAGCGGCTGCGTGCTGCCGGCTGCGTCGAGGGCGCGGCAGCAGAGTTCGTAGGCGCGGCCGAAATGGCCGCGGGCCAGCTTCGGATCGTCCTCCTCCAGCGCGATCAGCCCGAGGTGGACGTGCCCTTCGAGGAAGTCGGGGCATTCCGAGAGGAGCCAGACGAGCTCGTCGCGGGCGATCTCCGTCTCTCCCGCCTCCACCATCGCCTCCACCTCCTCGATGTCTTCCTTGCGCCGCCGGCCGCATCGCGGCTGGACGATTTCCCACTGCGGCCCGCCCGGCAGATCCCGGCGCTCGACCCGGAGCTTGTCGCGGTTTGGCCTGCGGGACGGGGGTGTGGACATGGGGAAGACGGCTCGGGGCTGGCGGCTACACTCGCCCCCGTTGGAACCCACGGAAAACCCGATTGCAAGAGGCAGCAGGTGGGCAGGCAGGTGCCGGCGAGGAAGGGGCGGCGAGACGACGAGGCTCCCGCGGCATCGCGGCCGCCGGCGATCGTCCGGCCGCTGCTCGCCTGGTACGCCCGTGCGAAGCGCGACCTGCCCTGGCGGGGGGCGGCCGATCCCTATCGCGTGTGGGTGAGCGAGATCATGCTCCAGCAGACGCAGGTGGAGCGGGTTCGCGGGTATTTCGTGCGGTTCATCGAGCGGTTTCCCAGCGTCCATGATCTGGCCGTGGCCCGCGAGGCGGACGTGCTTCGGCACTGGGAGGGCCTCGGCTACTACCGGCGTGCCCGGCAGCTGCACGCGGCGGCGCGGCGGATCGTCGCCGACCACGACGGAGTGTTTCCACGCACCGTGGCCGAGCTGATGGCGCTCCCCGGCATTGGCCGCTACACCGCGGGGGCGATTGCGTCGATCGCCTTCGACGTGCCGGCGCCGATCGTCGAGGCCAACTCCCGCCGCGTGTTCGCCCGGCTCGTGGGCCATGATCGGCCGGTCGGCGGCGCGGCGGGCGACGCGCCGATCTGGGCGCTCGCCGAGCAGCTCGTGCCGCGGCGTGGCGCGGGCCGCTTCAACCAGGCGGTGATGGATCTTGGGGCCATGATCTGCACGCCGGATCGTCCGCTGTGCTCACGGTGCCCGCTGGAGGCGTTGTGCGAGGCGAGTCGCACGGGGCGCACGGACGTGATTCCGGCGGCGGCAGCGCGGCGGGCCGCGACGCTCGTGCGTGAAGCGGCGGTCGTCGAATGCCATGGCGGCCGTGTGCTCGTCGAGCGGCGGCGGGCCGGCGAATGGTGGGAGGGGCTCTGGGATTTCCCGCGGGTGAGCCGTCCTCCGCGCGGGCGACGCCTCGGCACGGTCGCCTACACGGTCACGCATCACAAGGTGACCTGCGTCGTCGTCGCGCGGGACTACCCGGGGCCTCCGATCCGCGGCACGCGGGATCGTCGGTGGGTCACGCCCGCCGGCCTGGCGTCGTTGCCGCTCTCGGCCCCGGGCCGCCGGATTGCCCGCCTGCTGTCATCGGCAGCGGCCCGCGCGAGCAGCGCCTCGACGGCCCGCTGCACGGTGCGCGGGTAGCGTGCCAACACCGCGGGTGGAACGACGATCTGGTCGAGCTTCCGAAACGTGTAGAGGTTCTCCGCGTCGAGTCCTCGGCGGCGGAGCACGTAGAGCAGGTCGCAGAGCGCCTGCTCTGGTGGAGCGACACTCCGGCTGGCGGGCATGGCGTGGATGCGGGGGGTTACGCACACGAACGTGAGCGATCCCAGCGGCGTGGCACGCCGACGCGAGCGGTTGTGCCGCCGGCGGGTGAAGCAGTCGATCTCGCGGGGCTGCTGGGTGATGAATCCGTGGCGGGCAAGGGCGTAGGCCGCCGTGACGTAGGCACCGGCGTCGATCGCGGCCGCCAATTCCTCGGCGGTCACGCCGCTCGGCAGCCCGTATCGCCCCGGCACCCAACGGCGGATCAGGCCCTGGCGCACGAGCCGGCCGAGTTGCACGTTGAGCACGGCCGGCGTCGCATCGGCCACGTTGGCCAATTCGGTGACCGTGAACACGCCCTTGCCGTGGCGGTCCCGCTGATCGGTGAGATACCGCACCCACTCGACCGCCTTCATGCGAGCGGCTCCTCGCGACCGAGGAGTCCGGCGAGCAGTCCGCGCACCCGCGCGAGCACGTCGCGGCCGCCGCCGCATTCCTCGAGCGTCGCCGCAGCCGCCGGATCGAGCTGCTCCCGGATCACGGCGTCCAGTGCCCGCGCGTGGTGATCGGCGGCGCGGGTGAGGTCATCGAGTCTTCGCGAGAGTGTCGAGCCGTCCGCGCCGACCCGGGCCAGCTTGGTCCGGATTCGGTCGGCAGCATTGGCCGGCAGGTGGTTGGCGAAGAGATGGAGATCGAGCAGGTCGCGATGCTCGAGAAACGTGCGCATCAGGATCGAGATAACCTTCGATTCGACCATGTCGGCGTCGGATGCGGTGCGGTAGACGATGCCGTCGGCGGTTCGCGCTGCCGGCGGGTCGGCACACTCGATCCGGATGACGTCGATGGGGATCTCGATGCGGCCAAGCGAGGAGCCGAGTCTCCAAAATGCGAGCTCGACGGTGGCTACTGCAACGGGTTCGTCGTCGGCGCGGCCCGCCGGCCCCACGCTGCCATCCAGCCCCAGTTGCCGGCGCACGTCGGGCAGGAGCCGTCGTTCGCACAGGGCGATCAATTCCTGCTGCTTGGCGGCGAGGTCGCCGTCCCAGTGGTAGTCGATGTCGACCGAACGCCGCGCGCCACGATCGAGCAGCCGGTAACGAAATCCACCGACGAGGCGAAGGCCGGCGCCGGCCGGCTGCGTCGCCACGAGCGCCGCGACCATCCGCTGAAGCCGCTCGGTGATTTCGGACGGTTCGTTAGGCATGAAAAAGCCTCGCCGTTCCTTGTGGGCAAATCTGATTTATGGGTAACAAAGAAAATCATATGTGATTTGACTCGTTACGCAAGTCGCGAACTCGGTAGGCGATCCAGGCAGGGTAGCGACATTTTCTACGAAACTCATCGTTGACAAACGACGAATGAGTTCGTAGTATGCTCTTCGTACTACGAGCCCGGAGGCGGCTGCGGCCCATCCGGATCGATCCCTGGAGAACACCGATGCCGAGTCCTGTGCGACCGACCGATGCCGAGCTTGGGATCCTGCGGGTCCTGTGGGAGCGGGAGCCCTGTGCCGTCCGCGATGTTCACGACGCGCTCGTCGCCGAGGGCAAGCCCGTCGGCTACACGACGGTGCTCAAGTTTCTCCAGATCATGACGGAGAAGAAGCTCGTGCGGCGCGACACCCGCGGCCGGGCCCATCTCTACCGGTCGGCGATCCCGCGGCCCCAGACGCAGAAGCAGCTCGTGGACGACCTCGTCGAGCGGGCCTTCGGCGGCGCGGCCTCCGAACTCGTGCTCCACGCCCTGTCGGGTCGGAAGGCGTCCCCGGCGGACCTCGCCGAGATCCGCCGCCTGCTCGACCGCCTCGAAGCTAGCCCCGCCGGCACCTGACCAAACCTCACTCCCCACGCCCCCATCCCCAATCCCCGAGGCCTTCGATGATCCTCGCCCTCACCTCGCTCCTCGATCTGCTGCCCGCGACGACGGCCATGCGCCTCGGCTGGGTGTGCATCCACTCGGTCTGGCAAGCCGCGGCCGTGGCGGCGCTACTCGCCGTCGCCCTGCGGCTGATCCCGCGGCGGTCCACCGCCGCGCTCAACGCCCGCTATCTCTTGGCGGTGGCGGCGCTCTTCGCGTTGCCGGTGCTGGCCGTGGCCACGTTCCTCGCCGTGCCCGGCGAGCGTACGTCGGACCGCGGTCTCACGGGCCCGGCAGCTGCGGCAGTCGCCGGGATGCCGGTTGCCAAAGAGGTGCTCGTGATGCCGCACGGCGCGGGTGCCGCGAACTCGGCCGCGGCCGCCTCGTCGTCGCGTGCCGCCGTGGCCGTGCTCGCGCAGGATCTCGCATCCCGGGTTGAACCCTGGCTGCCCTTGGCGGCGGCCGCATGGGTGGCGGGCATGCTCGTGGCGGCGGTGCGGATGATGGCCGGCTGGGCGCTCACCCGCCGGCTCGTCGCCCGGGCGACGGCCGTGGCCGACGGCCGCTGGCAGGCCCGTGTGAACCGCTGGCGTCGGGCGCTTGATATCGACGGTATGGTGCGACTGCTGGCGTCCGACGCGATCGGCGCGCCGGTGGTGGTGGGCTGGCTCAAGCCCGTGATCCTCTGGCCGGCGGGGGCGCTGGTGGGCATGGGGCCGCAGGAGATCGACGCGATCATCGCGCACGAACTGGCTCACGTACGGCGTCGCGACATGCTCGTGAACCTGCTGCAGGCCTGCATCGACGTTTTGTTCTTCCATCATCCGGCGGCCTGGTGGATCTCGGCGCAGGTGCGCGGGGAGCGCGAGCACTGCGCCGACGACCTGGCGGTGCGGGCCCTGGAACGGGACCGGGCCGGCACGCGGCTCTCGTATGCCCGGGCGCTCGTGTCGCTCGAGGAGCGGCGGATGGCGACGGCGTTCGCGATGGCGGCCGACGGCGGGAGCCTTGTGGACCGCATACGCCGGCTGTCCGGGGTGGAGGCCCCGCAGGCTTCTCCCGCGCGGCTCGTCGCGGGTGCGCTCGCCACGGCCTGCATGGTGGCGGTGGTGGCGGCCGGCGCCGCCGCCCCGCGGCCCGCGCTCGCCGCGGAGGAGCAGGCATTGCCCGAGGACACCAACGCCATCACGAGCCTCACGCCGGAGGAGGCGAAGAAGCTCGTGGCTGAATCCGGGCGTCAACTGAACCTCTGCAGCCTCACGTCGCTCTCTCCGGAAGTCGCAGCGGTGTTGGCGGGCTTTAAGGGTGAGGGGTTTTGTCTCGACGGCCTGACGACGCTTTCGCCCGAGGCCGCCGGCGCGCTTGCGAAGTTGCAGTTACAGCCGGATTCGGGGAACTGTTGGTTGTCCCTCAATGGCCTCACTTCGCTCACCCCCGAGACTGCAAAGGCGTTGGCGGAGTTCACGGGGGAACGGCTGCACCTCAATGGCCTGACCACGCTCTCGCCGGAGGCCGCCACGGCGCTCGCGGGATCCCAAAGCAACTCCCTGTTGCTGCTCAGGCTCACCGCGATTACCCCCGAGGTCGCCACGGCGCTCGCGGACTTCAAGGGCGCCTATCTGCAACTCGACGGCCTGACCACGCTCTCCGACGAGGTGGCAATGGCGTTCGCGGGCGCGAAGTGCCGGGCACTTCTGCTGCTCAGCCTGACCACGCTCTCTCCCGAGGCGGCAATGGCGTTCGGGAAGTCCGCGGGATGGGTTTGTCTTCCAGAAAACGTGAAGAAGAACTTCGCGGCCCGATATCCCTTGAGTCCGGACAACGCGGGGGCGTATGTCCGGGTGCTCGGCGGCCGCCTTTCCGGCGTCACCTCCCTCGATTCCCCCGACTCCGTCGCCATCGCCAGAGTCCTCGCCGCGTACAAGGGCGACATGTTGGTTCTCGACGGCCTGACCGCGCTCTCCCCCGAGGCGGCAATGGCGCTCGCGGAGTACGCGGGAATCATTGTTGTTCCGGAAAACGTGCACAAGAAATTCGGCGTCAAGTATCCCTTGAGTCCAGACAACGCGCGGGCGTATGCCCGGGTGCTGAACGGCAACCTTTCCGGCGTCACCGCCCTCGACTCCCCGGACTCCGTCGCCATCGCCGAAGCCCTCGCCACATACAAGGGAAGGCTCTCCCTCCCCAACCTGAAAAAAATCTCCCCCAAGACGCTCTCGGCCCTGCTCAAGAAGGAAGACGTCCAGATCCCGCTCATCGAGACGCTGGAACTGATCCCCGAGCCCGACGGCAGCTTCACCGACGACTTTGTGATCCCCGAAGGCTTCAAGGAACGGCAAGCGCGGTAGCGAACGCGATGACCCAGGAAGCCAGGAGCGGAAGCGACTGGAATAGACGACCTCACACGCACCGTCATTCCGGCGGCTCCCCGTGAACGGAACGCACCTTCTCACCACTTCGTGACCCTCCCCAACCCCCGAGGCCTTCGATGAACCTCGCCCTCACCTCGCTCCTCGATCTGCTGCCCGCGACGACGGCCATGCGCCTCGGCTGGGTGTGCATCCACTCGGTCTGGCAAGCCGCGGCCGTGGCGGCGCTACTCGCCGTCGCCCTGCGGCTG
>Ga0315901_10010100_pt1 | contig 10778 bp, 1 predicted proteins | sample LakEriMetagenome_10_FD_203761 | JGI IMG/M metagenome (GOLD analysis project Ga0315901, IMG submission 203761) | Freshwater fungal communities from buoy surface, Lake Erie, Ohio, United States - Buoy 2 MA116 | ecosystem: Environmental > Aquatic > Freshwater > Lake | place: USA: Lake Erie, Ohio...
GATTCAAGAATAAATGATTTAGCAACCCTATTGGCTAGTGATGATACTTATAGAGCAAATGCTCTGATTAACAACAAGCAAGCTGTTAATAATGAAATACAATCTGCATTAAAAGCGAACCCTGCTTTAACACAAGAAGAAGCTCAAGAAATAGGTATTAAATCTTATTTCGTAAAGAATTTGCAATCTGCAAACCAAGACTTTTCAGTTTCAAATACCCCTAAACCAAAAAGTGGATTAAGCTTTAACTTTGGTGGAGGTGGAGGTGCATTGTCATTTGACATAGATGGCAATCCTACAAATGGAGTTATTCCAATTCAAGTAGATGCAAGTACAACAACATCAGGAGGCAGAAAAGTAACTAAGACATTTGACAGGGGTGTTCCTACTGGAAATAACTACTCATTTAATACGGTTGAAGTATTAAACACAAGAGGCGAAAATGTTATTGACATGGAAACAAATATGCCATTGGAGTCTAAGATGTTACAATCAACAAAGGTAGGAGATGTAGTTGCAGTACCAATAGCGACTAAAGACTTTGTTGGTGCTAATGGTGTTAATTATAAAAAAGGCCAAATGGTTGATGGAAAGGTTCTGAAAACTGCAATGGAAAAAGGACTTGCATCTTACGAGCCAAGAGTAAAAGGTATTGCCTCTTATACAGGCAAAGTGAATGGAGAAGATCGTGTGGTACAAAAGAGTGTATTAATACCAGCAGGTGTAGTAAGAACAGGTGTAGTATCATCTCAATCAGGTAAGAACCAAGAATTTATAAATGGCTTGTTTGATAAAGCAATTAAAGAAGCAGACGAATTAAACGCTAGAGGAAGACGTGGAGCAAAAACAAGTACACCAAAACCAAAAACAACAGGTAAACCTGCACCAAAAGTGCAAGGTCAAAAACTATCTTTCCCTGAGTGGAAAAAACAAAATCCAAACGGAACAGCAGCGGATTATAAAAAGTATAAAGGATAAAATATGCCAACGGATAAAATAAAAGACGTCTACGATTTAATATCAGATAAGGGTTACTTTACTGACGAGAATGAGTTTAGGAGTTATGTTAATGACCCTAAAAAGATAAAAGAAGTGTATTCTTTAATTCAAGATGATGGATTTTTTAAAGACGAAAAAGAATTTGAAGGATATTTTAGTGATGTAAAAAAAAAAGAACCAGCTATTGGCCTTGGTTACGAGAAGCCTTCAGAAGCTTTACGCATGGGTGGCTTACCAAAGCAAGAAAAGCTATCCCAATCACCTTTAAAGATTGCGGCAACTACTACTCCATCCGTATCTACAAAAAAACAATGGACTCAACAAGACCAAAAAAGTTTAATAGAAAAAATAAAGAATGGAGATTTAACAGGTCAAACGCCTGAAGAGGATGACTATTTAAGTAGAATAGGAAATAGAATTGTAAGGGGTATGAATACCCTTAATTACAATTTGTCTAAAACTCCTGAATTTGTTTATAATCTTGCTGCTTACCCGCAAAATGTAATAGCAGAAACATTTGATATACCCGCATTGGCAGCTAGTGCTGATAAAGTTAAACAAGAGCTAGGAATACAAAATGAAGTAGCAGATTATTATAAAGACCAAATAAATCAACTAGCTTCTTTAGATGATAAATACATGGGAGCTAAGGGTTCTGTTACCACTCTTGCAAAAGAAGGAAAATACTTAGATGCTGCTAAATTATTAGGAGAACAAATAGCGGAAAGTTTACCTACTACAGCTGCTATTGCCGCATCAGGAGGATTAGGTGCAAGCTCTACTGCTATAACATTAGGAGGCGGAGCTGTATTTGGTGCTGCAAAATATGATGAATTAGCTGATAGAACAGATTTAACAGAAAGCCAAAAAACAAGCATATCATTTGCGACAGGATTGACAGAAGGATTGTTTGAGAATTTAGGTACAGGTAATATTGGTCGTATTGTAAAAGATGTAATAACAAAACAGGGAGCAGCACAAGGAAAAGAAGTTGCTAAAGGAATGTTTGTTACTGCATATAAAGATGCTTTAAAAAAGTATATGCCTGTAAGCGGTGCATTAAGTGAAGGCATAGAAGAAGCAGGAACACAATTTGCACAAAATGCAATAGATATTTATACAGGGGTAGACCCCCAAAAGAAATTAACTGATGGTTTAATAGATGCATTTGCAGTAGGTACTGGAAGTGGTTTAGTAATTTCATCACCTGCATTATTATCTAAAGACAGAAATAAAAAAGTAGCAGAAAAGCAAGTCGAAGTAGATGAGATTGATTCAGAAATAAATAATCCAAATTTAAGCGATGATGCTAAAGCTACTCTTGCTCAAAAAAGAGGCAAAATTATGTCAGATATTAATGACGTAATAGATGAAGATGTTAACGAGCAAAGAGCATTGCCTGATGCAACAAAAAGAGAGATAGAGCAAATACAAGATGGTTTAGAGCAAATAGGTATAGATATTGAAAATACTAAAAGTGAGTTTGCAAAGAAAGAACTAGAAAGTAAAAGAGTAGAATTAGAAAGTAGAATAGATGAATTAACAAAAGCGGGAACAACAACAACAGATGGAGAAAGAACAATTGAAGGAGCTGTCAGTACAGGAACTGATGTGGCTAAAGAAGGACTTGGAGTGGCAGCTGAACCAGGTAAAGAAGGAGTTGCGGGAGAAGATATACAAGCCGAAAAAGTAAGAAAAGAAGTTGTTGAAGCTTTTGGCGATGATGCTAAAGATTTAGAGGATTTTTATTACGAAAGTAAAAGGAATGGAACAAATAAAGAATTTGTTGATGAATACGAATCTATGTTCCCTCCAAAAGAAACTCAACAAAAAATAGAAATAGAAAAATCTAATGAAATAGAAAAAGAATCAAATAATAAAATAATAAACGGTGAGGCAGACCCAATAGTTTCTAAAATTGTTTCTGAACATACATTTACAGATGAAGATAATAATTTAATAGACAAAGAAAGGGGCGATTTAGACAGAGATTCTTTTATAAATAAAAAGATAAAAGAAATAATATCAGGAAGCAAACTTGTTTCTGATAAAATAAAAAAGGCACTTGCCCCTATTGTAGATAAATTAAAGAAGATAATTATTGGTATATCAATTGTTTCTTCTGTTGGTGTTGGCAAACAAGTTTCTTCTTATCAGCCTATAAATAATATAATATCAGAAAAAATAAGTTCTGATATTGCAAATGTTGTAAAGATGCCATATTCTGATATTGCAAATATTGGCACAAATGCAATTCAAAAATTTTTAGAAATAGGTGATTATGCAGATACAGAAAGCACACTTGGTTTAGAAACGAGTGTTGATATGACGGGAGTTAAAGAATCTAATATCCCATCAATAGGAGAAAAAGATGTTATTATCGGAGAAGCTACATCAACTACAAAAGATTCAAAATATAAAATTAAACCATATATTATAAACTTATTGTCAGATAGTGTTAAAATAAAATTAGCAGATAATAAGTTTAAGAAAAATAGGAAACCATTTAAAGACCAAAAAAATTCTTTAGGTATAATGGGTTCTACAAATGGAATAATTCTTTTTAAAGAGGCTTCTGATTATCAAAAATCACTTGGTATACAAATGGTTTATGATGAAAAAACAAGTAAAATTGTTCCTAAAATGAATAGTGATGTTGCCCCTAATGATATTGTTTTTTTAACATCTGAAGGCATAGCTATTCCAATAGATGATTTAGATATGAAGCCAAATAATAATGGCGGATTTGATATAAAAAAGGGAAAGGATAATGAAAATGGGACTGCTATTTTATTAAAAAAAGATGGTAATTCGTTTCATATTGGATGGGCTGCAAAAGCAGATGAAGCTCCAAGTTTTGTAAGTACAGAAAAAGCAAAAGAATTTAAGATATTAAGGGGAGGGATGGTTTGGCTTTATTCTACAGATGGAGAAGTTGCTGTTGCAGTTAGTGGAAGTTTAAATGATATTTTTAGTGAATACAAAAGGTTACAAGAGAAGAATCCAAATAAAAAGTTTATTCTTTTCCGTGGTGATACTGGCTCTTATTCTACTCCCGCTTTTACAGAAACAAATGAAACAACAGCAGATGATGTTTCAAAATATTCTACAAGAAACACTTATGGGAACAATGTACATCTTGTTTTAATGAAACCTGATGCCCCATTAGATAAAGGATTGCCTGTTGGAGAAATGGGTTTGTCGCCACTTCTTGCACTTGCACTATTAAAAAGGAAAAAAGGATTAAGCATAACAAAAGAAGAGCAAGATTTAATTGATAATAGAGAAAAACAAAAACAATATGAAACCAAAAAAGAAACACCCCAAGAAGGTAGTGTTGGTGTAGGGGGAGATGCTGGAACTTCATTACTAGGTGTAAAGTATTCGGATATTATTGTAGATGACAAGTACCTTGAAGATATTTTATCTGATAACAAGTTAAGTGAAGAAGAAAAAAAGCAAGTAAGAGATGTTTTTGCAAGAGCGGTTGATTATTTTAAATTCGACAAAGAGGGGGAGCAAAAGTTTCAAGAGAAATTTGCAAACCCAGAAGATATAACAGATGTGGCAGATATTATAACAGGGTTAAGTGCTGCACAACAATCTGCTTTTAGTTTTTACAATACAAAAAATTACGAAAACGTAAAAGATGCAGTTAATTACATTGCAAATAACCCAAATGAGTATTCTCCAAAAGTAGTAAAGGCTGTAAAAGAAATAAAAGAAAAATTAGATAATCCAAGTTCTTCAATGAGTAGGCTTTATGCTATTGATGTAATGAAAGAATTGGGCATATCAGAACAAGCCCTCAAAGAAACACCAACAGCAGGTAGTGTTGGTGTAGGGGTAGATATTAAAAGTAAAGTTTATCATGGTGGGGGTGTTAAGTCCGAAAAAGATATGTGGGAAGGTGAACCTTTGTTTGTATCAAAGGATAAATCACAAGCACACGAATATACTAAAGGAAATAATGGTGAAGTAGTTGAGTTTTTATTGGATAATAAAAAAATAGCAACAGAAGAAGATGCAAGAAAAATTATAGCCGAATTAGGGTTGCAGTCAAAACAAGAGGGTTGGAATACAGATGAATTGAATTTATTTGAATTAATAGACCCTACTTTTGAAACAGCCCTTTTGGATTCCGATATAAAAAAGGTGTTTGCAGAACTTGAAAACAAAGGATACGAAGGAATTGAGTTTACAGATACTAATTTAAAAACACTTAAACAAGATATACAAAACATAGTTGTATTTAATCCTAAAAAAACATTCAAAGCAGCAGAAAAGCAATCCCTCAAAGAAACACCAACAGCCGAAAAGACTGTAACAACCACTGACGTTTCGGAAGACCTTAAAGATGTTGAGAGTACGGCTAAGGCATTAGAGGAAGCAGTTAAATCAAACCCAATCTTATCAAAAGATTTATCAGAAAATGATAATGTTGTTTATCATGGAACAGGGGCAGAAGTATTGTTGGATTTTATTAAAACAGATAAAGAAAAAACTTACCAAGAGAAAAGTACAAGTTGGTCAAAATCAACTCAAGGTTTCGGAAAGTTTTGGACAAAATCAAAAGATAACGCTTCAAGTCACATAGACCATAGATTAAGAAATGATGGAACTGGCACAGTAGTCCATGCTGTTTATGCTTCAAAAAATCCATTTAAGGTTAAAGACGTATCTACGTTAATTACTAAATCAAAAGAACATTGGGCAAGTATTGGTGGGGATAAAAACGCATTAGCATCTACAATAAATAAGGCATATAAAGACAAGTTAATAAAAGATGGGTATGATGCAATTACTTTCAAAGAAGGAACAAGCCAAATGCCAACATCAAGGAAATTTGCGGCAGACGTATTTGTCCCATTAAAAGATTTCCCAATACAAGTTGCAACGCAGGAATATGGCTCAAGAAATGCAGGTGCTGTGTCAGATGTAAAAATAAATTACAATCAAATATCTGAAGCATATCAAGCAGACAAAGCAGCAAACAAAGAAACGCCATTAACCAAAACAGTAGAAAAAATATTAGGACAACCCAAAGCAGAAGCAAAACCAACTGAAGCCGCAAAGGTAGAGCCTGCAAAAGAAACAGCTAAACCTACTAAGACAGAACGTAAAGTAATAGCAGAAGCTAAGATAGATGACTTGGCCGCAAAAGCAAAAGAGTTCTTACGTAACAAGAATTTACCTGAAGGAACACAAGTATCAGGTGTAAGCCAAGATAAAGTAATTGATATATTAGCAAGCACAGTAAAGGCACTTGTAAATAGCGGCATAGAAATAAGTGAAGCCATCAAGCAAGTGCGTGAATACTTTGAACAAGACTTTGATACAAGCGGTATTAAAGATTACGAAATAGCACAGGCAATTGCAAGAGATGAATTGACGGATGCTGCAAAAGAAAATGGTTTCTCATCATATCGTGAAGCTGTATTTGCAGTAAACAAGTATGTGCGTGAAGTAGGTAAAGAAGATGTAATAACTAAAGCAGAAATAGAAAAGGCAAAAGAAGCTAAGGATAAAGAGGCCGAAGCACCTAAAAAGGGATATACATCTAAGAAGAAGCAAGCACAAGAAGGCGAAAAAGAACCAGTTATTAAAGAAACGGGTCGTTCAAAATCATATGAAGAAGGTCGTGTTCCTGTAAGCGAAGCATACAATGACGTAGTAAACGCACAAAAAGAATACTACGAGCAAATGAATCGTAAGGAAGAGTTAGCAAATGCAGAAGGGTATCTTGCAAGTTTTGGTAACACAGAAGAAGGATTGTTAGATGCTTACATTGACATGATGGAAGTGTTTAGGACAAACCCTTACTTAGACCCTAAAAACTCAATAGCAATAGAGATACTTGCAGATAGAATGTTTGCAATGGCTATTGACTATAGAGATAAAGGACAGACAGATAAATATAATAATTTCTTAGAAAAGTCGGAAAAGCTAAGAAAAGAGGCATTTCAGGCACACTTTAGGGCTGGGCAATATACGTCAGCAGTTGCTGTATTCTCAAGGTCCGCGAACCCAGATGCTTTCTTAATATTTGTTGAGGGTCAACAAGCGCAAGAATTTGAAAAGGCAAAGAAATCAAAACCTGAAAAGATTAAGGAGTACGAAGCAGCCGTAAATGATTTTTACGAAAAGGCAAAAGAAATCAAAAAGGATGCTGCAAGGCAAGCTGTAGTATCAGCACCTAATTCTACCACAAAGGTTAATGTTAAGCTAAGTGACAAGCTAAAAGCACGTTATGAGCAAGGTAAGGCAAGACAAGCAGAAGCATTAAAGAAGTTAGGTAAGATAAACTTCTTTGGCTCAAGCGGATTAAGCAATGAAGCAATTGAAGCAGTAGGTGAATTAGTGCTATCACAATTTGAGCAAGGTATTTACAAAGCAGCTACTATTATTGAAAGGATAATAGAAATAACGGAAGGAAAGCTAACGGAGAAGAACATTAAAGATGTTTATGATGCTTACAAGGTAAACTACAAAGGTGAAAAACTTACGTTAACAGAACTTGAAGAGGTTTTACGTAAAGAAGAAATAGCTGAAAAAGAACCAGCAACAGACATAGATAAGGCGTTAGAGAAAGAGCGTGAAAAACTAGCAAAAATAAAGGCAGATTATGAACAAGCTGTAGTAGATAAAGCAGATGCCTTGGTACTTAAACGAGCACAACAATTCGTAAAAGACCAAGAGAAGAAAGTAAAAGAGCAAGAAGATAAAGCAAAGAAAGCGGCTACCGCAAAAACAGCCGAAGGCAAAAGACCTACGTTGTCTGATTTAATACAGCGTGAATTAGAAGCAGACTCTACAAAAGAGCAAATTGCTAAGGAGCTTGTTGAAAAAGGCGGGTTATCAGAAAGAGAAGCCAACAAGTTAGCTGAAATCTATTACAACAAGTATAGAAAAATATTAAAAGAAAAGATTACATCTCAATTATTAAAAGACCTTACACCTAAAAAAGTTAAGCAGATAGAAGCTCAAATGAATGCTTTAAAGGATAAACCTTACGGCAAAACATTGGGTGGTATGATTGCAAACCAAGTAGCAGCAGGTGCATTAGATAGTGAAATATTAAGGGCAGCCTTTGCAGAGAAATACGGTTTGCCAAACATCTCTCCTGTTCAAGCAGACATAATTAGGGATTTGGCAAGAAAAGCAAGAGCAGCTAAAACACAATTAGGATTACAAACAGCTAACAAGAACTTGTTAGAATATGTTAATTCTTTTGTTAAACCTAAATATGGTTCTCTATTAGGCACGTTATACTACATGGGCTTATTAACTGGCGTTTCAACAGCAGCCGTAAATACATTTGGTAACGTAAATGGACTAATAAATCAGTCTACTGAAAACTTTGTACAATCTGTAATAGAAGCTATACAAGGCAATAAGGGTAATTTAATGAGCAGCTCAAAACCTGCACAAAAGATATTAATGGCTATTGCTAATATGAATGATTCACTTAGTGCAGCTATTGATATTTTAATTCATGGTGGTGGAGAATCAAGATATTCTAATATTAAAAAAGATGCCTTTGGTGAAATAACAACAGAAGATTTAATTGTAAAGAGAAAGGATTTTAAAGATTTAGGTTTTAAAAAATTATTTACAACATTATTTAAGTTATATAAAACACCACCTGCATTATTTATTCGTAACTTACCTGCATCTGACGAAGGCTTTACAATGGCTAACTTTAACATGGAAGCTACAAGAGAGTTGCGTAAGAAACTATACGCAGAAGGGTATAGGGGTGCAGATTTAGAAAAAAAAGTATATGAGCAAGTTTATGGCACAACAGAAATAAAAGCAAAAGCATTGCAAGAAGCAATTAAAGAACTTAAACGAATAGGTATAGACCCCGCTAATCGTAAAATATTAGCAAATAGAATTGCTAAAGAAATAATAGCAAATAGCCTTGATGAAAAAGTGCAAAATGTTGCAAATGAAGTGGCTAAAGAAAATACATTTAGAGGCAAGCCTAGAGGAATGGCAGGTTACTTATCAAGAAAAATACCACAAACTTGGTTGATATCTCCATTTGTTACAACCCCGTCAAGGATTTTAGAAAAGCATATGAACTATATCCCTTTATATGGTATTTTAAGATATTATCGCGGAGGTATTTCAGATACTTTACGTAAAGCATTTCCAGGATTAGAAAAAGATTTTGTTCGCAAAGGAATTGAATCATCTAAGAGGGAAGGCGAATTAAGGAACAAACAACTTGCACAAGTATTAGCAACTCATGCTCTTTTGTTAGTATTTTGGGGCTTATCTCAAATAGATTGGGAAGACGAGAAAGGTAACGTAGTACCATTTGTAGATGCCTCTGCTGGATACATGGGGACTGATATAGAAGAAAGAAAAAGACTCGAAGAATTAATGCCTGCTTACATGATTCGTATAGGTAACTTTAAATTTAGTTACAAAACAAATCCATTGTTAGCTATGATTGCATTGCCATTAGGCGTTATTAAAGATGCAGAGCGTTCTTTTGAAGCGGCTGATTATTCTAAGTCTGCTTTTGCATATAATTTTGAGCTATTTAATTTCTTATACGAATCAAACCCAATAGAAGGCTACCAAGATTTCTTTGAAGGTTTAAGTAAATCTTTTAGGACAATTAAAGAAGAAATGACTTTGGAATCAATTGCAGCTTTGCCTGTTAAGGTGGCTGCCGATTTTTCATCTAACGTAGCAGTAGATAATTTTTATAAGCAAATTGTTGATTTTACAGACCCATTGGTGCATGAAGCGCAAGATTTAATGGAAGTTATATACAAAGCTTTTAATATGGAAAAGATAGGTGATTTAACACCAACGCATGATAGATGGGGAAGACCCGTAAAACGCTATCCTGGTGAATCTTTCTTTCCGCTTCAACATCTATTCAATAATAATGATGACAAAAAAATAACAGAGTGGGAAATTAAAAATGGTATTGAAATACCAACAATTAATAGAAAGACATTAGTATTAACTAATAACACTCTAAAGACAGAAAAACAGATTAAAAATCAAAGGGAGGAGTTAGTTAAGGATTATGGTTTAACAAGTGATGAGGTTAAATATTTTGACGAAGCATTAAATTCAGACTTTAAATTATTAACAAAAGATGAGTGGAATAAGATGTCAGAAACGATAAGATACGATGTATTTACTATAATTAAAAATAACTTCGATAATGCCACTGAAGAATATAAAAAATTCTACAAAGAAAGTATCAATAGCGAAGAACGTAATATTAAACCAATATCAAAACTAAGCAGACCTGATGCGAAAAAATTAGTTGAAATATTATTTAAAATTAAAAAACGTGAGTATATTAATAATAATTTTACGAAAATAGAATAATATGATAAAACCTAAAAAACTAAACAAAGGGGCTGTTGAGTCCCTTTCATTAAGATTAAAAGATGAGCAAACTGCTTATCGTTTGTACAGATACTTTTCAAACTGCCTAAGAAACAGCGGATATCTAATAGCTGCTAAGTACTTTGAAGGCGAAGCAATGGAAGAGCTAGAACACGCACATATCCTTGAGAAGTACGCAACAGACTGGAACGTAGAGTTAGAGTTTCTAACTTTGGAAACTCCTGCTGAAGCTGACGGCATGGTAGAGATATTCGAAGCATCATACACGCTAGAGTACAACTTATTGCAAGAGTACTCAAAGAACGCAGTAGAGTGCTTAGAAGATGGTGACATGAGCACGTTTAACTTCTTACAACAGTTTATTGCTATCCAAACAAAAGCAGTAGCTGAATACG
>Ga0315901_10010101_pt1 | contig 10777 bp, 7 predicted proteins | sample LakEriMetagenome_10_FD_203761 | JGI IMG/M metagenome (GOLD analysis project Ga0315901, IMG submission 203761) | Freshwater fungal communities from buoy surface, Lake Erie, Ohio, United States - Buoy 2 MA116 | ecosystem: Environmental > Aquatic > Freshwater > Lake | place: USA: Lake Erie, Ohio...
ACGCGTGGGCGATCCAGCCCCTGAGGTAATTTGTCCGTTTTGTCCACTCTCCGCGACAAATTACGCCCCCATTCGTAGTAGCGGGTAGAGGCAGTGACGACTGACTCTGCAGTACAAAACCGGTATATAAATAAGGGGCTCCATAAAAGTGGCAATCCGCAAGAAAACTGCCTCCGCAGGTCTGAAAGTCTGGACCGTCGCGGAGCTTGGTGCTTTCTACACAGAGCACCGCAGCGAGCTCGTTGCCCACGCCTCACGGATCCTCAAAGACAGCGCTCGCGCTGAAGAAGTAATCCAAGATGCTCTGATCAAGGTCATGCTCGCCGCCCCTGAGCTTGAATCCGCTGATCACGCTCTTGGCTATATGCACCGCACGATCGAAAACCTCTGCATCGATATCTTCCGTATCGAAGGTCGCCGCCCCAACCTTGTAGTCCTCGACGATGCCTCCGCCGAGCTCGAGTCCACCTGGGTCGATAACAAAGACCATGCAGACGTCATCGCCGCTGCCGAAGATGCCGCGATCGTTCGTCAAGCACTTGCAATGCTCTCCCCAGCCGAGCGCGCTGCGCTTGTCATGTGGGAGATGGAAGGCCGCTCCACTGAAGAGATCGCTGCAGAACTCGGAATCAAGGAATCCGCAGTACGCCACACTGTTTCGCGCGCACGTACTTCTCTCCGTCGCGTCATGAGCGAACTTGTTATTGATAAAGAGCGTGGACTTACCGCTCTCGACATGCTTTCTACTACCTACAAAAAAGCAGCTGAAGTCGCTAGGAAATCAAGTAAAGCTGCGCTCTCACTCATCCTCGTATTTTTCGCATTCCTCGGCTTTAACTCGATGCCTACCAATAATGATGTCCCAAGCATCGTTGCTGAAGGAAATGTTTCTTCAGCTGAAACCGCTGGCTCGAACACAAGCGCAGCTACTGATGTAATTCCAAGCGCTTCTGCTTCAGCCTCCTCATCACCTTCCGCTGCCGCGAAGGCCAAAGCCTCTGCGATGAACGCGAAGGCAACCTCGATTAATTTTGCTGGCCTTGATAAGAGCGGTGTCCCAACCGGATTCACCGTTGCTGACTCAAGCGGTGCGCTTGGATCGCTCTACATCACCAATCGCCAGCCAGTATTGTCCGAGACCGAGCTCACCCTCTCCCAGGTCGCCAAGACCGATAAGGGAGCTGCGAACATCTTCCTCTCCCAGCAGCTCGTCAGTGACTCAACCGGCTTCAACTACATCCCTACCGTCTCATACGGCAAGGCTGGAAGCTGGTCCCCGCTTGTCACCTCGGTCACTTACCTCGATTCTGAGCGTCTTTTCAGCGGCAATTACCTCGTAACAGCCATCATTAAAGTAGAATCTGAGGTTGAAACTACCGTTGTGATCCCAGCAACCGCTTCAGGTCGGGATCTTCTTCAGGCGCCACGGCAGGTCATCACCCGCCTCGTACTGAACCCAGGAAAAACTCAAATTTTGTCTCAAGCAGTTTTCGTTGTTGAAAAGGGAGCGAAGTAATGAACTCCCCATTTAAGTTTCCTCGCCGCGTCCGGATACACGGTGGGGAATGTGGTGCAGTAGCACGTGCATTGCATCACGAGGCGCAGAAAGACGCACTCATGTCGTATGAGCAAACACTCGTCACGTCTGAGAAAGCGGTTCTTCGCCAAGCCGAACCAGGGAACGTCTCTGGATCGACTATTGAAAGGAAACAAATGTCTACAAAGACAACTCTCAAGCGCATTGCGCTTGTTGCAGTTTCTGCGTTGGGCTTTGGATTGATGACTTCGGTTGCGCCTGCAAGTGCTGCAGTTGCTTCTGGGTTTTCATTAACAAATAGCTCAATTACAGTTGTGGGTACAGGTACTACTGGTGCTGTAGTCGGAATAACAGTTACTAACACCACGACTGCCCTCACTGGACTTTCCGCGGGAGAGACTTTGACCGCAACTGTTGTGGGTGTTCCAACTGGAACGGCTGCGACTGCAAAGACTCTAGCTGCCAATGCCGCTGATCTTACATTCCAAGAAATTAAGATGGCAGCTGCCCTCAATAATGACTGGGATTTTGCAACTGGTGGAAGTTCGACAAACGAATCCATCGGTTCCGGTGCGACTCTTGAATCAACTACTGATGGAGCTATTGGGTCCAACAACACCTGCCATACAAGACGAGGTCCAACAGGAGATAAGTCCGCTGCGACACTAACCGCTCAGACATCAGCAAAGTCCTGTACCTACTTCTTGGAAATTGTTGGCGGCTCAAGCTTCTTAGATCAAGGAGTTTATACAATCCAATTGGATCTCACTAACGTAGCTGGTGCAACAATTCAGCGTTCAACAATGAAAGTTGATTTTGTTTCGCTAGCAGCAGACTCAGGTGCGAAGTTGACTGCCTCAGCGGTCGGCGGATATTACCTGACTGATGTCCCAAGTCTTGCTAACCAGACAGATACTTACAATTGGTCTGCAACTTTGACAAACCGTGATGGCGGTGCATTGCGCACTGCTGCTGGCGGAGCACCTACTCTTTCAGCACAGATTGTTGATTCGACTCCAACAACTCCGGACACGGACATCTTGACAGCTGAAGATACTGGTGGTGCAGGATTAGATGATTACAACGACCTAACACCGGTTGACGGTATCTACGCTCTCTACGCGGGCGCGGCCGTAGGCACAACTAAGGGCGCGGCGACCATTACGGTTCGCTATGGCCTAGCTTCTGCTACTGCTGCTCTTACCATCTATCCTGCTCGATCTGCTGTTGCCGCAAACACTAAAGCAACCTTAACTGCGACAGGAACATCGAGTGCCGATAAGGTGGCAAAGACGGGTGCAGCCCTAACTTGGACTGTCCCAACTTCGACAACATCAGGCTCTCTCAAAGTGGTTGCTTATGACAACGCAGGAACACCTGCGATCCAGCCAAACGTTCCACTAGTTGTGACAACAACTTGGGATGGCAACTACGGTGCAGCAAATGTAACTCCCGTAGATGCAGATGAAGTTACTGTATACACGGATGCCACTGGCGCAATCACCCTTACCTTCGAGAACAAAACACCACAAAACGGTGCAAGCGTAGAGTTCTCAATTGCTGGTTTTACATCAGCAGGTGATTTCACAGGAACGATTACATGGGCTACACCAGTAGTCGATGCAGTCTCTCCTGTAAGCCCTGACGCTGGATTCAAGGCTAAGTACAAGAGCACAAACAGCATCACTTTTGCTGTGACTGATCAATTTGGCAATGCAATGGCAAATCATGAATTGCAGCCTTCACTTTCAACCGGCAGTGCCAATTACTCGGCAACTCCGATTGCAACTGTTAAGACTGATTCATCTGGTCTCGTAACCTTCACTTGGACTGACGCAGCAGCAACCGCGACTGTGACTTCCGATGCGTTGACGATGACTTCAGTTGCAAATAAGGCAAAGTCTGGGTCACTAACTGTTACGTATGTAACTACAGTACCAGTCGTTGGTTCCCTCAAGGGTTACTACGAATATGCAGATGCAACAAACTTTACAACGCTTGTTCCGGCAACTCCGATTTACACAACTGTTGGTGGAACAACAAAGTTGGACATTAATCAGGATCGTAATACAGACTTCGCTGTAACAGTTCTAACTGGAACGACTGATGATCTAATTACATTCCGATATGTAGCTACTACAGATGGCACAACAGCTGCTACTGGAGTTCCTGTAACAATTACTGCTGGAGATGGTGGATTCATCCTCTCGAGCACAAATAAGCCAGTGACATCGCGGACAATTATTTCGGCCGCGACCACTGGAAATGTCACCTTCACCGCTGGAGCCACAAAGAGTGGAAATATCAGCTTCACAATTGCTGCTGGAACAGCTTCCGCAACTGCAACTCTCGCAATTGCGGCACCCGCAAATACTGCAGGTCGTTTCATCACAATTTCAGGTGCAAAGTCCGGAACTGCAAATGGTGCATCTGTACCAGTGACAATTACCGTGACAGATCGCTACGGCAACGTGGTGCCTTCAGTAGCTCTTGCAGTTAATGCGACTGGTGCTGGAACACTCGGTGGTGGTGTGACTACTCAGACCTACACAACTGATGCATCGGGTACATACACATTCATGGCAACCTCAAACGTTGCTGAAGGTGGCGCTGCAACCTATTCAGTTTCAACCTCTACAACTGGTCAGTTCGCAGCTGTAGCGGGTAAGAACTCAGCAGGTTCGGCGATCAATGCAGATGTTGCTGCTGGTAATGCAACTGCAAGCCACGTGATTACATTCGCTGCGGGAAGAAATCCAGCCGAAGTAGCTGCTGAAGCAGCTTCTGATGCTGCCGCTGAAGCAATCGATGCTGCTAACGCTGCAACCGATGCTGCAAACCTCGCTGCTGAAGCAGCAGATGCAGCAACTGTCGCCGCTGAAGAAGCACGCGATGCTGCTGATGCAGCAACCGCTGCTGTTGAAGAGCTTGCTACTCAGGTTGCCACATTGATGGCAGCTTTGAAGGCTCAGATCACAACCTTGGCTAACACAGTTGCCAAGATTGCTAAGAAGGTACGTGCGTAAGCACTAGCTTCCTTAAGTAGTACCCCGAGGGCCCCGGTTATGACTGGGGCCCTCGGGCTTTTTGATGGGTGATTCATTTACCCTTGTGTTGTGTTTCCAGGGGCTCTAGAGCGGCGCATTCAGTACTTGGTTTTGATGTGCGTCCTCTCCATGACATTGATTGTGACACCATGGGCTTCGCTGGATCCGATCAATCTTCCTAAATTCTTGATTCTGGGAACTTGCGGGTTTGCAGCGATTGGAAACCTCGCGCCTTATGTGAAGCGGATGGTGGGTTCTGAAGCTCGATTGCTGACATATGCGATTGTGTTCTTTTTGGGCGCTTTACTTATTGTGTTCTTTGCAAGTAGTTCTGAGACATGGTCACAGGTCTATGGGGCGTATGGGCGTAATACGGGATTGTTGGCTTATATCGGCCTTGCCTTGATGATGATTTCGGTGGTCTTCGTTTCAAATGCGAGTTTCGTTCGGAAGTTGATCTGGGTATTGATAATTACAGGAATGGTCAATGCGGTGTATGGATTAATCCAGTGGTCCGGAAATGATCCGGTGAATTGGAATAACCCTTATAACCCGATCGTGGGAACGCTTGGAAACCCGAACTTCGTTTCTGCGCATTTAGGTATCGCAGGATTGGCCTCGTTGGCGCTCTTACTCGAGAAAAACAAACAAGTATTTGCGCGTGGGGCTTTGTTGTTGAATGTAGTTCTGTCGTTGTTTGTGGTCTATCAATCTAATTCTTCTCAAGGACTTTTGGTCTTTGGACTTGGCGCGACGCTGATTATCTATTTCAGATTTGTGGCTTCATTGCATGCTCTGGTTCGTGGTGCATATTGGTTAGTGATTAGTGGGCTATCTGTACTTGGGGTATTCGGCATTTTGAACAAAGGGCCATTTGCCTCGTTCTTGTATCAAGTTTCGGTGACTTATCGTGGTGATTATTGGCGCGCGGGATGGAAGATGACGAGGGATCATCCGATTTTTGGCGTGGGGCTAGATTCGTATGGGGATTGGTATCGATTCTCACGGACCGAAGCAGCTGCGCTTCGACGTGGGCCAGATGTCACTTCTAATTCGGCCCATAACGTGTTTCTCGATATATCTAGTAACGGCGGATTCTTGCTGTTAGCTGCTTATCTATTGATTGTGGGATTGATTGTTCGTTCGGCTTGGCGAGTACTTCGAAAGGCGTCTGGCTTTGATGCGGTAGGCGTCGGACTTGTGGGCGCATGGTTGGCTTACATCATTCAATCAGTCATCAGTATTAATCAACTTGGTCTTGCAATCTGGGGTTGGGTCTTGGGTGGAGCAATTATTGGTTATGACTTGTACAAGGATCGCGCGGATGCGCCTCGAGTAAAGCTAAAGAAAGGTCAACGTCCTGAGCAAGTACCGGCTGCTGTGGTGTTGACTGGAACTCTGGGGTTAGTGATTGGCTTTGTCGTTTCGGTTTGGCCGATGGCACAAGATATGAGTTTTAGAAAAGCCTTGGAGAGTGGAGATGGTGCGAAGATTGAATCGGCTACTCAAGGCTTTCCACGTAACAATTACTACTACGTTTATGCTGCACAAATTCTGCTCGAAAACAAAGTCAACGATAAGTCATTAAATCTGGCGCGACTTACGATTGCTGCAAATCCAAGAGATTTCAATGGTTGGAAGATGCTTGTCTCGAATCCACAATTAAGTGCCGAAGAAAAGGCTTCTGCGATAGCGAAAATGAAGGCATTAGACCCGTTTAACAACACTTTGGATAAGCAATAACCAGATTTGCCTGCTGGGGCAATGAAATTGCTCGGTAGGCTGGGGCAATGCGGGTAGCGATTATTGGCCAGGGATATGTGGGTTCGGCCCTTGGAATCGCGGCTCATGGCGCAGGCCACGAAGTGTTGGGGATTGAGATTGATTCAGCGCGACTAGCTTCTTTATCGGTGCCGTATCGGACAAGCAATGAATATGCCGAAGTTTCGGGCTCAAGGATAGTGGTGATTGCGGTTCCCACTCCCTTGAATGCACGACGAGAGCCTGACTTATCTTTTGTTCGATCTGCTTGTGAATCTTTGAAGTCTGTGTTGAATTCTTCTGCGTTAGTGATTAACGAGTCCACTTCTTATCCAGGAACATTGAGAAATGTGATCGCTCCAATCTTGGGTGATGCACATTTATATGCGTCGGCGCCGGAGCGGGTCGATCCGGCGAATCAGAAGTGGGGAATTGGAAACACGCCTCGGTTGGTGGCTGGTTTGGATGATGTGGCTACGAAAAAAGCGGTGGAGTTCTATCGTAGTTTTTGTAAGGAGGTAGTGGAGGTTTCTTCTCCGGAAGTAGCTGAGGCTGCGAAGTTGTTTGAAAACACTTTTAGGCAAGTCAACATCGCACTAGTAAATGAGTTTGCGCAGATTGCATCTGCTTTGGGGATTTCTACTTTTGAAACTTTGCAAGCTGCGGCCACAAAGCCCTATGGATTCATGTCTTTCATTCCGAGCATCGGTGTCGGAGGTCATTGCATTCCGGTAGATCCGTCGTATTTGAGTCATGCTGCGCGCGAAGTTGGGGTTGAGGCGTCGTTCATTAATCTTGCGAATAAAGTGAATGAATCAATGCCGGAGTATGTGGCAAATCGCATCGAGATGGCGAGTGGTGGATCCTTGAAGGGTCGTTCGGTACAGATCGCCGGCATTTCTTATAAGGCTGATGTGTCCGATACTCGAGAATCACCCGCGTTAGCTTTGATGAGTGCACTTCGAAGTAAGGGTGCTGAGGTGACGTGGTGCGACGAAGTGGTGAAATCCTGGAAAAACGAGCGTTCTACGCCACTTTCCAGCGTTGATGTTGGGGTTATTGCGACAACGCACACGGGAGTGGATTACAGCCCATGGAAGAATGGGCACACCATGGTGATTGATGTGAGCACCGCAGCCCATACTGGGTGGCCAAAGTTCCTATGAGTAAAGAGATCTACGACTCCAACGCGAGAGGTAAGGTCTTTTCTGACACTTTTCGGGCGTTTTGGGATTACCGCGAGTTGATAATTCTTCTTGTTAAGCGTGATATCACTGTTCGATATAAGAGATCATTCCTTGGTTTGTTGTGGACCTTACTCAATCCATTACTGACGTCTCTAGTTTTGTGGTTTGTATTCATCACTATTTTTAGCTCGAAATTGCCAGATGGAACGCAATTTGCACCATATCTTCTTGCGGGCGTTCTGCTCGTTACTTTCTTTACTCAGGGATTTAACCAAGCCGCTGATTCAATCGCTCAAGGATCCGGAATCTTGATGAAGATTTATGTGCCGCCTCAAGTATTTGCTTTTGCTGGCGCTGTTTCTAATGCGGTTAATTTCTGCTTTGGATTGTTTGCCTTGGCCTTTATCTCTTTGATAACTGGCGATGGAATCTCCCTTCTATTTCCGTTGACCATCGTCGTCATCGTTTTCATGGCTATGTATGTGACTGGATTGGGACTCTTGGTTTCAATCGCATATGTTCGATATGACGATACTCGCAGCATCTTTGCCATTCTTATTTCCTTCATGATGTATCTCTCTCCTATCTTCTATCCGAAAGAGATCCTCAGCGGTGAGATGCTCACCGTCGTCAATGCCAACCCTCTTACTTCTTTCCTCGACGTCTTCCGTTATGTGTTTTCAAATACGGGAACTGCTTCGTGGGCTGATTGGGCCTATATGGGTAGTTTTTCAGTGACCATACTTTTCATCGGAATTCGCTCCTTCGCGAAAGCCTGGCCCCGCACGGTGGTGATGTTGTGACCGAGCCCGTGATTGATGTTCAGGATGCCTCAGTTTCATACATGATCCGCCATGGCGCTGCGCGGACGTTGAAAGAAACTGTGATTAATTCAGTAAAGCGTCGTTCGCATGATGTGGAAGTGAAGGCAATCCAAAACCTTTCATTCACTTTGAATCCTGGCGAAGTCCTAGCGGTTGTTGGACGAAATGGCGCTGGGAAATCAACGCTCTTAAAACTTGTGGCGCGGGTATTGCCCCCGACGACTGGGCGAGTGATTGTGCGCGGAAATGTTTCGCCCATGATTGAGCTCGGTGCGGGATTTAATGGAACATTGACGGGCACAGAGAACATTGTCTTTTACGGAACACTCCTTGGTCGTACGCCAAAAGAGATGCGAGAGCGAGCTGCTTCGATTACTGCTTGGGCGGGGCTTGAGGAATCAATCGAACTTCCGTTGCGTACATATTCTTCGGGAATGGTTGCTCGGCTAGCTTTTGCAATTGCTACCGATATCGTCTCGGATTTGATTTTGATTGATGAAGTGTTGAGTGTTGGCGATGCAGATTTCCAAGAGAAATCCAAAGCGCGAATGAAGGAACTGATCAAATCTCAATCTGCGGTAGTCCTGGTCACGCACGACATGGAAGCGGCGCGGGAGATGGCTCATAAAGCGCTCTGGATCGACCATGGACGGGCGATGCAATACGGTGAAGTGAATTCCGTTATCGACGCATATCTCAATGCCTAAAGTCCTGATTGTTATAGCTCGACTCAATGTCGGTGGTACATCGCAATATATAGGTGAGTTAGTGCAGGGGCTTCAGAAAAATGGCTATGAGGTTCTTGTAGCAACGGGGCTCGTCCAAGGGGCCGAAGTTGAGGATTCGGTTGTGAAGACATTGCCCTTACATCGAATTTCTTCGTTGGGTCGAAAGATCTCATTGGCAAAGGATTTTCGGGCGCGTACGGAGATCAAGCAGGTCATTTCCTCATTTAATCCAGACTTGATCTATTCACACACTTTCAAGGCTGGCTTCTTAGTGCGAACTCTACGAAACTCAGCTCCAGTGATTCATGCATTCCATGGGCACTTATTGACTGAACCTGAATTGGTTGGATGGAAATCACGAATTGTGGTCCTGTTAGAGAGATTAGTCGCACCGCGATCTCGTGCATTAGTGACGGTGGGAAAGCGAGTGGCGAAAGAGTTATTGGAAGAACGAGTTGGAAAGCCGGATCAATATCGCTCGATTGCGCCGGGAGTTCGTGCACTTACTTTGGAAAAGCGAAGTGAGGCGAGACGATCACTTGGCGTTCAAGATGAGACGCGACCGATTGTGGTGTGGATGGCGCGGGTAACTGCAGTAAAGGCGCCACAAAGAGTTGCAGAAATTGCGCGACAGGTTCCCGAGGCAAGATTTATTTTGGCTGGCGGAGGCGATCTTATTGAAGAGATTAAGAGAGATGTTCCTCCCAATCTTTCGATTGTTGGCTGGCAACCTGCAGTTCGAATGTGGGCGGTAGCAGATCTTGCAATCTCGACAAGTGAAAACGAAGGTATGCCTGTGGCGCTCATCGAAGCGCAACTTGCGGGGATTCCCGTTGTGGCTGTTGATGTTGGTTCGGTGGGTGAAGTGATTGATAATGGAAATACGGGCTATACCTTCGATCGATGTGATGAATCCTTTATCACTAAAGTGCGTGAACTAGTTCACTCAACTGAGGAGAGAGAACGTCTAGGTGCAAATGCGAAAGTGAGAGCTTCCAGAGAATTCTCACCTGAACTCTTGATCGCCTCGCATCTGGCTCTCTTTGAGGAGATACTGGGCCGATGAAGGCCCGCGTTTTATCCCTATTTTTAGCCCTTTTTCTTCTGGTTGGCCTGGCTCCCGCTGTTCAGGCTGCGGATGTTCGAGTCATCGATGTCGCTCAAATTACGTGGAATGGCGCAAGTGAACCTTCAGCATCTATGAATGACGTTGTATCTGCGATTCAAAATCAAGTAGGACCAAGTTGGACATCATTTACAACTTTGCAGGGCGATACACGCGATCGAACCATTTCATTTACATATGGTCAAACTCTTACAACTCCCATTCGTCTGACATCTCGAATGGCATGTGAGAGATCAGATTTCACAAGTTTTATGAACTCCATCCGCAATGAGGTTTATCGTCAATTGGGCTTAACTGATTGGAAAGATCGCTATCTCGTGATTCTCACGCCGGCGGCGGGATGTATCTGGTCGGGTCGCGCTGGTATCGGAAGCGTCTCCACTAAGGGTGGAGTGATGGTCTTACATAACACCGCAAGTGCATTTGTGATTACTCACGAGTTGGGACACAACTTGGGATTGGGACACTCGAATTTGTTGCGATGTTCCACGGGGGCTTCCGATGGTCCATGGAGTCAGACATGTAAAGCGGTGGAGTACGGCGGAAGTATCGATGTCATGGGAAACG
>Ga0315901_10010108_pt1 | contig 10772 bp, 5 predicted proteins | sample LakEriMetagenome_10_FD_203761 | JGI IMG/M metagenome (GOLD analysis project Ga0315901, IMG submission 203761) | Freshwater fungal communities from buoy surface, Lake Erie, Ohio, United States - Buoy 2 MA116 | ecosystem: Environmental > Aquatic > Freshwater > Lake | place: USA: Lake Erie, Ohio...
AGGTTTGATTTCAGTAATAGTCTTACCACCAACCTTCTTAGTTGTGGTGACGGTTCCCTGGTCAATCATCTTTTGAATAGCAGTATAAAATTCTTTGCTTTCGCTTTGCGTAGCCTTGCGACCTAAAACGCCTCTTAGGGTATCATCAATTAAAGACTGAATCTCTTCTGGTTGAAATAGATATTTCTGCACAGATACAGATGGTTCATTACCACCAGTTAATCCCTGGTCTTTAGCATACCATTGAACATATTGTTCAGGTGTTATCTTTTGCTTTCCACCAGATTGAGAATAGAATTCGCCAGCACCATCAATTGCCATATCATAAAGCGCTTTTCCTTTTGCTGGACTTACGTCACCAAACCCATACTTCTTTAAAGTAACTAACCAACCTGATTGAACCTTAGGGTCTGCAAGATATCTTTTCTTTGCATCAGACTTAGTAACAGCACCAGCACCTTCGATAGGAGCAGTTATTGTTTTTCCGCCTCTTTTTAATGTAATGGTTTTAGTTCCACCTGGAGTATCTAAGTATACTTTACCAGTAGTGCTAGTAGTACTTCCACTACCAGACTTCAAATCATCTAAAGCACCCACTATAGGCCTCCTGTAAGGTCATCTTTTTCAAGTATTCTTGAGTATACTCTGCTGAATGAAATGTATTCATCTAGCAATCCGCTAGTAAATGTATCCCACATTTCTTTAAGGTCAGCATTTGCTACTGCATTTATGGACTTACTATCTCTCTCAGCAAGAAGAGATTGCAAATATTTCCTGCCCTCTAGGTAATCTGCAACACCTGCCATATCGGCACGGCCTTTAGTTCTAGGGTCATTGACTACATTGGTTGCAAACTTTAAAAAGTTTTCTACCTTCTTGGTATCAATTTTTCCACGAACTTCAGCCCAGGCTGGATTCTCTTGTTCTAATGCTTTGATGAATGCATCTTTGCGTTCTTTTAAGTCAGCCGCATCAGCAACATTTAGACTAGTTAGTCCTCGTGCAATACGCTCTGCTTCAAGAATATCTATACCTTTATTGTAGGTAATCCATCCCTTTTCAGCCTGAGTTGCAGCAACTGCCTCGTAAGGGTCTTGTGATTCACGGAACTTCTTTGTGCTTCCTGGAGCAACTGGTGTATTTCTTTGGCTCTGGTAAACGCTAGGAGAAAATTCTCCAGCGTTAACATCTCCAACTACAAACCATCCATACTCGGGGTTCTTAGCAATCAAATCAGATAGTTCTCTAGAACGCTTTTCTGCTTCTACTGTAGCAGCGATACCTGTATTGTTCTTAGATAGGCTGGTAGAGAACAAGAAGTAATCCTCACCATAGGCATCATAGAACTTCTCAGATGCTGTCTGTGGGTCTTCTTCACGTAGTCTTTGGAACTCATCAATATAGAATTGATAAGGAGAACGTAGATTAGTAGCAAATGGTAGCACTGCTCTAGCAGCAACTTCCATAGCGAGAATCTTTTTAACCTTATCGTCAATCTCTTTAGCAGATGGTTGAGTTGCTCTAAGTCCATTGTCAAACTTATGGTTCTCTTCCATAGCAATAAGAACTGTTAGGTTCCTACGAGTAGGGTCATTCTCATCAAATCTCGCCCATGCTTTACGCAGTGCTTGATTCTGGACAAGTAAGTCTTTAGTAAATTCTCCTGGACTTGTACCAGTTGGACCATATGGTAATATAGTTTTTACTAGTGAAGTTTTTTCCCAGTCTGGAATAGCCTTAATTAATTGGGATGTACCAATCTGAACAAACCATCCAGCGCCTGGATTCCACCAAGCATTACCTTGGAATAGAAGGTCAAGGCTTGTTTTAGGAATAGCCAACGGTCTATCTACTAGACCAAATGAACCGCGTTTTACCCACTCACCAGGAACATTGATGTATGTTTTACCATCTCGTTCCTCTGTTAATCCCATACGGTCTGGAGAGTTGTACACAGTTTGTAATTTACCGAATGCTGATGGGTCATTTACTACAATGCGACTCCACTTTTCAATCACATCGGTGAATGCACCAAAGAATGGGAATGCATAACGTAATGTATGAGCAGCATCTACACGCTCAGATGTATCATAAAGAGAACGACGCATCTCTGCTCTTGCCCATTGACGTGCATTAAACTCTAGTTTACGGATATACTCTGGTGGAATTGTATCGCCAGGATATGTATCAATAGCATTTCTAATTGTTGCATCCATACGCTTACGGTATAAGTCAACAAACATAGGGTGTCTAACAAGGTTAGATTCTGGAATTTCACCAAAAGATTTATAGAACTTATCTCTAATAGATGACATAAATCTTATGGCTTGATGAGTTCCATTGGCTGCACCAACCTGAGCAGCGTTAACTGCTGGGTAGTTTAGTGTATCTGTGCCAAATGCTTTCTTAATATCATCTGCTGTAATCTTACGTGTCTTAGCAATCTCTTTTAGTCCAGTTGCAAAGGCTGGGAATAACTCATCAATGTTATCCATATTGGCTTCTACAATGGAACGGGCATCTCTACCCATAGCAAGAGTCTTTAAGATGTCTCGGCCTTCTTTAGTCTTCAATAAGAAGTATTCAGCCTCATCAATAAGTTGTTCTCTTGGCTTATTCTGCAAAAGAATCTGTGTGATTTTAGAGTTTCTAACCTGACGGTTTACTACTCTTTCATAGGCTTGAGCCCAGTTAGGGTCATCACCTTTAATAACTACGAAATCACCAGTAGTTTCAAATACATTGTTTAATCTACTTCTACTGTTTGATAGATGAGCATCAACAATCTTTGCAGACTCAGCGATAAATCTATTCTTAATAAACTCAGCACGTTCAGGTGTAGCACCTAGTGCATCCTCGTAAGTTACGCCGTCAACCTCACGCAAACCTAAGCCAAACTTATCCTCTACCTTGATGGTTCCATCTAACATACCATCAATCTCTTTAAGTTGAGAGTCGATTAAGTCAGGGTCATCAGCAAGGTCACGCATAGCGTTTAGTTCGTCTCGATATGTCTGCAATTTTACATCATCAGACCAGCGATAGATATCATCTAGAGACGCTCCAGAAAATCTATTTGTAATTAACTTGCGGCTAGATTCTTTTAGTCCAGCAACAATAGCCATAGGGCCAGTTGTTGTAAGAATGCGCATGACTCCCTCTGATACGTTACGCACAGGGTAGCCAATACGAGCAAGAACCTCAAATTTAATTAATGAATCTAAACCATCAATAAGGTCTGTTGCTCCAGCCTTACCTTTATAGTATACACCAGCAGCATCTGAACGGCGTGCTCTGGTTAAACGATTCAAAGCATTATACATTGTGTCAATATCTAGAACTGGCAACTGCTTTACTAGTTGAGTCTCATTTAATGGCAATGGAATAATATACTTTAAGTCTTCTGAACCAAGGATAGGTGTTGTCTTAGAACCTACTGGTACAACTCTTCCATCTGGTAGAGTTTTTGTAGCGCCAGTATACGCTCTTTCACGAATAATGTTGTGTGCTCTAGCACGACCACCTGAGAACAATGACCAGGCCTGACGAATATCGCCTTCATCAAATCCAAATTGTTTAGCAACTGTATCAAACAGTTCTTGTTCAATTTTTTGGAATGCATTAGCACGCTCTGCTGCATTTGTTGCAGCAACATACTCATTAAACAAAGCATTCCTACGTTCAACTGTGAATGAAGCCTTCTTAAGGTCATCTTCTAGTCCACTAATTTTACTCTTAAGTGACTTAACTTCTTCTGGTAGAAGAGTTTTAGTGTTAAGTCTATTCTTAAGAACGTTAATTTCTGTTAGATAAGCCTTCTCTTGCTTGTCTGCTACACCACGCACACGGCTTAGTAGGTTATCTACAGTCTGAACTGATTGATTATCAGTAAAATCAATCCATCCTTTAGGACGCTTGTAGAAAAATCCAGTAAGAACACGGACTGGAGCACCTGCAGCACCAGCACGAAGGTCAATAAACTTTTGACTTCCAGAACTTGCTTGACGAAAACCAGCAAGTGCTCCGAATTCTGGTATCTTTGTAGGGTCTAGGATAGCCTCAGCATTTAACTTCTGTGATAACTGTGCTAACTCATCCTCATATAGGGCTGCATTCTCAATAGCCTTCTCAAGGTCTGGACCTTTATTGACTAAATCAAATGTAAGTTGTCCTGATGCTTTGTCCATACCTGCACCAAGATACTTTGCGTCAGTAATTTCATCTTGTAGGTTAGCAATCTTAGTAGCAATGTTTCGATTTTGCGCCATCAATCTTGTTGCGGCATCAGCATCGCCCATAGCCATCTTAATAATATCAGCCTTGGCTGCGTGGCGAAGGGTAATATCATCAATCTTGTTTGCATCTGCTAGGATATCTGCAAATGCTGCAGGATTAGCAGACTCACGGATAGCCTTTACTCTGAATAAATCAGCAGCATCCATTCCATCTGTTCTTAAAATAAAGTCATTGAAAGTTGCTTTAACCTTATTTGCTTTAAACCCAGTCTTTTGTCCAGAAAGGATAGCATTTAAATCATTAAGACCTTTGACGCCATAACTAATGCCCTTGTATACCTTTACTGCTTTACCAACTACAATAGTTGGGTCAAGAACAAATCGGGCTACAACATCTGTCCCAAATGATGTGTAGCGTCCAACGTTCTGCTCACGAAATGCTTTTTCTGCTTGCTTCTTGTTAAAGATATCAAAGTCATTGGCAGCAAATAGCACATGGTCTTGTAGAAACTTATCAGCCCCAGATAGTTTTCCAAAACTTACAGTCTTTGCTATACCACTAAAAACATCTTCAATATCGTCTAATGGTCTTCCAATAAGTGTGCGCATAATAGAACGACCAGCAGATATATCTCTTGATTGGTCCCAAGCAGACTTAACTTTGTCTAACGAAAAGTCGTCTTGCCAGATTGGATTTCCCTTTTCTGGAAGAGTGAGTCCAAATGAAACTGCTTGTGTTGTAAAGTTGTAGGCTTTTTCTATACCTTCAAAGGCTCTTCCCCAAAAACCTTTTCCATCATCAACCTTAGGTTTTGCTTGGTTATTAAATTGCGCTACAGCATCAGCCCTGTTTTTAGGCGGGACATATTTACCCATATCCAATGCAACTGAACTGGATACGTTAGTATTTCCGCCAGCATAATAATTATTAAATGCACCCATAGTATCAAAGGCAGAAGGATTCTTTGACTTCTGCATATTTTGATACGCTTTTTGTGCCGACTCTCTATCACTCATAGAAGATTAGCCCTTAGAATTCTCACATAATTACGGAATGCTTGTGATGAATTTGGGCTTTGTGCGGCTGCCTCCAGTGCTGGTAGATATGATAATAGTCTTTGTCTTTCAACATCAGTGTCCTGCTGTCTTGGCAAATTCAAAGCCTCTGTGCCTGCTCCTGCACCTAATGCAGCACCATCTGTAACTGGAACATCTGGCATTGTTGATGGCTCAGATAATGGCATCGGTGTAGGAAAAGATTCAATAGGATTCATTATTGGTGCTGGTCTACCTGCAGCCATAGGCGCTGATTGCTGTTGAGCCATTGTAGCCTGTCCTTGTCCATAAGGTAAACCTGAATAGTATTTAGCACCTTGTGTGCCAGATTGTCCATTACCACCAGTTGCGGAAACGTTAGCGGGATTGTTCTGTGGTGCTGTTGGGCGAAACCCTCCACGATTCTCAGCCATTGTTCCTCCTACTTAGAATATTGTATTTTAGTTATGATGGGACCACTTGAATAAATGTCCCACTTAGTTGCTATTTCGATTGACTTTCTAACAATTTTTTCTGCTTTATCAGCATACCTAGCGTTGCGTATTCCAAGAGCCTCCATAGCACCAAGGGCAATATCGCTACCAGAACCAGAATAATAAATACCGCGAACATCACGGTCCCAACTGTAATCCTCAAAAATAGGATACAGTATACCGCGAATGCCAATAATAAATTGCGAATCGTGAGAAGCATGGTCCCCATCTTCTTTCATATCGTAACCTGCATCTATGAATAATTTTCTCATAGATGGTATAAATCTTTTAGTCATAAACTCATCTAAGTCTTCACTTAGTTTAGGCTTTGGTGGTTTCCATCCAAACTGTAATAAGTTTGAACCTCTTCCAGAACCAGAACCTGCAATTAGCACTCCATTATTTTCAATAACTTTGTGTGTTGCCATTTCAATTGGACGGCCTGACTCATCAGATGAACGTGAGTCGCTTCCGATTACACACCATCCATCGCCTTGTATAGCAGCAAGTGTTGTCATAGTCCCCTCCCACTGCTATCGTCTACGAATTGTTCTTACGCTTGCATTTGCTGCTCCGCCTGAAGTTAGGCTAGATAGTAAACTTTGCACATCAGGCACTCCTTGTGGCTGTGCTTCCATTGGAGATTGACCTCCTACTGGCGCAGCGGGAGCAGGGGACGGTTGCTCAACCATTGGAGCACCAGCAGGAGGAACTTGTTCTTTAGGCGCAAAAGTTTGTTCTATTGCGTCTTCGATGCTCTGTCCCTTTTGTCGTGACTTAATAACGCTAGCAATCTTTGTAACAACTTCAGAAGGGTCTTGTCCTTGCGTGGCCATTTGCGGAATGGCTTGGGTGTATGCTTGAAGTGAAGAGATAAGAGCATTACGCATATCTTCAACTTCAATCTTCTCTTGCTCTTGGCTAACATTAACATTGAATGGTAACTCTCTCATCGCCATATCCTTGGAGATTAACTTGCCTCCAAGAGCCTGTAACATAAATATTAATCCTTGTGCTGGATTTAAACCAGCAAGCATACCATAGCGGACATCTGCGGAGTAATCTCCCTTGATGTCTTTGCTTGGCTTATACTCTAATGCGTAAGGTGAACCAGCATCTACACCACGAATTGTTTTTTGAACATCAAAGATTGATTCATCAACCTCAAAGCAAAGTCCAATTACATCTCTAAGTGCTGATGCAAATATTGCTTGGGCTGACTTGACTTGAGTATCAAATGCTCCCATGAGAGCCTGGACGCCTTGGCCTGTAACAATAGACGCATTGACATTGCCTGTTCTGCCTTCTGGGTAACGAGCACCAATTCTGAGTTCTTGATTGAGCAACGTTTGCTCCGTGAACGCACCTTGTGGAATTGTAAGTTCAACTCGTCTAACTCCTGCAGGTGTGTTGGTTCGGATAACTGAGTCTCCGCCAAGTTGTAGTTCCTGGACATCCATTGGAACGACAATAGGAGATTGAACAGATTTCTCTGCAGCCTCCATAGCAAGCATAGCGAAACGATTGCGAAGCAACTGAATACCAATAACATCATCAAACTGTCCTCGCATTTCACCATCAATAGTAGGACGCTTGGCGATGACCACCATCATCTTACCTATTGGATTTTTTGCACGGGATAAAACTAAATTCTCGCGGCTAGGTACATAGACCACAGATTGGTCTTTATCGTAATAACGAATAATATCTACTAGAGTGTTGGTGTCTTGTTTGAAACCTGAACGACCAAGTAGTGCTACTTCGTATTCAGGGAATTGAGCGACCAACTCTCCAAGAGTTAATGAATATACCTTTGCAAAAGAAATGCATCGTCCGTAGCGGTCAAACTCAGGATAAGCCATCCGAGGGTTTTCTACGCGTATACGAGGCATCTTTGCTTCGTCATCCAATTCAATTACGAATGGGACGAAACCATATGTTACATAGTAGTCTGCTCCAGTATACATAGATACTTGGAGGTCAGAGTGATTAAAATAATTTGAGGCAATGCGTGTTCTGTTATCAGCAAACTTACGAGCACGGTCATTTACTTGAGATGCGCTAGAGCAGTTAACTGCAGGAAGTGGTGCCATAACCTCAGAAAGGTCACGGGCTACGATGTCAATAAAGTTTGCTACAACATTTGCGTCTACGCCTTCAGGGAAGAAATCTGGATAGACTTCTGCAATCTTACCCTGGCGCACAGATAGCACATCGCCTGCACGAGCATCACGCTCTGATGCACGGTATTTAAGGGAATCAACCCGTGCTGCAATTTGTTCAATGGTAAGAGCCATTAGTTTCCTTATCCGTAAGTTTCAGCCCATTGCTCTGCAAAGGCATCATCTAAATTGATTGAGTGTCGCATTTCCTTTTGACGTCTAGTTGCCCACCTGTTGTTGGCATACTTAGTAGCAAAGGATGTCTGTTGCATTAGTTCACGTACTCGAATGATAGCAAACCATAGAGCCATCACACAGTCAGTAGGGTTTTTGGTATCTGGCTTCCAAGTAATTAACTGTTGCACCAGAGACTTTAACCCTTCAGAACCTTCATTGGATGGAAGTTCTATCAGGTTGTTATCTTGAAATCTGCCGTCCCTCAGACCGCCAAATAAGGCGGACATGGAAGCCACACCAAATGATGTGTCCCATTTATTCTTTCCAGTAAAGTGTGGATTTAACTTACAACCATACTGGGCTAAATACTGAACTAAGTCAGTGTCCATCTGATACGCCTTTTGATGGGCGTTGATTTCAACTCGAAACTCTTGAGGTGAGTATCTTTCTACCCACTCTTCAATAAGAGCACGCTCTTTTTGTGGAGTAGGGTCAACCATGTTTACGCAATCTAAAACATAAACTTTGCCGTCACTACGGTTAAATGTAACCGCTACGAAAGCAGACCTGCCTGATACAGCAGGGTCAAAACCTATAACTGTGTAAGTGCCTTCAACATGCTTTGGATGGCCTGGCGTTCCAGCCTTGAGTGGTCCGCGTTTTCGCATTCCATTGACGCATCCCGCGACAACTGTTGGTGGGAAGATTGCGTCTTCGACAACATCTTCTTGTTGGTAGACCATAGCCCAGACTGACGGAGCAACCTCAGACCTTCTAGTAAAGAGCGAGGGTCCATCCCACTTTGGGTATAATCCTTGTTCGTTTGCTTCATCTTGTTCCCCCTCAGCCCTATCCGTCCAAGGCCATAGTGTTCTCCAGTTGGCTGGGTTTTCATCAAACTCCAGAACCGCTGGTTGGGAGAAGTAAGTGAATGGAGATTTGCCACCTGTCCATTGGTCGCCATCTCGTATCATTTTATATAAATCTATTGGGGCGACACGGGTTCCTACAATAAGTAGTTTTCCGTGCCGTCCCAGACGGGTGATGACTTCTTTCTGAAGCCATTCAATTTGCTTTTCCCACTCATGAGAGTTTGAGTTCATCACCACATCGTCTAGGATAATCAGGTCGGCGCGAGCACCGTAAATCTGAGACCCGAATCCTAATGCTTGAACCGTAGGGTCCTTTTCGCCAGAGTCGCGTCCAGTACCTAGGTAAATCATATCTGCTGACCAGGTAGGTGAGTCAGCCTTGTATCCGCCGTTTGGTCCGAAGGACATCTGTAACTTAGTCCAGTTTGGATGGGACATACGGGTCTTGATTGCACTTAAAAATTTTCTAGCCATACCCTGAGTCTTAGAGACAATAATGATTCTCACGTTAGGGTCTACGGCTATTCGGTAGGTCACATAGTTGATTGTGATGACCGTAGACTTAGCGTGCTCAGGTGGAACGTTAATAAGAACTCGGTTGCTGGCCGCAGGCTCATAAGTCATAGATGGATGTAGCCAGCGAGGTTCCCGCCCCTCAATCAGGTCTACCCAATCTTTGTGGTGGTCGAACAACTTAGTGTCTAGGAATTGCTCGGAGAAGTCCTCAAACGAGATATCCTTTAGATTGGCAAGGTCAGCCTTAACACCTTTACCAGCAAGTCTTGATTTGTCGGCCTCAGCCTTGAACTCAGGGTCAGACATCGACCACTGGCGGAAGGTAACATCGTTACGACCTACAGCCTTCATAGCGTCGGTGATAGTGCTACCCTGGGTCAAGAGTTCCAGAACCTGCTTCTTAGCGGCCTCCTTGGGAATGTCTTGTTTGCCAGGCTTTCGTCCCATGAAGCCTCCTATAAAACGGTCATTTAACGGTAAGTGTAAACGGACAGAACTTACCCATTTATATATAATAATAATATATATTATAATAGGAGTTGGCGGGATAAAAGGGAGCCAACTCCCTATATATGGAATTAATATTACATATATAGATAACCTGTTGGAATTGTAAAACCGAACAAAGTTCGGTAAAATACTTATAATATGTCCGATTTAGGTATATATACGGGGGGCTACATATAACAGAAATATTTTGTGGGATACTATACACGCCCCCCGCACCCTTGTTTAATAACCCTACCCTCAAAATATCGACATATCGACATATAGATTTATCGACAATTTAACGCTAGAACATATGTTCGGTGCTTGACTATCTGCCCTAACCCTCTCCATATTCGGGGGGGTATCTTTAATTATGAATATCTAGGGCATCACCCTATAATATATTACCCGTTAGTAATCGAACACTTGTTCGTGTGATAGACACCACACTATATCCGCTTGACTTCTTAGGGGTGGCGTGGTATAATCCCGCCCCGCTTGGGTGTGATGTAAATCACAGCGACACGACTTGACTTCTAATGGTGAGCGTGATAGTATTCTCTTGTAAGTCGATAACTACATATTGGTAAGTCGGTTAGGCAGTAAGTCGGTTATGTGATGTAGATTACATAATATAGTCGGCGTGTCGCACTTGACTTTCATATATGAGCGTGATAGAATTACGGAGTAATAAAAACTAAATAAGGATATATGGTTAAGCAGTAGTTAGGCTTGATTAGATATTAGTAGCAGTAGGTCGCCTATGGTATCACGACCCTAACTACTACTTAG
>Ga0315901_10010109_pt1 | contig 10771 bp, 24 predicted proteins | sample LakEriMetagenome_10_FD_203761 | JGI IMG/M metagenome (GOLD analysis project Ga0315901, IMG submission 203761) | Freshwater fungal communities from buoy surface, Lake Erie, Ohio, United States - Buoy 2 MA116 | ecosystem: Environmental > Aquatic > Freshwater > Lake | place: USA: Lake Erie, Ohio...
GGCGAAACTGGTCGGGAATGTAGGATTCGAACCTACGACCCCCTGCTCCCAAAGCAGGTGCGCTACCAGACTGCGCTAATCCCCGTTATATGCTATCTATATATGCGTTCTGAATTAAAGTACACAATTATTTTTAACTACTCTACCTTTATACCATCCTTCTGGTATAATGTCAATAGCTTTTATCTTTTTATTTTCAGTTCCATTAGTGATCCACATAGTACCATACTGAGAATTCTCAGAACCTATATTTTTAGATTTTTTAAGTTTCTCTTTTGTTTCTTCTGTATGTTGTCTACCAGACCAATGCGAACCGTTTTTTGAATAGTGTTCTTTTAAGCTTTTAGATCTTTTTTCAGCGTTTACAAGATACCAATCGCCTTTTTCTTTCCACAATTTCTTTTGTGTAGATCTACCTTTATCTGCTGCTTTTCTACACAAGCTTTTAGTTTTTTCATCAAATTGAATTCTGGATTCAAAACCATTGCGAACTCCATTTGAATTAATATAGCTAAAACCACCTTGCCCGCCTACGCAAAGATTATACGTATCTTCCCGTAAACAAAACTCTTCGGTAACTAGTTCTTTCTCTTTGGCATTCATCTCTTCTTCAGTATTAAATATATGAAGAATCTCTTTGAGAAAGTTTTCTAGACCATGCTTCTTTTGGGCTCTACGGAGTATCTTACCAGATCCCATATAACCATCGTTCAGATCATCTGTCTGATGCTTACCAATGTAAATCTTACCATCAATTTTATTCGTAATCTTATAGATTGTGTAATTCATGTTTATAGTCCAAGATTTTATAAAAAAGTCTTATGTTTCCTGCTCTATTTATAAAATCTTGGACTCTATGATGCCCCGCCAGGGCTCGAACCTGGAACCTTCGGAATCAAAATCCGACGTGCTACCAATTGCACCACGGGGCAATGGTGGGTAATCTAGGGATCGAACCTAGTTGCCTTTCGGCCACGGATTTACAGTCCGCTGCGGTCGCCAATGCCGCCCATTACCCAAAAAACTGGTGGACCCCGTGGGGTTCGAACCCACGACCTACAGGTTAAAAGCCCGTTGCTCTACCTACTGAGCTAGAGGTCCGTTAATAATTCTCACGATCTCTTTGCTCGATACGATCTCACAAAGGCTTTCAATCTCTTGAATACGTCTTTTAGGAATGTCGTAATGGTCCTTATGGAACCAACAACGATTTATTCCCAGATCCTCGGCCATCTTATGCAGGTTCTCTATTGAGTAAGGAACACATACTAGATGCCGTTTTTTATCTGTAACGTACTTCATAAATTTCTCCCGGCGTTTGATAAGTTCTCCTCTGGCTCGCCGGGGATCGAACCCGGTTATCAACTCTTTGCCTGTCGTGTACTTTAACAGGGCTTAGTATCCACCGGTTCAGACCTGGAGAAAACTGGTAGACCATGTAGGATTCGAACCTACGACCTAAGGATTAAGAGTCCCGCGCTCTACCAACTGAGCTAATGGTCCATAGGAATAACTGGTTTCCACATCCACTCGGTACCTTCAGGTATGTCCATAATCTCAACATACTTTAAAAGGACATCACGAATGGTATCAGCTTTACCATAATCCTTTTCTACAAGTTTATGGTAAAGGCGCTGATAGAGTAAATGGTTAACCGTGTTGGCGGTAATATCCGCAGGGTATGATATCGGTCTGATATTAAACGCTGGAAGCGCTACACGAACAATGGGTATCTTCTTCATAAGTAACGACGACCGACATCGCCATCATATTCCGCAGGCGCACCGAGCACCCGACGATCAATATAATAACGATCATGCGAAATCTGTTCACGCAAGTAAACACCCAAAGCATCTACAGCTTCTTGCTCAGAAGCGTACACGCCAAGAAGGTAATCACCTTCGTAATCCATCTCACCCATCAAAACAAAAACTTCCATGACAATCTCCATTCCTTATATTTTTAGTATAGTATATTTTCAAAATAATGTACACACAAAAATGCACGGAACGAAAAATAATTTGGTAGGGGCAGTGGGACTCGAACCCACACTGTAGGGATTTTAAGTCCCCTGACTCTAACCAATTGGCCTATGCCCCCATGGGGTGAAGGAGGAATTTCGAAATCCCGACCTCTCGGACCACAACCGAGCGCTCTGCCTCTGAGCTACCTACACCATGGCGGAACGTCTGGGAGTCGAACCCAGTCAACCCTTTAACAGGTTGTACGCATTAGCAGTGCGCTGCATTACCGTCCTGCCCACGTTCCTTGAAACTGGTGACCCCACCGGGTGTCGATCCCGGTCCTCAGCTGTGAAAGAGCTGGATTCTAGCCAACGTAAACTATGGGGCCAAAGTGGCTGTAACGCAAGTATGGGTCATTGATCGGACAATGAAGCATTGGTTACGATTTAAACGGGACACGTACCACAAAATGGAGCGGAAGACGGGAGTCGAACCCGCGACCTTCTGCATGGCAAGCAGAAGCTCTACCTCTGAGCTACCTCCGCATTGAAATGGTGCGGACATCGAGAATCGAACTCGAGACTACTGGGTGGAAGCCAGTCACGTTACCTCTACGCCATGCCCGCAAAAAAACTGGAGGAAGCGGTGGGATTCGAACCCACGGTACCCGTGAAGGTACATCGGTTTTCAAGACCGAGGCCATAAACCACTCGACCACGCTTCCAATTAACAGACGGATATTAGTGCGGTCTGTAAGCGCACCTCCTACACGAAATTCCGGCAATATTACCTATTGGGGTGTGTAGGACACTTAATATTTGGTGCGTTTAACAGGGATCGAACCTGTGACCTCACCCTTATCAGGGGTGTGCTCTCCCAGCTGAGCTATAAACGCACATAAAGAGTTTCTAACAATTTCAAAGAGCAGTTTGGCGAGGGTGCCAGGATTCGAACCCGGACCGCAAGGTTTTGGAGACCTGCAGGCTACCGTTACAACACACCGACGCAAACTTGGCGATCTAGAAGGGACTTGAACCCTCGACCTCTCGCGTGACAGGCGAACGCTCTAACCAACTGAGCTACTAGACCATTGAACCAATATTTATACCACTTTGCTAAAAATGTACACAACTATTTTTAGTTTAAGTGACGAACCGCGTGGTCAGCTGCGTGAGTAGCAGCGAACGACGAAGGCTTGATCTTGGCATCAAGACCAAGAGATCCCTTCACCCAACCAAGTGCTTCTCTCACAGCGACACTCGACTTGTGCTTCGGATCTGGATTGATGTCAAGGTGGATCTCCATATGGCGATTACCAAGTACATCGATGATCTCGGTTGCAGTCGAGACGGCCATCTGAACCTCGGTCAGCAGACGCTGCTTTAGGTTACCGTAGTCAGGCATATCGACCGAATCGTGAAACAGCTTACAGCCGTGCTTCGAGTCCATGTGGACGATCACAACGGTGCTGTACTTCGCGTACCACTGCTTGTTCTTACGAAAACGAATCGAGTCGCAGCCGATGTAGACTGACGATTCTGGACTCGAATCTAGAATTGCTTGCTTTGCTTCTTCAATCATAGTACTTACTCAAAAATGGAGGGCCGGGTGGGATTCGAACCCACGGCTTTCAGGATTTGCAGTCCTGTGCGATGGACCACTCCGCCACCGACCCTTAATTATGGATGCTCCCAAACAGGCGTCTTGCTGATCTTCGCCATGTTCTCGGCGATCCGCTCTTCTTCTTCCTGACCCTGATAAAACCGGATCAACCCATCATACTTCAACAGCGCTGCATCTTTCGCTTCATAGAAAGTTGTATATGTCTCAAGAACCTTAAGTGTATTAGTATCAAGCCGTCTAATTACGGTCCACGTATTCATGAACGCGAAGAAGCGTGAACAGTAAGTCGCATACTCTGCGATATATCCCGACTCATCGTTACCACGAACGCGTACTTTCACACCGTAAGGAACTTTCTTAAACATCACATTCTCCATAATAAAAAAACTGGTACTCCCGGTAGGATTCGAACCTACGATCAAGCCGTTATGAGCGGCCGGCATTAGACCACTATGCTACAGGAGCGCTTGCTGGAAGGGGAATCATCACTAAAACGTGGAAAGCCAACCAACCAATGATAAACCACGTAAATGCTGTAGTCTTAGTATACGTATTCTTCTTGTAATCATTAATACCAAGAATGATATTAACAATCAAAAGAATCGTCAAAATAGCATTCATAACCATCATCATGTTCCTTGTTTTGGCGCGCCGTGCAGGACTCGAACCTGCTGCCTCAAGATTAGAAGTCTCGCGCTCTATCCAGATGAGCTAACGGCGCATTAAACTCTATGCAATACGACCGATGCGATGGAGGAGGTTTGCAACCTTAGCCAACTCATCAGAAACATTACGCTCAGATTCTTCTGACTCCACGAGCGTATCTTTATAACAAAGAAGTGCTCGCTTCAGAAGGTTCATATCAGCAGTAGCAAACGCACCACCCTTCACTTCCTTCACCATTACTTCGACTCCAACAACCAAGTGTTTGCACTATCCATCCAGTCAAGAGCTTCAACCGGAAGTGTTTCACCACGACGTTGAGCATTCAGAAGCTCGCAGTACGTAATTTCTACTGCCTTAGGATTTTCCATAGTAGGAAACGAATAGACTTCAACTTCCATGATCACCTCCGTAGTATACTATATATCACTTACTTGCTAAAAATGGCGTGAATAAAAACGCCTAAAATAATAACGAGAGCAAAAATCAAAGGAATCCAGAAAGGAGCCAAGACCCAGAGCCACGACCATGTGATATGGCCGGTCAGCTTCAGCGTGATAAAGATCAGGCCAAGGATACCAAAGATTGGAAAGTTGACAGTTACATTCTTAGAATTCGACATAGTATTAGCTCCGATGATAAACAGAGAAGTGGGTGGCGTCGGCCAGGAGACAATCCTGGTTGGCCTGATGGCGAGTACGGCGATAGGTACGATCAGAGCCGATGCAAGGCATCTCGCGGCCGACCGAGGCCTTACGCGAACCGCGGAAGCGGATCCGGATCGGAGTACCGGCTTCGCGATAGGCGGCAAGCACACGTTCGCGCATTGCGATCGGCAGCCAATAGGCAACAGCGTCATGGCCAATCGGGGCCGGAAAGAGCGACTCGATGGCATCAGTTTCGATAGTCATATTTTTCCTCACAAACAATATAATCAACCTACCACATAACGAATATATTGTACACCTCTAATTGAAAATATTTTCGTAGACGTGCCAGACAAAATCATCTACTATGACGGTCGCGAGGTGTTGCTCGTTGTCGTTATGGATCCAGTGGCCAGTACCGTAAACGTTGAACTGCCGCTGTGTGAGCGGACGATTAAGATCGTGTTCTACCCACATCTGAAGTTGCCCGTACTGCTCGGCAATGTGAACAACCTCTGCTCCCAACGGAAGAGAAATGCCGTTATAACCAACAACCAGCGGATACTTATAGATAGTTCTCATTATGATTCCTTATGATGTAAGAGCCACGCGGCTCGATCAATAACCCACTTATCAAACGGCAGATGCGTACCGGTCGCACCGGACCAGTCAGCAAAGGCTTTATCATAGAAGCCTATCGACTTCTTCTGCTTCTGTAGCTCGACTAACTCATCGGCCCACTGCTGCCACTTACCGTCATCTACTACGTTTTCATCGAGTACGTAGTAGAGATACGAGTGCACTAGCATCTGAGTACGACGTTGACGGATCTTCTCAGACAGAGTCTGGATCTCATTCACCATCGGATCGTCGTCAAGCCAAGCCTCAAGATTGGCCATCGTTAATCTCTAGCGAGATCACTTCGGTGGTATCATACTGAGCCATACCACGATACTCATCCTCAAGCAGATACTTGAGCTCGGTCATCAATGCAGTCACAGGCGTTGCATTTGGATCAGTCCATTCCTTGTGATATTCTGCAATGGCTTCGAGCGAAGGAATGCCTTCACGGAGGTCGAGATCAAATTCAATAACAGCACGAATACGCATTAGAACTTCCCTTCAATAACTTGCTTAATGGAACCATACGGCAGGTTGAAGTGCCATTCAAGGCGCTCATAACCATACCACTTAAAGTCTTCTGCCTCGCCTTCGGCGTCGGCGATGATCTCGATTGCGCGAACCTGATCGCAGCTGCAAAGCTGCATGGTTTCGCTGACACGCTCAAAGAACTTGTCAACGTTGGCAGCCTGACGAACACGATCTTCATCGAGCTGGCGCGACAGTTCTTGCGCAAGACGCTTATACTCGGCATCGAACGCATCGAGCGATTCGAACTGAGCAAGGGTGCCACGAGGACGGAAACCACAGACGTCCTTGAACAGGTCCGAGAAGAGGTCGCCATCCTTAGAGTTGGTCAGGGTGTTGATATCCGAGAGCGTAAGCATGTTAAAGTCCTATTCGCTTGTTGATATATTCATTATACACTAATCAAAAATAATGTACACAACTATTTTAGCCGTGCATCTGAATACCTTCGATGAAGGGAGAGATCTTCTTGGCAGAGTACTGCACACCGTCGATCTCGAAGAAGTGCCGACCACCGATCGGACCGACCTTTTCCCAACGAAGCTTCAGAGCTTCACCCTCACGGAATGGGCTGATGCCCCAGGTCCACTTGCGACCGGTACGCAGTTCGAAAGCACCACCAGAGAGAGTCGTGATCATGTTTGTTTCCTTCATCATCATAGGTTCACCCTACTTTGTTTTTAAAATATTGTACATACAAAAATGCGCCCAGAGAGTATCCGAGCGCATTTTTTTGATTAGTAACGATAATACTTTTTGCGATAGTATTTGGCTTCGGTCATGTCGAAGCCGGCGAAACGTTCCCAGTATTTCATTTTTCGTTCGGCGATCAACATCTCGTTACGAGCTTGAGCCCGCTCGTTGAAATCGCCGGACTTAGAGATGTGTTGGAGGACAAAATGATTGTAGGAGTGGTTGGCCCACTGCGAGTTGGGGTTCAGTTTCGAGAGAAGAGACGGATTGAAGTCGGAGTTCTTCGCGTTGCCGAGATCATAAAAAATAGCCATAGTCGCAAACCTTTCGAAGTGGAAAGGTCAGCATACCATGGCTATTAAATTTTGTACACTTATTTTTTGCGACCGATGTTGTACTTGGTCACGAGGTTCCATTCATCCTTCTCCTTGAACGGAAGGATCTTGATCTGGCTCAGAGGTGTGAGTGGATCCTCTGTTGAACCCTCCTCGGCCAGCTTTACCAAACCCCAGTCGACAAGAAGGTTTGTGATTGCATTTCTACGCCCCTTGTCTTCATCTGAGAAGTTCGAAGGCTTGCCGTCAAGAGCGAACAGCTCCTTGAAGTGCACGATGTAATACTTACCTTGCTTGTGTAGGATATGACATGACTGGTACAGAGTCTTGTCCTTACGTGATGCAACACCGATGCGGGTCAGTGTTTCACGAACCTTTAGGAAATCGTCTTCCTCTCCCAGCTTTACCTCAATTAAACTATCGACTACGTTCATTTCTAATTCCGCCCTTATCAAGTTTGTTTTTTATTGTTATCATTTGATCTGGGGAGAGTAATTTAATTGCGGCCTTCGCCTTTTGACGGTTGTAGCCGTAGTAAGACATTACCATTTCTAAATCACTATCCTTATCTTTTTTCACCCATTTGGAGAACCGTTTGCTGGGTCGTACAATATTTATTAGAAAAGAATATTGTAACTTGTTGTCAAGACCGTGGTGACAGTTCATCATGTTCGCCACGTGGATAGTGTCTTGGAAGTAGGAGAGGGACTTGTTGGTTAGAAACGCGTTGTATGTTTTCTCCGCTAGTTGGTCGTTCTCAGTTCCTCGCATCAAGTTCTTCTTGGTGGAGTTGATCGAGTTTACAAAATCAAATGGATTCATCGGTTCGTTTCCCGTTCATAATATCAGCAGCTGCATCGAGTAGGTCAGCACACGGTTCACAGATCTCTACGGTGAGAATCTGATCTGTGAACTGCAGCCTGACCTCATGAAATGTTTCGGCCTTAGGATATTTCTTACCACAGGCCGGACACTTCTTTTTCCAGATCATACGAACTCACAGTCCGCCATGATCTCGGTGAGACAGGCGGTCAGGTTGATCTCAGGATCTGCAGCGAATGCATTCTGATACTGATACTTTGCAAGATGAAGGACCAAGACCGGGATGGAGTCGGCCTTGACATAGTCCTCTGCCTTGTCAAAGAATGCACGGAAGAACTCGGTGGTATCCATGTCAGACTCGGCTACCCACTTACGCATCGCACTGAAGTTACGATCCTTCAGGTAGGCGATGAGCTTGGCAAGAGCGGTGTCCGAGAAGTTTGACAGGATACCAGAGTCGATGTTGCCGGTGGCAGAGTACTGCTGCAGTTCGTTCAGAACACGTCGCCAGTCTGGGAAGTGCTTTGTCAGAACCTGGGCAACAACAGCCTTCTCGAACGGCACATTCTCCTTCTCGAGGATGACGACCACACGCTTCATGAACTGGGTTGCGAGTGTGGCCATCTCCGACTTCGAGATCTTGAAGTTGATGACCGAACACCGTGACTGCAACGGCTCGATGATACGATCCTTGAAGTTGCAGGTCAGGATGAAACCACAGTTAGCCGAGAACTCTTCCATGAAGTTACGAAGAGCAGGTTGGGTAGACTGTGCATTCAGATAGTCAGCCTCGTCGAGGATGACATACTTACGACCACCGGAGAGTGAGATGGAGGAGGCGAAACGAGCGATGTCGTTTCGCAGTGTATCGATACCACCGTTCATAGAACCGTTGATAACGATATAGTCACAACCAAGTTCCTCACACATGGCCTTGGCAACCGTGGTCTTACCGACACCGGCCGATCCGGACAGGATGAGGTTAGGGATATTCTTCTGATCGACAAACTGTTGGAAGACAGTCTTCAGATGATTCGGAAGAATGGTGTCTTGGATAGTCTTGGGACGATACTTCTCGACCCACAAAAATTCTTCAAGCATAATATATCTCCATCACAAAACAAGATTAACCGTCGTACTTCGAATTGCTCTCCACAGCGATCCAGTATTCTACGTTCTCGCCCTTGAAGTGGCTGAGACCCTTCGACGAGATGGAGACGTCGTACTTGCCTGGAATCAGTTTGATGTTGTCCGAACGGAAGACCATACGGAAGTTTGCATCGGTCTCACCGACCTCGACGCTGAACGAGTCGTTGGTTGCACCCTTGGTGTCGACAGCCTGTAGAAGGATACGACCCTCGATGCCGGTGACGGCGATGTCAGGAAGCTGCGAGACACTCAGTGCCTTCATGACACGGCTCAGCGCATCCTCGGTCAGGGTGAAGCGAACCTCAGGATTCGGAAGCTCGATCTCCTTGTCGGGAGCAACCATGATCAGCGACGGATCGCTGAATGCATACTTAAACTTGTTGTTGCCTTCCGAGATCTCGACGTACGAATCCTTCAGGGTCAGCTCGGGCTCATTGAACAGCGAGACCGTACCAAGGAATCGGCTCAGATCGTAGATTGCAAACGTTGCATCGAATTCTTGACTGAGGAATGCACGAGCAAGAACAGACTTCGTGGGCGAGATGGTACGAACCTGATTGCCCTGCTTAATCATAATATTCTGATTAATAGTCGAGAAGTTCTTAAGGATCTGAGTAGTATTCGAGTTAAGCTTCATAATATATCTCCATGTTAAAATGACTTATCCGCAGTCATTTGCCAGTATAGCACGACTGCGGATAAGTGTACATCACTATTTTACTTCTTCTTCAATTGGCCGACGTCGGCAGTTGCTGCGGCGCCGATAGAGGCAAGATCTGCAAGCGATCCACCGAACACATACATGCCTACGTGCTGCAGTTGCATCCACGGGCAGAACCATACCTTCATGCCAGCCTTACGAGTCCACTGACAGAACATATAGTCTTCCGACAGGTAACGTTTACTGTCCGGACAGATAGGAGTATCAAAGAACGCCATGATCTCACGAGTACCATCGAAGTGTTCGGTACGAACGTGATCTGGTCTGTACATCTGCTGAGGATAAGCCTCAGCAAACTTCTCGAAGGTGTTACGACGAATCATCATGAATCCTGTACCGGCCTCGAGAACCTCGACAGGCTCACCGAGAGGAATCTCACCCTTATCACCAGCAGGATTGAAGACGTAGTCGCCTACATACTTTTCAAGGTTGTTAGGATCTTCGTCAGCGAAGCCCTTGTCAACAGCCAGCTTGATCTTTTCCCAGCTGATGCACTTCTTCGGATATGGACCGGCAATGATGTCATAGTCGTCATCCTCTGGATTCTGTGACTGAAGAGCCATCAGTGCGATCACGTCGTTGGCGTTGAAACCGATGTCCGAATCGATGAACATCATGTGAGTGTCACCCGAACGCATGAACTCGTCGGCGCAGTAGTTGCGTGCTCGAGTAATCAGTGACTCGTTGAACAGGAAGTAGAATCTTACCTGAATGCCGTAGTGGGTGCAGAGCGCAGAGAGGTCGGCGATCGAGCGGGTGAACATGCCGGCACACTGACCGCCATACATTGGAGCGGCTACGAATAACTTACGTTCGCGTAGCTTCTCGATTGGAACATTAATTTCAATACCCATAATTAATCCTTTTTGTGTTCAAGGTCGTGTACATAGAGTTGCATGATTGCATAGTGGATAACCTTCATCAGGTCTTTTCGCCATTCAGCAGGATCACCCTTACGACCATAGCGCTGAGTGTACTTCATCATGTTGCCGATATTGAAGCCGG
>Ga0315901_10010116_pt1 | contig 10765 bp, 8 predicted proteins | sample LakEriMetagenome_10_FD_203761 | JGI IMG/M metagenome (GOLD analysis project Ga0315901, IMG submission 203761) | Freshwater fungal communities from buoy surface, Lake Erie, Ohio, United States - Buoy 2 MA116 | ecosystem: Environmental > Aquatic > Freshwater > Lake | place: USA: Lake Erie, Ohio...
GGCGTGATCGCGACCGAGCGGCGCGACGGCTGGCTCGTGGAGCGGTCGGCCGACAACTTTCTCGCCGTTCGGCCCGAGGGCGTGGCACTCGTGCACCGACTCGGCCTCGCCGAAGAACTCGTGGGGGTCGATCCGCGTGTGCGGCGGGCGCTCATCTGGCATGCGGGGCGGGCCGTGCCGGCGCCGACCGGGTTCCGCCTCCTCGCCCCTGGTCGTGCCGGCAGCATCCTTGGCACGCCCCTCCTGTCGCAGGCCGGCCGGCTGCGGCTGCTGGCGGAACGGTTCATTTCCGTACGCGACGCATCGGCTACGGACGAGTCGCTGGAGTCCTTCGCGGTGCGCCGGCTCGGCAGGCAGGCGTTCGAGCGGCTCGTGCAGCCTCTGGCCGCCGGCATTTGGACGGCTGACCCGGCCCGGTTGAGCATGGCGGCGGCCTGTCCCGACTTCTTCGCGATGGAGCGCACGCACGGCAGCCTGTGGGCCGGCGAACAGGCCCGGTTGCGGCAGGCCGACGCTGGCTCCGCGGCGGCGGGCGCTCGCTACGGCCAGTTCGTCACACTCGCCGGCGGCATGGAAACCCTGCCGCGCCGGTTCGCGGCCATGCTCACCGAGTGGGGCGTGACGTTCGTCCATGCCGCCGCCGGTGCGATCGCCCGCGATGCCTCGGGGCGGTGGCGGATCACGCTCGTGGCCGCCGGTGCGGCCGTTCCGCCACTGGAGGCCGATGCGGTCGTCGTCGCCTTGCCGGCGCCGGCAGCGGCTCGGATCGTCGCCGGTGTCGACACCGCTCTGGCGGCCGACCTGGCGGCGATCGAGTACGCCGGCTCGGCGGTCGTGTCCCTCGGTTTCCCGCGCGACCGCGTCACGCATCCGCTCGATGCGGCGGGCATGGTGGTGCCGCGGGTCGCGGGCCGCCGGGCGTTGGCCGTGAGTTTTTCCAGCGCGAAGTTTCCCGGTCGAGCGCCGCCCGGTTGCGTGCTCGTGCGGGTGTTCGTCGGCGGGGCGCTCGACGCGGAAACGGCCCGGCTCCCGGATGCCGATCTCACGACGTTGGCCCGCGACGAGGTCGCGACTCTGATCGGTGCGACGGGCGCGCCGCTGCTGGTGCAGATCGATCGCTGGCAGGGGGCGATGCCGCAGTACCACGTCGGGCATCTCGATCGCGTGGCGCGGATCGAAGGGGCGGCTGCCGCGATCGGCGGGTTCGCCTTGGCTGGAGCCGCCTATCGCGGAGTCGGCATCCCGCAGGTGATCGCGTCTGGTCAGGCTGCCGCGGACGCGGTCATGGCGTCGCGAGCCACTCCCTGACCCGCTGCCTGCAGGGCGGCGGGCCGGCTATTTCTTCTTGGCGGCAGCGGCCGGCTTCGCCGCGGCGGCACCTTCAGCGCCTTCTTCCTTCGCCTTCTTCTTTTTCTTCATCGCCATCTTCATGACTCGCACCTTCGGCAGGCCGAGCGGGCTGCGGCCTTCCGTCCAGCGCTCCTGCTCCTTCAGGCGGGCGATCCGCTCGGCGCGGGTCAGCACGCCGCGGGCACTCGAGGAGCCCTTCCGCACTCGCAGGCTCTTGTCCATCGTCATGGCAGGCGATCCTTCAGTGGTCAGTGGTGGCAGGGAGGCGAGCGGCGGACGGGCCGTCGCGGGCGACCACCAAGGTACGAACGCCTCGGGTCCGGTTCAAGGGAGGCTGCCGTTCCCCCCGGCGCCGGGCCGTCAGGCCGAAGCCGCCGGTAGTTTCGCGATCATGCCGAGAAAGCGGTCCATCGTGGGCGGTCGCTTGTCGGGGTCGGCAGCCAGGCAGGCGGTGATCGCGGTGGCCAGCGGGTCGGGAATCTCGGGCCAGTGCCAGCGGATGTCATCGGGAGGCTGGTCGTGTGCCAGCGCCACGTTGCCGCTCGTGCCGCGTGGCCACGGCGAGTGCAGCGTGCAGATCTCGTAGGCGGTGACCCCGAAAGAGAACACGTCGAGCCGCTTGTCGGCCTGGCGGCGGCGGACCACCTCCGGGGCCATGTAGTTCGGCGTCCCGATGCGGTTGCCCGGCTGGAGGAAGACCGGCTTGTCGGGCACGGTGAGCCCGAAGTCGAAGAGGATCAGGCGGCCGTCGGGACGGAGCATGAAGTTGCGCGGGCAGATGTCGCGGTGGACGAAGCCCGCGGCGTGGACGGCCGCGACCGCCGCGGCGGCCTGCCGCACGAGGTCGATCCGTTGGGCGGGCGGCAGCGGCCGCTTCGCCGAGAGCAGGGCGTGCAGCAGCGTGCCCTCGATAAACTCGGTGACGACGAACGGCTCGCCGGCGGTGGATTCCCCCCATTCGACCGTGCGCACGATGTTCGGGCCGGTGATCTTGGACCCGATCTCGCCCTCCGTCGGTTTGCCAAGGCCCTTGTACCGTCCTTCGACGGGCGCCGCCTTGGCCTGGTCGACGATCTTCAGGCCGAGCACCGTGCCGCTGCGGATGTCCTTCACCTTGTAGAAGGCCGACATCGTGCCCGAATTGCTCTCGCGCAGCCGCTCGAACCGCTTCCAGAGATCGACGCGCGACGAGCCACCGAACAGATTCGACAGGAAACCCATGAATGCCGCGCGCCCCGGTTCGCAGACGACCGAACAGGTGAAAGAGGCCACGCTAGGCCTTGTTCACAAACTGTTAGGATACCGTGAGCGGCGGCCGTCGCGGAATGGCGTCAGGCCTCGTAGAGCACGGGATTGAGCGGGTCGTCCATGATCTCGCCGACCCGGGTCGAGGGCGTCCAGGCCTCGTGGTCGCTCCGCTGGTTCGCGTTTCGCGGCTCGGCCAGCCGCATATCGGCGTCCATGTAGATCACGGTATGCACCTTCCGCGGCCGGTCGCTGGAGTTCGGGCCGGCCCGGTGGAGCGTCCAGCCGAGGTGGAAAGACACGTCCCCCTCGGCGTAGGGCTCCGCCACCTCGGCGAGCCCGTGTTCCCGCAGCGCCTCCCGGATGACCCGCTCCGACTCGTCGGAGATCTCCAGGTCGCGGCCGATCTTCTTGAGATGGCTGCCGGGGGCGAAGGAGAGCGGACCGAGTTCCATGGGCACCGCTTGCAGTGGAATCCATGCCGTGACGCACAGCGCGCTGGCCATCGGCCAGTACTGCTGGTCGGCGTGCCAGGGAGTGAAGCCGCCCCCGGGTTCCTTGTAGAGAGCCTGGTCGTGCCACATCCGCACGCCCCGGGTACCGAGCAGACCGGTGGCGATGCCCGCGAGGCGGCGGGAGAAACTGAGTCGCTTTGCTTCCGCGCTCATCGTCCACAGATTGCCCACCTGGATGAAGGCCTTGCCGTAGGTGTCGCGGCGTTCGAGCGGCACGTCGGCCACGGGATTGCGCTCCATCGTCAGCCGGGTGATCTCGCGGTCGAACTCGGCGAGGGTGGCCGCGTCGAGCACCCCGGACAGGCGAACGAAGCCGTCCTCGCGGAAGCGGGTCTTGTGGGCGTCGGTGAGAGGATAGGGGGCGTCGAGCAGTGGCAGCGTCGGCGTGGTCACGGGGAACTCTCCGGTGAGAAGGATGATCGTCCGGGAAGATAGGTCGCCGCAGGCGGGAGGTCCGCGCCACGAGCCGCGCCGACTGATACGATTTTGACGTCCCTGGAGCCTGCCGCATGCTGCCCGATCTGGAACACGTCGAGCCCGCCCCGGGGCGGTCGTTCACCTGGGAGGCGTTCGACCTCCCCTCCTTTCCCTATCGATGGCACTTTCACGCCGCCTACGAACTGACGTTGATCACCGCCGGGCAGGGCCGCCGTTTCGTGGGCGACTCCATCGAATGGTTCGAGCCTGGCGATCTCGTGCTCCTCGGCCCCCACCTTCCCCACACCTGGCATTCCGACCCCGGCCGGGGACGCCGCAGCAGCGCGGTGGTCGTGCGGTTCGAGGCCGACTGTCTGGGTGACGACTTCTTCGAGCATGGCGAGCTGGCGCGCATCCGCGGCCTCCTCGAGCGGTCGGGGTGCGGGCTCTCCTACGCCGCATCGTCGGCGGTCGATGAGGTCGCCGCCAGGCTCGTGCGGGACTGCGATGCCCAGCCCTTCACGCAGATGGTGGCCCTGCTCGAGATGCTGCAGATGCTCGCGACCCGCGGCCGTGGCCGGGAACTGTCGACCCCCGCCTACGCGTCGTCGGCGCGTGCCGTCGACGCCCGGCGGATCGACCGCGTCTGCCGGCACGTCATGCAGCACCTCGCCCGGCCGCTGCGGCTCGGCCACGTGGCGGCAATCGCCGGGCTCTCACCAGAAGGCTTCAGCCGGTTCTTCCACCGGATGACGGGCCGCACGTTCGTGGCCTGGGTGCACGAGGTGCGGATCGGGCACGCCTGCCGGCTCCTGACGACGACGGAGCGGCCGGTGCTCGATATCGCCATGGCCGCGGGCTTCGAGAATTGCTCGAACTTCAACCGCGTCTTCCGCCGTCTCCGCGGCTGCACGCCCCGCGAGTTCCGCCGCCGCCTGGCTGCAGGGCGCGGGTGACCGCCGTCAGCCCTTCTTCAGGCTGGCGAGCTCGGCGTGGGCGGCCGCCAGCTCCTTTTCGAGTCGCGGCACCTCGGCCGGATCATCGGGCTGCTTCTTCGCCCCCGCCAGGAGCTGCTGCAGTTTCCCGATCTTCTGTTGCAGCACCTCCATCCGCTTCTTTTCCTTCTTGTCCATCGCCTTCCTCCCGTGCATCGCGGTCCCAGGATCGTTCCCCACGGTCGATTCGCACGCCGGCATCGACGGCGACGTTCGGCCCCGTATGCAGCTGCCGCATCCACCCCGAGAGCAGAACCGTGGCGAGCATGATGCCGAGCGTCACGGACAGCCACTTGGCCCGGTCGTTCCGCATCCACTGCGTGCCCGCGCCGCGGCCCACAAGGCCGCTGGCGAAGTAGAAGGCCACCATCGCGAGGAGGAACTTGGCCCCGAACAGGGCGTGGTAGCTCGTCTGCCGCATCCAGCCGCCGTCGGCCCAGCCCTCCGCCTTCACGCGGCCGTTGAAGATCAGGAAGTTGGCTAGGCCGCTGGCCAAGAGCACCGTGATCGCGCCGATCACCCAGGGCAGCCAGCGGCGGCGGATGGAGTCGTGAATCCGCTCCCGCGTTGCGGAGTCGAAGTCGCCCAGCGCCGGCAGGAGGCCGAAGCGGGCGAACACCAGGGCGCCCATGGCGACGATCGCGGCCAGGATGTGTGCCCAGCGGAGCACGAGTGTGACGGGATCCATGAGAGCGCCTCCGGAAGTGACAACGGTCGCCGCATGGTAGCCGATTTTCCGCGGGCCCCAAGCGTGGAGGATTTGTCGCGGGCGCCCGCCGCGGCCTACAGTTGTCGGCCTATGGAACTCGATGACGACGAGGATGTGCTCGACCTGCCCGGCGGCGCCCCGCACGACCGCTGGATGCGGCTGGCGCTCGAGGAGGCCCGGGCCGCGGCGGCGGAAGACGAGGTGCCGGTCGGGGCGATCGTGGTCGCCGGAGGCCGCGTCATCGCCAGTGCCCACAACCAGCGCGAGCGGCTCGCCGACCCGACGGCCCACGCCGAGATGATCGCACTGACCCAGGCGGCCGCCGCGGTCGGCTCCTGGCGGCTCGAGGGCTGCACGCTGTACGTCACGCTCGAGCCCTGCCCGATGTGCGCCGGCGCCATCCTCCAGGCCCGGGTGCCGCGGGTCGTGTGGGGCGCGGCCGATCCCAAGGCGGGCGCCGTCGAATCGCTCTACCGGCTGTTCGAGGATCCGCGGCTCAATCACCGCGTCGACCACGTGGGCCGCGTGCTGGCCGACGAATGCGGCCGGATCCTGAGCGAGTTCTTCCGCGGGAAGCGGTGACATTCCGCGCCCAACACGGCGCGGGGCGGCCCATGCCCCTGGAGCCGGCGCAGGCGGCCAGCGGAGGCACGGGCACCGATTCGCCACAGGCGAATTGATCGGCCGGAGCGCAGACGCCTCCAGACGCCTCCGAGAGAGCGAAGGCCTGGGAAGCAATCCTCTTCGGTATGGGAATGCGTCGTTGCGATAGAAGCCCCCGGCGGAAGCCGGGGGACTCCGCGTTCCGCAATGTCCCGTTCCCAAGGCTGAACGGTCTTGCCTAACATCCCGGAGTCCCCGGGCTTCCGCCCGGGGCTTGTATGGCTTGGTGACTCGAATCATCCAGCATGATTCGCGCCGAACAGGATTGCCCGGAGGGCCGCAGCGAACGTCCGGCGATGGGGCGTGGGTATCCCCTCCCGATTTTATTTCCAGCCGGCGGTCTATCGCTAACCGCGGCGGTCGATGGGCACGAAGTCGCGGAGCGTCTCGCCGGAGTAGACCTGCCGCGGGCGGCAGATCTTCTTCGTGGGCGAGCGGTGCATCTCGATCCAGTGGGCGATCCAGCCGGGCAGCCGGCCCATCGCGAACAGCACCGTGAACATCTGCACCGGAATGCCCATCGCCCGGTAGATCACGCCGGAATAGAAGTCGACGTTCGGATAGAGCTTCCGCTCGATGAAGTATTCGTCGGCCAGCGCCACTTCTTCGAGCTGCTGGGCGATGTCGAAGATCGGGTCGTGGCGGGCGATCTTGGCGAGGAGCTTGTCGCAGATCGCCTTGATGAGCTTCGCCCGCGGATCGTAGTTTTTGTAGACGCGGTGGCCGAAGCCCATGAGGCGGAAGCCGGAGTCCTTCTTCTTGGCGAGGTCGACGTACTTCTTCACGTCGCCGCCGTCGGCCACGATCTTTTCGAGCATCTCCACGCAGGCCTGGTTCGCACCGCCGTGGAGCGGGCCCCAGAGGGCGGAGATGCCGGCCGAGATGCTGGCGAAGAGGTTGGCGTCGCTCGAGCCCACCATGCGGACGGTGGAAGTGGAGCAGTTCTGCTCGTGGTCGGCGTGGACGATGAGCAGCGTGTCGAGGGCGTCGGCGAAATCAGGGTCGACGTGGTATTCCTCGCACGGCACGGCGAACATCATGTGGAGGAAGTTCTCGCAGTAGCCGAGGTCGTTCCGCGGATACATGAGCGGCTGGCCGCACGACTTCTTGTGGCTGTAGGCGGCGATCGTGGGCAGCTTGGCCATCAGCCGGTGTACGCTCACCTCGACCTGCCGCGGATCACGGACGTCGAGCGAGTCCTGATAGAAGGTCGAAAGCGCGCCGACGACGCTCCCCACGATCGCCATCGGGTGGGCGTCGCGCGGAAAGCCGCTGTAGAAGCTCCGCATGTCCTCGTGGATCATCGTGTGGAGCGAGAGCGACGTGCGGAAGGTGTCGAGTTCGGCGACCGTCGGCAGCGTGCCGTAGATCAGCAGGTAGGCCACCTCGACGAAGTCGCAGCGTTCCGCAAGCACCTCGATGGGGTAGCCGCGATACCGCAGGATTCCCTGTTCGCCGTCGAGGAACGTGATCGCGCTGGTCGTGGAACCCGTGTTGACGAAGCCCTCGTCGAGTGTGATGCAGCCGGTCTGGGCACGGAGTTTGGCGATGTCGAGGGCCCGCTCCCCCTCCGTGCCAACGATGACCGGGAGGTCGTACGCCTGGCCGCCGATTTCCAGGCGGGCGGCGCCGTCGGCCCGGGTGCCCGGCCACGGGGGCGTCGCCGGGGTGGCGGTCGTCGTGGCGGGCTTGGAGGTGGCGGTCATGGCGTGATCTCCGTGGGCATTTCCGCTCGATCAGATGCTCGGCCGAGGCGGGGGGCGGACACCGCGCGAGCCGAACGGCAAAGCGAAAGGCCGCAGTGTAGCCCTGGCCACCGAGGGCGGCAACGAGGCCGCACGGTTCGCGTCGCTCCATGACAGACGGCGTCGCAGCCGCGTCGAATCAGCGGGTCGTCGTGGGGCGGCTGGCGGTCATGGGCCGGGCCACGCCCGTGGGTTCGCCGTCGAACACGCTCCACACGGGGGTCCGCTCGCGAAGCTTCCGCAGATAGTCGTCGGTGGCCTTCCGCTGCCGCTCCGCGACCAGGGTCTCGCGGATACCGACCTGGGCCTCGAGGAAGGGCGTGCGGCCGGCGTCCTTCCGCTCCACGACGCGGACGATATGCAGGGCGCCTTGGTCGGCGAGGTTCGGCGACGGCTCGTCCTCGATGATGGCGCTCAATTGCCCCACCGGGAGCGAGAAGACCGCCTCGTCGAGCCGCTTCGAGGCCAGGCTGCCCTCGTTGGTCCAATCGAACAGGCCTCCCTGGGAGGCCGTCGGCCCCTCGGAGCGGGCCCGGGCGACGTCGGCCAGCGGTTTGCCGGCGAGCACCTCGTTGCCCATCGACGCGAGCACGTCCCAGGCCTGCTTCCGCGGCCGCTTGGCCCCGATCTTGATCGTCAGCGCCTCGAACCGGGCCTTGGCCGGGAAGTCGTAGTCGGCGAGGTGATTCTGGTAGTAGGCGATCATGTCGGCGTGGGCGATCTCGTCGTCATTCTTGACGTTCTTGCGCATCCATTCCTGGGACAGCCCGCGCTCGAAGAACATCTTCCGCATCCGGTCGAGCGACTGGCCCTTGGCCCGTAGCTGCTGCTCGTACTCCAGCGAGTTGGCCACGCCGGCCTCCTTCATCATCTTCGGGAGGAACTGCTCGTCGAATGCCTTGTCGACGTTCTTGCGGATCTCGGGGATCTTGTCCTCGGGAATCTCGCGCAGGGCATCGACGTAGATGAGCAGCATCTCGACGTGCTGCGGCAGCACCTGCTGGCAGATCTGCAGTTTGAGCTTGCGAAGATCCTCCGGCGGCATGCTGGGCCCCACCTGTTCGAGATACTCGAAGGCCTTGGGCGTGAGCAGGTCGCCCTCGAGCACGACCTCCGGTCCGACACGGGCCACGACCATCGCCATCTCCAGCGACTGGGCCTGGGGAGGCACGGTGGTCGTGCCGGCCGCCGGCTGCTCGTAGGCGGCGGGCACCACGCCCGCGTCCCCGGCCGTGCTCGGGGCCACGGCCTTGGCGACTTCGGCCGCGATCAGGTCGCGGACCGGTTCGAGCGGTGCCCCGGGGTTTTCCCGGATGCTCGAGAGCACGTGGTTGTCGACGCCCTTCTGCCCGGAGGTCGGCCAGCCGGCGGGCCGCGACACGGCCTTGGGCACATGGGGCACGAGCGCCGGGCCGACGGCCGACCGCGGGGAGGAAGCGTCGGCCGCCGAGGGGCTCGCGGCCAGCGGGTCGGGGAGTTGATCCTGTGCGGCCGCCGCGGGCAGGTAGGCCGCCAGGCATGCGGCCAGCCAGCGGGTACGAACGCGATGCACGGGGGGCGACGTCACGGCGCGGGCGTTCCGGGCGGAAAGGGGGCGGGACTATAGGAAGGCCGCCGCAGCCCTCGCAAGACCGTCTGCCTCACGAAATCCCGGGCCCCGAGAGCGGCTCTCGGTATCCAGAGGGGCCGACGCCGAAGACGAGACAGACGCCCCCGGGCATTGGTCTGGGGTGGCTGGGCGAACAAAAGCAGGGCGCGACGTGGCGGGCGGATTTTCAAGGCCGTGGCCGAAACAACCTCACGAGCGACCGCACGAGCACATTCGACTCTGTTGTCGGCCCAAATGCGTATCTGTTCACGACCTGGCGGAGATAGGACCCCGGCCGACATCACCCCAGTTCCAAGAGCGACCGCACGCTTGCGAGGAGCTTGTGCGGGTCGGCGAGCGTCTCGGCCCGTAGCGGCACGACGACGGTCTTCTGGTCCACCACCCGCACCACGCGGCCCTTCTTGGCCGCCGCCTCCCGCAGCCGCTCCATCGCCCGGCGATCGTGGTGGCCGATCATGATCATCTCCGGATGCCGCGTGATCGAGTCGATGCCGAGGTCGAGCGCCCGGCAGCGGAGCCGCGCGAAGTCGAGGAGCCGGCGGGCCTCGTCGGGGGGTGGGCCGAAGCGGTCGGCGAGCTCGGCGGCCAGGTCGTCCACCTGGCCCGCGGCCGTGGCCCGCGAGAGCCGGCGATAGACGTCGATCTTGGCGCGGAAGTCGGGCACGTAGTCGCGCGGCAGCCAGGCCTCGCCCGGGAGGTCGATGTTCACCGGCGGCGGCTCGGCCGGCGGCATCTTCTTCATGCCGCGGACGGCCTGCTCCAGAAGCCGGCAGTAGAGCTCGTAGCCGACGGTGGCGATGTGGCCGCTCTGCTGCGTGCCGAGGAGGTTTCCCGCGCCGCGGATCTCCAGGTCGCGCATGGCGAGCGAGAATCCCGCGCCCATGCTGGAAAACTCCTGGATCGCGCGGAGCCGCTTGGCGGCGGTCTGCGTGAGGCGGGCCGTCTCGTCCACGAGCAGGTAGCACCAGGCGCGGTGGTGGGAGCGGCCCACGCGGCCGCGGAGCTGGTGGAGGTCTGCCAGGCCGTAGCCGTCGGCCTCGTCGATGAAGATCGTGTTGGCCCGGGGGATGTCGAGGCCGCTCTCGATGATCGTCGTCGCCAGGAGGATATCGGTCGTGCCGGCCACGAAGGAGAGCATCACCTCCTCGAGTTCGGCCTCGCCCAGCCGGCCGTGGGCGATGCCGATCGTGGCCTCGGGCACGATCGCCTGCAGTCGGGCGGCCACCTTGTGGATGTCGAGGATCCGGTTGTGGACGAAGAACACCTGCCCGCCGCGGGCCAGCTCCCGCTCGATCGCCGAGCGGACGAGCTGCTCGTCCCAGCGGCAGACCTTCGTCTCCACGGCGATCCGCGTGGCGGGCGGGGTCGTCAGATTCGAGATGTCGCGGATGCCGAGCATCGACATGTGGAGCGTGCGCGGGATCGGCGTGGCGGTCATGGTGAGCACGTCCACGCTCGCCCGCAGGGCCTTGAGCCGCTCCTTCACGTCCACGCCGAACCGCTGCTCCTCGTCCACG
>Ga0315901_10010120_pt1 | contig 10763 bp, 7 predicted proteins | sample LakEriMetagenome_10_FD_203761 | JGI IMG/M metagenome (GOLD analysis project Ga0315901, IMG submission 203761) | Freshwater fungal communities from buoy surface, Lake Erie, Ohio, United States - Buoy 2 MA116 | ecosystem: Environmental > Aquatic > Freshwater > Lake | place: USA: Lake Erie, Ohio...
ATACAACTCCTTGTGTCAGTACCTTCGCATGTGCTGCTATGGGACGTTCCCGGCACAAGACAGGATTATAGCAGATTTGGCAGTGAATTGCGAATAGGCCGTTATGAATGACTCATACACATTTCTAACGTTATTACTATTGAACTTGTCGACCAAACAATTACAATAAAAACAACTCGTACGATGATTACATTGTCGCCATGGTAGTTGTGATTGCTTACGACTGAATGCGACCAAACTCTGTGTAATCATGAGAAAGGGCTAGATAATAACATGAGTAGAATCATTGGAATTGACCTTGGGACCACGAATTCGTGTGTAGCCGTGATGGAGGGTGGTGATGCCGTTGTCGTCCCCAGCTCCGAGGGTAATCGCACGACGCCATCGATTGTAGCCTTCACCAAGAGCGGTGAGCGGTTGGTTGGTCAGACTGCCAAGCGCCAAGCCACCGTAAACCCTGAGAACACGTTCTATTCGATCAAGCGCTTCATTGGTCGTACCTACGGCGAAGTTGAGTCAGAGCGCGAGATGGTGCCATACAAGGTCGCCCGTGGATCACGCAACGATGTGCGTTTGTTCTCGAGCCATAGCTTTAATGAGTATGCGCCACAAGAGATCTCAGCCATGGTCCTGCAAAAGCTCAAGGCCGATGCTGAGGCATACTTGGGCGAGCCAGTCCGCCAAGCTGTCATCACCGTGCCTGCCTACTTCAATGATAGTCAGCGCCAAGCTACCAAAGATGCCGGCAAGATTGCAGGCCTCGAGGTGTTGCGCATCATCAATGAGCCGACGGCTGCCGCTTTGGCCTACGGTCTTGACAAGAAGAAGGACGAGACCATCCTCGTATTCGACTTGGGTGGTGGTACGTTCGACGTATCAGTGCTCGAGGTCGGCGATGGCGTAGTCGAGGTCAAGTCAACTAACGGTGACACCCACTTGGGTGGTGACGACTACGACCAGCAGGTCGTTCGCTGGATGATTGACGAGTTCCGCAAGGATCAAGGTATCGACCTTGGCAAGGATCAACAAGCGTTGCAACGCCTCAAAGAGGCCGCTGAAAAGGCCAAAATTGAGTTGTCAAGCATGTCAGAGACCGAGCTGAACTTGCCATTCATCACTGCTGATGCCAGCGGTCCAAAGCACTTACAGATGCGCTTGAGCCGCGCCAAGTTTGAGCAACTCACTGCCAGCTTGACCGAGCGTTTGCGCGGTCCGGTTGAGCGCGCCCTCAAAGATGCCAGCATGCAAGCCCACCAGCTTAACGAGGTGGTGTTGGTCGGTGGTTCAACGCGTATGCCAGTTGTGCAAGAGTTGGTCCGCAAGCTGACCGGCAAAGAGCCAAATAAGAGCGTGAACCCTGACGAGGTTGTGGCCATCGGTGCCGCCATTCAGGCTGGTGTGTTGGGCGGCGAGATCAAGGACGTCGTGTTGCTTGACGTGACACCGTTGTCACTGGGTCTCGAGACCTTGGGTGGCGTGATGACGCGCTTGATTGAGCGCAACACGACTATCCCAACCCGCAAGAGCGAGATTTTCTCGACTGCTGCTGATAACCAGACTGCTGTTGACATTCACATCTTGCAAGGTGAGCGCGATTTGGCCAACGATAACATGTCACTCGGTCGCTTCCGCTTAGAGGGTATTCCACCAGCGCAGCGCGGTATGCCTAAGATTGAGGTGACGTTCGACATTGACGCCAACGGTATCTTGAACGTGTCAGCCAAGGATCAGGCCACGAACAAAGAGCAGCGTATTACTATCACGGCCAGCACCAATCTGAGCAAAGAGGAAGTCGATCGCATGGTCAAGGACGCTGCTGTGCATGCCGAAGAGGATATGCGCAAGCGCGAGATGATCGAGCTCAAGAACCGCTCGGACAGCTTGGCATATGACAGCGAGCGCTCAGTCAATGAAATGGCAGATAACTTGGATGCCGGTTTGGTTGAGCAGATCCGCAAGGCAATTGCAGATTTGCGCCAGGCCATCGGCGAAGAGAACACTGATGCCATGAAGTCACACGGCGAAGCATTGTCACAACTTATGGGGCAAGCAACCCAACAAGCCAGCGCTGCTGGTGAGAAAGGACCCAAGAAGACCGATAACGGCGACGTAGTCGATGGTGAGTACACGGTAGATTAAGTCGTTACATATTGACTTCATAACACGGCGTCACGTATAAGTGATGCCGTGTTGTTTCGTTAATAGATTGTGTCAGTGCGATGTCATGTAGTCTGCCGATGTCACTATGTTATGTTAAAACCCATATATATTTGGTGTATACTTTGCATACAAACGTTGCCATTGTGGGGTTATAAAATGACATTGGTTGATCTTGCAGTTGTATTCATCATGACGATGTTTACAGTGCTTGGTTTTTATTGGGGTGCCATCCGACAACTCCTTGCGATTACAGGGTTAATTGCGAGTTTGGTAGTTGCTGGACGCGTATCAATACAGTTTGCCGATCTCATTCAGGTATATGTTGTCGATCAATCGATTGCAATGTTGTTATCTGTGCTAATGATTATGCTTGCCGTCAACGGTGGGTCGAGCGTGTTAGCATCGCTTATTCAACAATATTACGGTTTGATTGCACTAGGGACACTCGATCATGTGATTGGGGGGGCCTTAGGGTTTGTGCAGGCGATTGTTACATTGGTGGGATTGCTGTTGATACTCGCGGCGTTCCCTAATCAATTATGGATTGATGCATTGCGTGCATCCACAGCGGTCAATTTGATCGTCTATTTATTTGGAGGGATGGTTATACCGGCCATACCGGAGCCATTACAAAGTGCAGTGCGTATGGTGATTTTTCGCTAACGTGTTTACAAAACATAGTGCATTTGCTACTATGGTGGTGTGTGGGGGGGACCCCTAAAATGATTGGAGTGGCATGGATACACAGGCATTGGCACGGCGCATTGTTGAGCTTGCCGAAGACAAACAGGCAACTGACATTGTGTTGTTGGATTTGCGCTCATTGCGGACATTTGCTGACTTTTTTGTTATCTGCAATGGTGAAAGCGATCGCCAACTTAAGGCAATACTTGATGCAGTTGACGAGGGTGTTGACAAGGAATTTGGCCTCGAGGCTAAGCCTGAGGGACAGACACAGTCAGGTTGGGTACTTCTCGATTATGGCGATGTCGTAGTGCATATTTTCTCAAAAGAAATGCGTAGTTTTTATACACTCGAGCGTTTGTGGCACGAAGCTACACCGCTCGTGGTAGTACAGTGAGGTGAATCATGGATTCAGGACGTTCACGGATCATGGCGTTTAGCCTCGGTGCCGCAATTGGTAGTGCAGTAGGCTTGATTCTCGGTTCGTTGTTGACATATTGGATTGGCGATGAGACGATTCGTTCGATTCGTAATAGCATGCAACGCCAAGCCGATCAGCCAAACTTCGAAAACTTGTTGCAGTAGCTTTTTTCGTTTTGAACCACCCTGTGATGATAATTCATCACAGGGTGGTTCTTGTGTTGAGGTGCGGCTATCTATGCATGAGAATCAGGTGTAGCCGTTGCGAATATTGCCATCCAGCGTCATGACCTTGGGTTGTCGTGTGTGACGTCGTGTATTGTTGAACTTGCTCCGTTCACGGCTACATCCCAGACCCGCCGTGTAAGTGCTCTCATCACCATACAGTCAACAATAACTGTTACGCTCATGCGTTGGATTTGTTGCGTGCCATGTACCCTGACTATCCACGGAGCACAATCGTAGCATGTGGTGCAAGACGGAGTTGACTCTCTGCAGGACGTTGTTCCCCATCGTGCCATACCGCATGTGGCAGGTGTAATGCAACTGTTGTCTCATGAGTAGCATGAATGGTACATGTCTCAATGCGCCCTGCTTGCCAGGTGACATCGACAGTCAGACCTCCACGTGCGCGCAGTCCGCTAACAGTACCGTTTGGCCACTGTGTCGGTAAAGCCGGCAAGATCGACAACCGGTTGCCATGACTTTGGAGGAGCATCTCGGCAATGGCAGCCGGTGCACCGAGGCTGCCATCGATTTGGAAAGGTGGATGCGCACCAAGCATACTTGGGTAGGTTGAGTCACGCAACAAACGATAGAGAATCTCGAGCGCCATCTGGCCATCCTGCAGACGGGCAAAACAACAGGCAAACCAGGCAGCACTCCAGCCCGTATGCCCGCTCCCGTGGGCGAGGCGCTGGAGGAGACTTTGGCGGACCGCCTCGGCGAGTGCTGGGGTCTGCCACGGTGTAATCTGTTCAGCCGGATATATGCCATACAAATGTGAGATATGGCGATGCCCCGGCTCGGCCTCGGCCAACTCATGCCGCCACTCCTTGAGTCGTCCTAAGTGATCAATCTGCGGTGCCGGGAGCTTGTTCAGCGTCTGCCGAATGGCATCAGTCCATGGCTCGTCGTTGATCCGGAGTCGATCTGCTAGTTCGAGCGTTGCCACAAAGAGTGCACGGGCCATGCTGATGTCCGCCTCACTACCAATACTCAAGGCGCCCGGTTGTCCATCTGGCGCCACGAACAGGTTCTCGGGCGATGTTGACGGTGAACTTTGGAGCGTGCCATCAGGCTGTGGTTGGAGCCAGTCAACAATGAATTCGGCGGCGTCGCGCATGATGGGAAGTGCAGTGTCGCGGGCAAAATCATCATTCTGGGTAAACTGCACCTCTTCGTAGAGATGAAGGCTCAACCACGACGCCGCAAACGGCCACAAGAACCACACTGCCTTGCCTTTGACGGTATTCGCCGGCGCCCAGATGTCGGTGTTGTGATGGGCTGTCCACCCGCGTGCGCCGTAGCTTTGGGCGACCCGACGGCCATCGACCTGAAGATTGCGGATGAGTTGTGTCAATGGTTGTTGACACTCGACGAGATTGGTTGTCAGTGCCGCCCAATAATTCATCTGCGTGTTGATATTGATCGTGTAATTACTGCTCCACGGTGGTCGCGGATTATCGTTCCAGATACCTTGCAAGTTCGCCGCCTGACTACCGGGTCGCGATGAACTGATGAGCAAGTAGCGCCCCATGTCAAGCAATAGTGCGACGAGCCCGAGATCGTCGGCAGGTATTGCAACCGGATGCATTTGGCGCTCGGTTGCGTGATAGCGGATTTCATGTTCGCTTTGGAGTGGCGCATCATCGGCCAAGCGGCGTAAGCGTTCGTCGGTTGGCAAATCGTCGCGACTCGGCGTGAGTTGCAGTCGCATACGCTCGAAGATCGGCTGGTAATCCTGCACATGTGCTTGCCACAGCTGTGCATGACGTGCCTCAGCTGCATCGACGATCGCTCGTGCGTTCGCATGTGCATCGGCCGTTGCCGGCTGATCAAATGCTACAAAGCTTGTGGCAATTCCAATCAATACGGTGACATGACTCGCGTTGCGGATATGGAGCGTGTCGCCGTGTGGATTGAGGGACCCATTTGAATCGACGACACGCACGATCGTGGTGGCGTGCATCCCTTGACCGACGCCTTGCACTGCATTATCTGTATTGACATAATTTGGTTCAACGTGCAATGGTGCGACCGCATGCAATGTCACCTCGCGGTTGGCGGCAACACACGCCTGGGCATAGTGACTTCGTAGAGTCATATCAAGGTTGATGGTCGGTTCATCGCTTTGAATGGTCATCACGATGACGTTGTCGGGATGTGACGCAAACGCGTGTTGACGGTAATCGGCATCACCACGACGGTATCGCACATCAATTGCGGCAGTGGTCAGGTCAAGGGTGCGGGTGTAGTCGCTGATGGTGGCTGAGGAGTGATAGGTTAATAACAAATCGGCCACGGGCAGGTATGATTGCGTCCAACTGCCGGTCAGATGCGCCTCAGCGTACTGTTCGGCTGCTCGCATATCGCCGTTGGTCAGCATGGTGCGTATGGTCTGCACGGCTGGGCGGCGATCAGGGTGTTCACCAGTACGCGGTTGTCCAGACCAGAAGGTGTCGTGATTGAGGGCAATGCGCTCGTGGTGTGGGTTACCGAACACCATGGCGCCGATTTGTCCATTGCCAATCGGCAAGGCCTCAACCCACTCATGGGCCGGCTGACGATACCATAACGAAGACATCATTGGCTCCTTTGGTTGATTGAGACCGCGCCACAGGATTCCTGTGGCGCGGTGTCGTCATTGCTAGTGATTGATAAGGCTCGTGCCGGTCATTTGTGGCGCCGGCGTGAGGTTCAGCAGGTCAAGCACCGTCGGTGCAATATCGCTGAGTCGCCCGCCAGTGCGTAACGACACATGTTGATACGGCGATCCATCAGGGGCGACGAGTATCACTGGTACTTGGTTGATGGTGTGGGCGGTGAACGGTCCCCCAGTATCGCCGTCAATCATGTATTCAGCGTTGCCGTGATCGGCGGTAACGAGGGCGACGCCTCCTTTGGCGGTCATCGCATCAACGAGGGCTCCGATACACTGGTCAACGGTCTCGACCGCAGTAACTACGGCAGAGAGCACGCCCGTGTGGCCGACCATATCGGGATTAGCAAAGTTGACGATGATGACGTCGAATTTTTCGTCGGCAATCGCCTGCAAAATACCATCACGAATGCCGGCAGCGCTCATCTCGGGCTGGAGGTCGTACGTCGCAACCTTGGGTGATGCAACCATCAATCGCTCTTCGCCGGGGAATGGGATCTCGCGGCCGCCGTTGAAATAAAACGTCACGTGCGGATACTTCTCCGTCTCGGCGGCGTGGAGTTGTGTCAGCCCTGCGTCGGAGATGACCTTGGCGAGTGGCGTCTCGACGTCGTCGTTGGCGAAGGCAATCGTGACGGGTAGCTCTTTCTCGTATTCTGTCATACAGACATAGTACAGATTTGTCAGCATGGTGCGTTCAAACCCAGCAAAATCTGGCGTGACAAACGCCCGTGTAATTTGGCGCATGCGGTCCGCACGGAAGTTGAAGCCAATAATGGCGTCATTTGACTGAATGGTTGCCACAGGTGCCCCATTGGCCAACACGACTGCCGGTTTAATGAACTCATCCGTCACATCGGCGGCATAGGCCTTTTGGATGGCCTCAGTAGCGCTTGTGACCTGCTCGCCCACGCCATTAACCATGGCATCGTAGGCCAACTTGGTGCGCTCCCAGCGCTTATCGCGATCCATGGCATAGTAGCGCCCACTGACCGTGGCGATGGTGCCGATGCCAATCTGAGCAATGGCTGTTTCGAGCTCGTGCAAAAAGCCTGCGCCGCTGCGCGGCAAGGCATCACGACCATCAGTAAAGATATGCAAGAACACGCGTTGAACGCCGGCGCGCTTGGCAAATTGGAGCAGGGCGATTTGGTGTGCGATGTGACTATGCACGCCGCCATTGCCGAGCAGTCCAATCACATGCAAATTGCTGTTGTGTTTGCGTGTATGGGCAACCGCATTGAGGAATGCGTCATTATGATAAAAGCTCCCATCCTCGATGCTACTGTCGATGCGCGTGATATCTTGCATCACCACAAAACCGGCCCCGAGATTGAGGTGACCGACCTCGGAGTTCCCCATTTGGCCGGTGGGCAGACCAACGTGCTTTTCGGCGGCATAGATCAATGTGGTGGGGCACGTCTCACGCCAGCGATCCAGATTGGGCGTATGCGCCTGTTTGACTGCATTGCCTACGATTTCGTTGCGTTCACCGAGCCCATCAAGAATCGCCAAGAGGACCGGACGTGGTCGAGCATCAACCATAAATGTGACTCTCCTGATAACAGACGACGCCCTACCATAACAGGAGAGCGTCGTTGCACGATGATGAGTATATCCTAGCGGCGTTGCTTGCCGCGAGCGACCGTTGATTGGGTAGGTGTGGGAGTTGCAGGTTGTACAACGCCACCCTTTTGTTGGAGCAGAATCAGTAACTCTTGCTCGCGCCCGAGATGACAGACCTTAAACTTACGCCCACTACCACACGGACACGGATCGTTGCGACCCGGCAAGCGGTTATCGGCACGAACCGGCTGCTTACCCGTGGGCGCAGCGCCACTTTCGGCAACTTGTGCTTGCTGGGCCGCCACCATGCGTTTGAGTTGCTCGGCTTCGATTTGGCGCATCGTCTGCTCATATTGGAACGAGACGTGGATGATTTGGTAGACCACATCGCGCTCAATGTTGTGCTTGAGCTCCTCAAAGAGGGTATAGGCGTTGCGCTGATACTCGATGAGTGGATCGCGTTGGGCAATGGCCTGGAGACCAATCTCTTGGCGCAAATCCTCCATGCCGGTCAGGTACTCAACCCAGTGGCGGTCAATCACACCGAGGAGCATGCGGCGTTCGATGTAGCGCATATTCGTGCTACCAACGGCTTGTTCGCGGGTGTCGTACGCCACTTCGAGCTGTGCATGCAATTCTTCGCGGATTTCGTCACGTGACAAGTCAATCAGGTCTTCTTCGATGCCGTCAGGGAGCAATGGATTAATGGTGCGAATCGGGCGCATCAGCGGTGCGAGATCCCACTCTTCGGGGTCCTCGCCGAGGTGCTCTTCGATCAGGCTATCGATTTCGGCCTGAATCATGGCAATCACACGTGGTTTGAGCTCCTCGCCATCCAGAATGGTACGACGATCGGCATAGATGACTGTGCGTTGCTTATTCATGACGTTGTCGAACTCGACGGTGTGCTTGCGTACATCGAAGTTGTAGCCCTCAACGCGGGTTTGGGCGTTCTCGATGGATTTATTAATCAAACCGGCTTCGATTGGTACATCGTCGTCGACACCGAGGCGTTCCATCAGGCCTTTGACGCGCTCCATCGGGCCGAAGCGACGCATCAAATCATCCTCGAGCGACAAATAAAACCGCGATGAACCTGGATCGCCCTGACGACCGGCGCGACCGCGGAGCTGGTTGTCGATGCGGCGTGCTTCGTGGCGTTCGGTACCAATGACATGTAAACCACCAAGTGCAACAACTTCGTCACGTTCAGTTACGGTGCGTTCTTTGGCCTCGGTGAGGGCTGCGGTCACTTGGTCAGGTGTGGCCTCTGATGGTTTAATCTTTTGTTCTTCGAGGATGAGTTCGACCAAGCCGTCTGGGTTACCACCGAGCAAAATGTCGGTACCACGACCGGCCATATTGGTGGCGATGGTGACTTTGCCGAGACGGCCAGCTTGGGCGATAATTGTGGCCTCACGCTCGTGTTGTTTGGCATTAAGGACTTGGTGGGTGATGCCGGCTTTTTTGAGCAAAAGACTGAGTCGCTCCGAGGTCTCGACGGATGTGGTACCAACAAGGACTGGTCGACCAGTGTCATACTTTTCGCGGATATCGGCAATAACAGCGTTGAACTTGGCCTCTTCGGTGCGATAAATCAAGTCGCTCATATCCTGGCGCACCATCGGGCGATGGGTGGGGATAATGGTGACCTCGAGGTTGTAAATCTTGGCGAACTCTTCGCGCTCGGTATCGGCGGTACCGGTCATACCGCCCAACTTCTTGTACATGCGGAAGAAGTTTTGGTAGGTGATGGTCGCTAGTGTGACGTTCTCTTGGCGCGTGCGTACGCCTTCCTTGGCCTCGACTGCTTGATGCAAGCCGTCGCTCCAGCGCCGGCCCGACATTTTGCGACCGGTGAATTCATCGACAATCACCACCTCGCCATCGGCCTCGACGATGTAGTCGCGGTCACGCTGATAGATGAACTGGGCCCGCAGGGCGTTCTCGAGGTAGTGTGTGAGTGCGTAGTATTTGGGGTCATAGAGGTTCTCATCGTCGGGAATACGTAACAACTTCTCGACTTTGAAGATACCTTGTTCGGTCATCTGCACGCTCTTGGAGCGTGGCTCAATCATGAAGTCACCTGCGGGGTCTTCGATGTTTTCTTTTTTGACCTGGTCCGGCGTATACGGGCTCGGCTTGAGGTTGCGCACCAATGTGGCAAAGCGCTTGTACTCCTGACTACTCTCTTGGGCTGGCCCCGAGATAATCAACGGTGTACGGGCCTCGTCAATCAAGATGTTGTCGATTTCGTCGACGATTGCATAGTTGAGTGGGCGCTGGGCCAGTTGATTTTGCTCAAACACCATGTTATCGCGCAGGTAGTCGAATCCGACCTCGCTGTTGGTCGCATACGTGATATCAGCGGCATACGCCTGCTGACGCGTCACTGGGCGCCAGTGAATCAGGCGCCGGTCATCGGTGGCGGCATTCGGGTCGATATAGTCTGGATCAAAAATGGCCGAGAAGCTGTGGGCAATCACGGCGACTTGTAATCCTAATGTGTGGAAAATGGGCGCCATCCAGCCGGCACCGACGCGTACCAAGTAATCGTTGACGGTGACGAGGTGTACGCCTTTGCCGCTGAGCGCATTCAGGTAGAGTGGTAAGGTGGCCACGAGGGTTTTACCCTCACCGGTTTTCATTTCGGCAATGCGACCGCTATGGAGCGTAATACCACCGATGAGCTGTACGTCGTAGTGACGTTGGCCAATCAGACGCTTTGAGGTCTCGCGCACGACGGCAAAGGCCTCGGGCAATAAATCATCGAGGGTTTCGCCATTGGCAAGGCGCTCCTTGAACGTTGGGGTATATGCGGCAAGTTGCTCCATGGTGCACTGCTCCATGGTCTGCTCGAGAGCGTTGATTTTATTGACAATCGGTGCAATGCGCTTGAGCTCCTTTTCGGAACCATCACCGAACAGATTCTTAATAAAGTTGAACACAGGCGCTCCTCCTTGCGATGCGCAAATAAACCTGATGCATCGCATCGTCAAAAATTATAGCATAACCACTGAAGTGCATCATGAGCGATTGATGGGGAAATTAC
>Ga0315901_10010122_pt1 | contig 10762 bp, 6 predicted proteins | sample LakEriMetagenome_10_FD_203761 | JGI IMG/M metagenome (GOLD analysis project Ga0315901, IMG submission 203761) | Freshwater fungal communities from buoy surface, Lake Erie, Ohio, United States - Buoy 2 MA116 | ecosystem: Environmental > Aquatic > Freshwater > Lake | place: USA: Lake Erie, Ohio...
GACATCTCGTTCCAACGGGTTTCACGTCACGATGCATCGGGCAAGTTCCTGGTGGCTGGCTTTAACGTGTCGTCGTTCGACAATGAAGAGCGTGTGATTGTCGGACGTGTGATGCCCGACGCGTTTGAAGCGCCGACCGCTGACTCGACATTCGATGGTGACGGTTTCGCTGTGATCGACCTTGGGTATGTGACAGAGGCAAAGGACCTTCTTCCGAATGCTGACGGTTCGGTCAGTGTTTTGACAAGAACAAAATTCACCCGTGATGCGACGGAGTTGTCGGTGGTCCGGCGACTCACCTCGGCCGGCAAGGCCGACAAGAGCTTCGGTCTCGGCGGGAGTGCTTACCCATACGGTCTTGCGGAATCGAGCCCGATCAACCTGGCATCAGGACCGAACTCGTTGTACGTCCTCATGAAAACCTGGGACGCGACGAACAACTACTACGTACCACGGCTGACTCGTCTGACGTCTTCGGGGGGCTTCGACTCAACCTTCAGCGGTGACGGGAAGGCGGATTTTCTTCCGTTCACCCGACGAACGGTCGACATCGCGGAGAATTACTTCATCACGGCGACCTCTGTATCGGTGATGCTCGTCCGCTATCTGTCGACGGCACCGTCCTTGTTGCAGTTGTATCGTCTGACCGGGACGGGTGAAGTAGATCCAACGTTCGGCTGTTGCACCAACGTTGGATGGGTCGAAGTTTCCTTCACCAACCGCACGCTGTGGCGCGACGTCGACGTGGTCGATGATCTCCGCAGAATCCACGTTCGGACATTGATCGCGAATCCCCTTACCGCCGAAACCCAGGACATGGTCCTTTACAGCAAGACAACCTCGGCGATTACCGAAAATCCATCTGCTCCAGCACCCGAGGCGGGGACTTCGAACACTGTCGTGGGAGGGGGCACATCATCAGGCACTGCAGAGTCCAATGCCGGTACGTCAGGAGGGTCGGCGGCGGACGCAACGTCCGCGACCAACCAGTCCGTCAGTCCTGCTCAGAAGGTGGTGGTGAGGGCCCTTGCGCGCGGATTGACGGTGAAGTGGGGGGCATCTTCCACCATCGGTGCCGGATATCTGGTCACCGCGACCTACGACGACGAGATCAAGCAATGTCAGGTGGTCGCCGGTGCACCGATGATCTGTGCTTTCCGCAAGCTTGCGCCCTGGAAGACGTACCAAATATCGGTGGCGGCGGTCATGAGCGGTGTGCTTTCTGAAGGCGTCAAGGCGGCTGCCAAGCCGATCATTGCAATGAAACCGGCAACAACCATCAAGTCGGAGCGACTCATTCGGCCGCCGCGTTCGCCACAACTCGGCAAGCGTTCGTGGAGCGTCCGTGGTCCATGTCGTCTCATCGCTTCCGGTTTGGTCCTCGTTGCGTCATCGATGCCCGGTGTCTGCAGAGTCACAATGGTCACTGCAAAATTGGGACGACTTCCCCGTATCACGCGATCCGTCACAGTGAAGGTAGGCAAGTGATGAAACACATCAAAGGTTCCCTCGTCGCGTGGGCACTGGTGCTGAGCGGCGTGGCGTTCATCGCCTCGCCGGTCAGGCATACGGTCGCGACGTCTGGTTCAGCGGTGTCCACCGCAGGTGCCGGTGCCTTCGGTCAACTGGGTGACGAAACGAATACCGCGCTCTCGACTTCACACACTGTGATCGCTCCGGCGACGCTGGCAAACAAGACGATCCAAAAAATCAGCGTTGGCTACGAGCATACGTGTGTTACGACGAACGATGCGACGGCGAATATTTATTGCTGGGGACGAAACGCCGACGGAAAACTCGGTGATGGCTCGACGACGACCCGTACTGCACCGGCTCGGGTCGCCGCCGGTAGTGGAATCCTGCAGGCAAGTGCTGCAATCGCGGTCACTGCAGGTACCGACCACACCTGTGCACTCGTGCCGCAGACGGTGGGCCCGCGTAGTGGCTATAACGAAGTTCTTTGTTGGGGACGCTCGGCGAGCCTTGGTCGTGGCAACTCACCCACGGGTACAACCGAACCGAATGTCCTCAACCCGATGCCCGCATCGGGTGCAACTGACATCGACACTTACGACAACTCGACGTGCATCGCATTGACAACGGGTCTCATCAACTGCTGGGGGTTGAATAGCTCTGGACAACTTGGCAACGCTTCGACAACGGATAGCACCGTTCTCGTTTCGGTTGTTTCGTCGGGGGCCCTGAGCGGCAAGACGCCGATCGACATCGAGGTCGGTTCCTTTATGACCTGCGTTCTGACGAACGAGGCAACAAACAATCTTTATTGCTGGGGATTGTCCGGCACGACGGGTTCACTTGGTAACGGCGTCACCGGCGGTAGCACGACCCCAGTGGCGATCAGCCTCGGCGGTGCCAAGTTGACCAAACTCGACATCGGAAACGGCCATGCCTGTGGCGTGACCAGCGACAATCGGTTGCTCTGCTGGGGTGACAACCTGGACAACCATCTAGGTATCAGTGGTGCTCCCGCTGTCGTGACGACTCCCACTGCGATCGACGTGTCGGGGGCCATGGGAGCTTTGTCGTTGGCCGGCGTGGCCACGGGTAACAGCAGTACCTGTGTGTGGTCGACGACCGGGCGCTTGGTTTGCTTCGGCTACACGAAGGGGCATTTCGGTGTGAACCCCAGCACTGTGGCTGGCGCAGTCGATCTCGGCGGTTATCACGTACTTCGAACCCCGACCGCGATCACCGGTGGCTCACTTGCCGCGAATGGCGTGCGGGACTTCGCGATGGGTGATTTCACGACTTCGGGTGCGATCGTGTCGGCCTTGACATCCGATGAATCGACCGCGAATGCAAGTGCGTCAACAACTTCTTCCAATACGACTTCCTCTTCGACAACCTCCACGACACTGGCAAGTGGGTCGACGACGTCGTCCACCGTCGGAGCAGGTACGTCGACGACGGCACCGACGACAACGTCGTCACCGAGCAGCGCATCACTTAAGGTGACGTTTGCAAAACTGACCGTCGCGAAGGGCGTACGTCGACTGAGCGTGACGACATCACAAAAAGTGAAAGTGCTGCAGATTTCCTACGGTCGTAAACGACCGTCGGTTGCGCCAAAGAAGTTCGGCGCTGCCGTGCTTCGACGAACAGTCACGATTGCGCCGACGGGAACGGTGTGGGTGCGTGCACAGTCGGGTTCGACTTGGTCGCCGTGGGTGCGGGCCAAATAAGCCCGAGCATCAGCCGAAAGATTCGAGGCCAAAGCAGGAAATCGTTGCTGCGGTGATCTTCGTCGCACCATCGTTTGAGGCGTCGCCGGTGCTGAACGCAAGGAAGCCATCGAGGACGGTGTCCTTGCCCATTTTGTCGAATTCATCGACGAGGCACTGCTTCTTCTCGTCCGTAACCGTGCTTTGATCTTCCACCTCGGCCGCGAGGAACTCGACGATCTGGGCAGAACCGAAGCACGAGAACATCGGCCGCATGATGTCTTCTTCGGAGCCCAGTTCGCCCGTGGAGGAGAGCAGATCTTCTCCGGACTTACCCTCGTCGAATGCGGCCTGAAGCTTTTCTTGCATCGCTGGGTCGTCGAGGACGGCTGACGCCATGCAACCGGCAAGTTCTGTGTCGACCTCGAACGGCAGGTCGCCGGAGTCGGGGCTGTTGACGAGCGCTTGCGCAACGGCATCCTTGAGTTCACTGCCGCCGTTGCTGCCGGAGTCACCTCCACACGACCCAAGCACGAACATTGCAAACGGAACTGCACAAACCCAAAGTTTCTTCGACATGACTACCTCCCTGATTGCAGTCTCGCACGTTGGTCCATCGATAGACGGTTCTCTTGGGACCTAATCGGTTCGCGTGCTGCTTCCGGGGCTCATGGGTCAGGCGGCCTGATCTGGCAACGGTTGTAAAGTCGGGCCGTGACGCCTCCGCGCAGACCGGCATCTGATCAACTTTTCGAAGACAAGACGATCGTGATCACGGGCGCCACATCCGGGATCGGTGCAGCAACGGCGATTGCATTCGCTGAACGTGGTGCAACTGTGGTGGTGTCGGGTCGCAATGCGACCGAAGGCGAGCGGATTCTCGATCTGGTGAGGCGGGCCGGGGGACGAGGGATCTTCGTGCAAGTCGACTTGCGCGAACGCGATGCGGCCGAGCATTTGATCGGGAAGGCAGTCGATGCCTGTGGGCGTGTCGACTTTGCGTTCAACAACGCGGGAATCTTCGATCGCGTGAACGAGTTCCACACGTACGAAGATGGCCTCTGGGACGAAATGATCAACGTCAACCTCTCGGCAGTATTCCGCTGTATGCGGGCGGAAATTTCTGCGATGCTGCTTGGCGCAGGCGGGGTAATCGTGAACAACGCATCGGTTGTGGCACACCGCGGAAGCGAACGGGCTGGTCCCGCATATGTTGCTGCGAAGCATGGCGTACTCGGCCTGACACGTCAGGCGGCAAGCGAATACGCGACACGTGGCATCCGTGTCAACGCGGTTTCACCAGGCCCAACGCGAACGGCGGTTGCCGAACCGCTCGTGGCGCAAGGACCCGAAGCAGTCCGCCTTGCAATGACACGACTGAACCCGACCGGTGAGCTCATTGATCCGGTTGACATTGCTGAGGGAGTTGTTTTCCTCTGCTCGGATGCAGCACGGATGATCAATGGTTCTGAACTTGTCTTCGATGGTGGACAACTGTCGAAACTCAGCTGACCACTTGGGTTGGCAGCCGATACCATCGCGGGGTGGCTGGCAACGACAAGAGTCGCGAATCACATTTTCCGGCGATCGAAAAGAAATACGGCAAGCCAATGGCCCATTGGCACCGCGTCATGGCGACGTTGGAGGGGAAAAAGTACGCCGACCAAATTGCCGTGTTGCGTGGGGAACACGGCTTCAGCCAGGCCCACGCAAACGCTCTTGTCATGTATTCGCGCGGTTCGACGTCGGCTCGCCGTGTCGATACCCCCGACGCCTATTTCGACGCTCTGCCATCCGAACAGGCCGCGACGATGCGGTCGATCTTCTCGACGATTCGCAAGAAGCACCCGAAGATGGATCTCGTGATCGCCTGGAACCAGCCGATGTTGAAACTGGGCAAGGAGTACGTCTTCGGAGCATCGGCGGCGAAGAAGCACATTCTCCTTGGGCCGTGGGGGAATGACGCAGTCGCGCGGGCAGGCGGTCTTCTCGATGGATACGAAGTCAACAAGAAGACGATCAAGGTTCCGGTCGACTGGAAGCCCGACGCGAAGTTGCTGGTGCTGTTGATCGAAAACCGACTCGTCGAACTCGCTTGACTTTGTCGATTTAACTCACGTCGAACGAGGTTGATTTGACGGTTTGACTCCCGCGACGAGTCATGATGGTCACTTTGATCTTGCACTTGCCGCTGCGCAGCGGGAGCAAGTTTGGAGTGATGTATTGACAGGTTCTGCGTGATTTCCTGTCGACTGTGACGTTAATGCGGTCGCCCGATTTCAGCTTTGCCTTGACCCTTCGAAGAATCGTGGCGGCATCAACAGCGCCAAGCTTCTCGGTGGAGAGTTGATTAGCAATGGGGGACGCCTCTGCTTGGGGCACCGCAGATGTTGGCGGGCTCACGATGTTCGATGCGGCCGAGACCAATTGACTATCGAGCTTTGTTTCAGTGGGGGCAGTAGTCGACGTTGTCGAAGTAGTGCTGGGCGGGGTTGTCACTGGTGACGCTGGTTTGTTCTTTTCGGCGAGGATCTTGACAGGGTCGAAACTGAACAATCGTGCCGATTCGATCTGCGAGATGACAGGGATCGATTGGCGCACACCGTTCACTAAGCGCGGCGTGTAGCGGATGGCAACCGCATCAACGTCGTAGATCCCTTCGTTCAGTATGAATGACCGCGATGGACAATCGGTTCCGCGTTCAGCGACTTCCTTTGGTTCAACCGGGACAGTCTCTGCGTTGATCATGCATTTCACAACGACATCGGACGAGTTTGATGAACGTGCCTGGAGTGTGGTGATGGCACCGTGTCCGGCCAGCGACATGATCGAGACTGCGGGGGGTTCGAGCTCTGCCTGTTTGGCGCGCATGTCACCACGCGGAGTCGGCCCTGAGCTGCCGGGAATCGAGTAGTAGATCTCGTCGGGCAGCAGATCGCGAACCCAGATGACCTGCGCCGTCTCGGGCAAGTCAACCCTTGTCGTTTCGTACCAACCGTGCGCACATGCAACGACCGCCGATGATGCACCCGACCTGTTGGCGAAGTAGCCGGCAACTTTCCCGGGCTTGATCGGCATGTATGAGGACGGAGTGGCAACGTCGAGTGGCTTGCCGTCGTATGTGATCATCGCCTTCGTTGTGCTGGTTTCGTCGCCGAAGTTCAACACGCCGACCTCGGCGTAGTACGGGGTGTTCCACTCACTTCGATCGTGACCACTTTTTGTGATCTTGTTGGTGACGCGGAAACAAAAGTGATCCATATTGACGATGTTCCACCACTCGGATGAAGCGCTCCACAGGCGCGGTAGTTGTGGAGTTGGATGCTTGTAGGAGATCTGAAGAATCTTCGCCCAGCCAGGGTCCAGATTGCAGTACGTCTGGTACTTCTTCTCAACTGTCGAGTACTCGTAGTTCATCGGATCGCCGTCCTCGCAGAAGCCGTACATCTTGCCGTTCTCCAGCTTGAATGCACCGTTGTAGTTGAAGGCGGCGTAGGCCCCGCCGTGCACGGGACCGGTGGTTGTCCATGGTTTGAGTTCGTCACAGCAGTTCAGGGACTTGCCCGCCTGACCGACCTCGGCGAGCGCCGTGTTTGTCCAAACGACTGACAGATTCGAATACGTCGCGTCCGCACCGTAGGTGGTGAGGTAGTCGGACGGCACGGCGCAGACCACCGACTTGGTTGGTCCGCACTTTGCCTTCATCCACGGATCGAAGCTGCCTCCGCCGTTGTTCACACCTGCATCGAGCAGCCCAGGCGTGACGTCTTTTGCGCCGGCGGCGAAGTTCGATTCGTTTCGCGTGAGTTCGGCACCGATCGGTATCCGCCATTGACCGGCGTTCGGAACTCGGCGGGTCGGTTTGGCGCTGTACGGAGAAAGGTCGAGGGGGAAGCCTGTGGCCTTGTTTGCCTCGTCCGACGAGGCGACGCACTTCGGGAGATCGACGGTGGCGAACCCATCCCATGAGGGTTGGGGTGCGTAATTCGTCAACACTTCGGTGTCGGGGATACAGCCCTTCAGTGCGTCGATAAGCGCCACCTGTGCCGGAGGTTTGGTCGGGTCTGCCGTGCTCGAGGCATCGGGTGCGATTCGCCACATCTTGTTGGTCACCGTGTCGAGCATCTGTCCGTCCGGAATCTGCATGCTCGTGTGGAATCCAATGATTGAAGTGGCCTGCCGAAGAAGAGCATTGATGTAGTTGATGCGGTCCACCGCAACTTCGGTGGCGTAGTCGGACGTGGCGAGTTGATACATCTCGTCCCAAACCGCAAGGTCGGCGACGTGTGCCGCGTACTGTGCGACAACGATGCCGAGTGCCTCCCACTTTGCCGTGTCCATGTTGGTGAGGAACCGCTTGTTCGCCAGCGTGCATTGCTGAATCTGCGAAAGAAAACCCGACCTTGTGTCGGCGACTGCGTCGAAGGCGGTGGACCCAACGAAAAATTCGGCAACCGAGGGAATCAACACCTCGGCATCGATTCCCTGAAGCGATGTGTGGAGACGATCCAAGGTTGCCCGCTGTGCAGGTGTGAACTCAGAACCGGAAACCGCTGACGAGGCGAGAGCAGCATTTTGGTTGACCCAGACACTGCGCCACTTTTCCTCCGTCGCGCGGAATGTCGTCAAGAAACCGTCCAGTCGCTGCGATGAGAAAGAACTGCACTGGTTCTTGCTCAGTTCGGAGACCGCCGTTGAGAGATCGGAGATCTGTGCCGAGACCCCGTCGATCTTCTCGATCGCCTCATTGAGTTGTGTTTGTATTTCGCGGAGCGTCTGCTGGATCGCTGCAAGAGCAGCAGCGGTTCCGTCATCGCCACCGAACAAAGCCGTGAGAAACGGTGGTGCACCGAGTGCGCTGAGGGCCATGCCGATTCCCGCGACTGCGAGGGATGCGCCCATCATCGCTGCACCGTTCCCGAGTCCACCGAGGACCTTGCCGAGTGAACCCATGCTGAGTGACTTGCCCGCCGAACTTGTGAGAGCCCGGGACGGAGCGGCCTTGTTGCTGAATCGTCCGATTGAGGGACGGTCGGGAACCGGTGGTGGGCTCAGTACGCCGGTACGTGGTGTGGACATTTGTGCACGAGTGGGTCCGGTGGCGTACCGAGTCGGATCCCATTTGCCGTCGGTGATCGGCGTTGAGTAACCGCGGTTTGCGGGCCTTGATACCGCTTGGTCGACCGAGTAGTTGTCGTACGGGTTCTCGTAGATGGCGTCACCGAACGCGTTGCGGTCGCGGGTCGAAGCATCTTCGCTTGGGCCACAGGAGGTGGTCGCGAACAGTGCCGAAGCAACTGCCACGACGAGGACGGTCTTGGTCTTTCTCACGATGGCCCCTCTTTTCGACGCTTGGTCGACAGATTGAGAGTGTAAGTGATCCCCGGAGGTCTGAGTCCGTCGCGTTTACAGCCTGGGAGACACCGCGGCGTGAATCGCAGTCTGCACGTCGTCCTTGGGAAGCGTGCCGTCGATGATGATCCAGCGTGCGGGGTCGGCGGCGGCCATTTGGGCAAAGCCGTCGGCGATGCGTGCGAAGAAGTCGGCACCCTCGCGTTCGAAGCGATCGAGGTTGCGCTTTGCGAGTCGACGCTCGGCTTCGTCGCGAGGAATCTGAATCCACACGACGATGTCGGGGAAGGTTTGGTTGAGTGCCCACTGGTTGATGCTGCGGATGGTGTCGACACCGAGGCCCCGGCCATAACCCTGGTAGGCGAGGGTGGAATAGACGCTGCGGTCGCTGACAACGTGTTGACCGGCCGAGAGGGTCGGTTCGATGACTTCGCTCATCAACTGCGCGCGGTCGGCGGTCATGAGAAGAAGTTCGGTGCGCGGGTCGATGTCGGTGTTGTCGGGGTCGGCGAGGATCGCGCGCAGCATGGTGCCGATGCGGGTGCCGCCCGGTTCGCGTGTTGCGACGGCACCGAGAGTCTCAGCGAGCCGTGTCACGTGCGTGCTCTTCCCGCAGCCCTCGAGTCCTTCGAACGCGATGTAGGTTCCGCGGGCCATCAGTCGTCAGTCTTGTCGGCCTTTTTGCCAGCCGCCGCTTTCTTCGGGGAAGCCTTTTTTGCCGCAGCCTTTTTCACCGCTGCCTTCTTTGGCGCAGCTTTCTTCACGGGTGCCTTCTTCGGCGCAGCTGCGCGCGCACCGCGCTTCTTTGGCGCGCCGCCGTTTTCGGCGAGGTACTCGCGACGCAGTTGCAGCAGTTCGTAGGCGCGTTCGGGGGTCATGTCGACGAGGATGTCGCCGCGTTTCAGACCCGCGTTCGTTTCTCCGTCGGTGACGTATTCGCCGAACTTGCCTTCCTTGGCGACGACGGGCTTGCCGCTGACGGGGTCGTTGCCGAATTCCTTGAGCGGTGGTTTGGGTGCGGCGCGACCACGGCCGAACGTGCGGGGCTGGGCGAGGAGGGCAAGCGCCTCTTCGAGAGAGATGGTGAGCAACTGCTCTTCGCTGCTGATCGTGCGGCTGTCCTTGCCCTTTGAGATGTAGGGGCCGAAGCGACCGTTCTGTGCGGTGATCGGTTCGCCGTCGGCGGGGTCGTTGCCGAGCGTGCGGGGCAGCGACAGCAGGTCTTCTGCATCTTTCATCGAGAAGCGGTCGATGTTCATGGTGGCGAACAGCGAAACCATCTTCGGCTTGTCCATGCCGGGCGGTGGATTCTCGGGCGTACCCCACTGCACGTAGGCGCCGTAACGACCGGACTTGGCGAACACGGGGAGACCGTCTTTCTGGCCGATCGGTTCGTCGCCCTTCGGAGCGGCGAGCAACTGCACCGCAACGTCGAGGGTGAGGTCTTCGGGGGTGAGGGTTTCGGGAACGCCGGCGGTGTTTTCGCCGCAGCGCACGTAGGGGCCGTACTTGCCGGGCTTCACGACGACGTCATCACCCGAGTCGGGGTGCTTACCGAGAGGGAAGGTGTTGATTTCTGCGGCGTCGATTTCGTCGAGGTTGTCGGCGACGATTTTCTTCAGACCGGGTTCACGGTCGAGGTTGCCGGTCTTACCGAAATAGAACTGGTGCAGCCAGTCGTTCTTCTCGCGCTCGCCACGGGCGATCGCGTCGAGGTCTTCTTCGACGGATGCGGTGAACTTGTAGTCGATGAGGGTCGTGAAGTGATTCTCGAGGAGACGAATGACCGAGAACGCCGTCCACGTGGGAACGAGAGCGGTGCCTTTCTTGCGCACGTAGTCACCGCGGTCGACCATCGTCGAGATGATCGATGCCCAGGTGGAGGGCCGACCGATGCCTTCTTCTTCGAGGCGCTTCACGAGGCTGGCCTCGGTGTAGCGCGCGGGGGGAGTGGTGGCGTGGGGGTTGTTCACCCATTCGCCAACGAGAACGGTGTCGCCCTTCGTGAGCGGCGGAAGCAGAACCGAATCGCTGGATCCTTCCGCATCGTCGTCGGAGTCGTCTTCGGGCAGGTCTTCGTAGGCCTGGCGGTAGCCCTTCTTCGTGATGGTGGTGCCGCTCGCAGAGAACTCGCAGGCTGTTGGCCCTGCGGCCGCCGTGAGTTTCACGCTGACGGTCACGCCGGTGGCGTCGGCCATCTGTGATGCGAGGGTGCGTTGCCAGATGAG
>Ga0315901_10010126_pt1 | contig 10759 bp, 9 predicted proteins | sample LakEriMetagenome_10_FD_203761 | JGI IMG/M metagenome (GOLD analysis project Ga0315901, IMG submission 203761) | Freshwater fungal communities from buoy surface, Lake Erie, Ohio, United States - Buoy 2 MA116 | ecosystem: Environmental > Aquatic > Freshwater > Lake | place: USA: Lake Erie, Ohio...
AAAGAGGTGGAGGAGATTTCAGCTGATGGCCAGGTGACAAGTGATGAGATCACCCGTTTACAGGAAAAGATTGCAACTTTGGAGCGTCAATTACGCAGAGTTAAAAAAGAGGAGTAGCGGTAAATAAAGAGATTACTCTTTAAATCTATTTCACCTAGACTAATCGCATGACCATTGCACTCAATCGATTACTCGCCCATATGAGTTGGGCCAACCAAAAGACTATTGCTCATCTGCAAACTTTGCCTGAGCAATCTTTATCAGCCTTTGCCACCAACCCAAAGTGGCAGGTTTCAGAGATTACTCACCACATAGTTGAGGCTGCTGATGCATATGCATTTCGTATTACTGGAGAACACCCACAGCTACCAGGTGATTCAATACCTGAGATCACAACTACCGCTGATTTAGCACTTATCGCAAAGCAAGCTGAGGCTATTGATGCTGCGCTACTAAAGTCGGTCTCACTGGATGATGAACAAATCGAGTTTACAAATTACTCAGGAAAGCTTGTTAAAAGATGGAGATCAACAATTCTCTCCCAAGCCATCCACCATGCAACTGAGCACCGCGCTCAGATCGCATCAGCACTTGAGGCGAAAGGTTTCACCCCCGTTGATTTAGATGAGTTAGATCTGTGGGCATTTGAGATTGAAAAAAATTAAGGTAATACCTCTACTTTAAAAGCCATCTCTTTCGCTCTGATTTTGGCAGACGCTCGATTGAGTATCGCAACATTGTTCTAGGCATATGGTGTGCGTGCTGTTTTAGAAAACCACGAAGTGCTGTCAGATCTCTCTTTCCAACCTCGCGCAACATCCAACCTGTGGCTTTATGGATGAGATCATGAGGGTGGTTTAAAAACCCTTTAGCCAAAATCAAGGTTGGTTTACTCTCACCATCTCTGATTAATGCAAAGGTTAAGATGATGGCAACTCTTTGAACCCAAAGATCTTTATTTTTTGCTAACCCTTTGAGGATTTTTACCCGATCAGGGTGATCGATTAGATACTCGCCGAAGTAAGGTGCGGTGGCATCAACTAAATCCCAGCTGTTAACAATTCCACCATCTTTGACCATTGAAATATAACTTTGATACAGCCGCTTACGCACTCTTTGATCATTAGCTGCTTTAAATTGATTAACTAAGATTGCAAGGGCAACAAATCGAATCTCATGAAATGGGCTAGTTGTTAATTTCTTTATCTCAGAAAGAGATAACTCTTTGTACTCCTTGGCAACTTTACGTGAAAGGGGAACTGTGATCCCTAAAAACTTATCTCCCGCACCATATCCGCCTGGTTGGGTTTGATAAAAACCTTGTTGAAGTAAGGCCAATCTCTTATTTGCTAACCCTTGCATCTTTCGCTTGAGGGTAACCGCAGAGTTCATAAGCAAGATGGTACCTTGGGAATATGAATCCAGTCATTAGACCGCTAAGAGATTTTCTCCACCGAGAATCTGCCAGTGGTATTTTAATTCTGATCGCATCCTTTCTGGGATTGTTAATTGCTAACTCACCATTTTCCGATACCTACTTTGACACCTTGGCCTTTGATTTTGAGATCTCATTAGGTGGTATTTATTTAAATCTAACAATCTTAAAAAGTATTAATTATGTATTAATGACTATTTTCTTCTTTGTAGTAGGCCTTGAAATAAAGCGAGAGTTAACCTCAGGACACCTTTCCTCCTTTAAAAAAGCGATCATGCCCTTTGTGGCAGCACTTGGTGGAATGGCCCTTCCTGCTGGAATTTATCTTGCGATTGCTGGAAGAGTGGATGCAAATGGCTGGGGAGTGCCGGTAGCAACAGATATAGCTTTGGCGGTTGGTTTACTTGCATTAGTTGGATCAAATGCTGTGGCATCTTTGCGATCATTTCTTTTAGCACTTGCGGTAATTGATGATATTGGCGCAATTTTGATAATTGCATTGATCTACTCAACTGGGGTTAACTTCTCTTGGATTGCAGCTGGCGCAATAGCAATTGCCACCATATATACCTTTAAAAAACTTGGTGCTACCTCAACCTTTGTGTATGTATTACTAGGAGTAGCTCTTTGGTACTGCCTCTATAAAAGTGGTGTGCACCCAACTTTGGCGGGGGTAATTTTGGGTTTGATGACGCCAAATATCCCAAAGATCAATCCAAAACTTACCGATGCCGATGATGGTCAAATCTCGGTAATTGAGTGGTTAGAGAAGAAGCTTCATCCATGGAGTAGCTTTGTAATTATTCCACTCTTTGCCTTTGCCAATACCGGAGTTGTAATTAGTAATCAATCAATTACCGATGCAATCTCCTCCCCAATTGCCTGGGGTGTTTTTGCTGGATTGGTATTAGGTAAGCCAATTGGTGTTTTACTCTCAGTCGTAATTGCCAAAAAAATTAAGTTAGGTCAATACCCACAAGATGCAAAAAATATTGATCTATTAGCAACAGGAAGTGCAGCTGGAATTGGTTTCACAGTTGCAATATTTATTGCAAATCTAGCCTTCTCAGATCCTGCTACCCAGGATTTGGCAGTTTTTTCAGTCATTGTTGCATCAATCGTTAGTGCATTACTTAGTTTGCTTTTATTTAAGGTGGTAGGCAAAAAATAGCACTTGGCTATATTTTTTTGCTGCCCCGCCTTTATTTTTTAGAAATCCATGATCGGTGAGGGTAGGGTTATCTGGTGAGTAAAGCTTTTAACCGGTTATGGTCTGCTAGCTTAGTTTCAAATTTAGCAGATGGTGTGCTGCTCGCTGCCGCTCCGCTTTTGGCAATTACCTTAACTGACAACACCGTTTTGATCTCATTACTAGGCGCAATGGCGATGTTGCCCTGGCTGTTATTTGCTATTCCAATTGGCACCTTAGTAGATAGATTGGATCGAAGATATATTTTAGCTGGCACAAATTTGCTAAGAAGTGGGATAGTTGGGCTTCTGGCCTTCACAATTGCTGCAGATTTAGTAAATATTTACCTGTTGATATTGGCAGCATTCATCATTGGAAGCTGTGAGGTGGCCTCTGATACCACCGCGCAATCTTTAATTCCACAAATCTTGGAGGAGAAGCAATTTGAAAAGGCCAACTCCAGATTGCAAATATCTGAGACTGTGGTGCAGGGCTTTATCGGCGCACCATTAAGTGGCTTCCTTTACGCACTAGCTATCTATATTCCATTTTTCTTCAACAGTGTTGGCTACCTAGTTGCGGCATTTTTAGCCCTCTCTATGCCAATTCATTTTCTGCAAGATGTTAGAAATGAGAAGAAGGAGAGTGAAAAAAAGCATTTTGTAGCTGATATGAGATTTGGTATCTCATATTTGTTTAACCACAAATTACTTAGGAGATTGGTCTTAACTACCTCCCTTATTGGCGTCTGCTACTCAATGGGAACAGCAACTATTGTGCTCTTTATGGTTCGCGAGCTTGATCTACCTGAGCCATTATTTGGCTTAGTGTTAACAATCCAAGGCGTTGGTGGCTTAATTGGGGCAGTTGTTGCACCTCAAGCATCAAAGAGATTTGGCAGAGCACCCGTTATGACCTTTGGTATTTTCTCTAGTTCCTTTTTGCTCCTACTCCAGGGATTTTCACCAAACATCTATTTGTTTGTTGGATTATCAGCAGTTGGTGCATTTACCATCTCACAATGGAACATATTGTTGATGTCTACCTATCAAAGTGTTATTCCTAATGAGATTTATGGCCGAATCCATGGCACCCGCCGCACCTTAGTTTGGGGGATGATGCCCATTGGATCTGTGCTTGGTGGAGTGCTGGCAACAATTGATCTGCGAACCCCACTTTATGTTGGTGGCGCTATCGCCACAGCAATTGCCATCTACTCACTTAAATTCATGTTAACTCTGGGTGCAACGACAACAGTTGATAAGAATTAAACTTAAGTCAATCTAGTAGGCTGATCTGATGTTTAAAAAGGGGAAAAAGAGCAATACCAAACCCTTGGGTAAGAATTATTGGCGGCTTTGGTTTGCCCATGGTGTGAGCAATTTAGGAGATGGCATCTCTCAGGTGGCATACCCCTGGTTAGCCTCTGCGGTAACAAGATCACCACTTTTAATTGCCTCCGTTGCTGTTGCCAGCCGTCTGCCTTGGTTAGTTTTTACACTTCCAGCAGGTGTGATCACCGATCGCTTTGATCGCAGGAAAATAATTATCGCAATGGATATCACTAGAGCATTCCTTGCCTTACTAGTTGCCGTTGCAGTGACATTTGAGGTTGATAATCTGCCTGCGCTAGATACAGTCGGTAGTGGCATTGATCTTGCAACAAATTGGTTTTTATACACCGTATTGATTGTTACCGCACTTCTCTTTGGCTGCGCAGAGGTACTACGAGATAACTCAGCGCAAACCTTAATGCCAGATGTTGTTGAGGCAGATCAACTTGAGAATGCCAATGGCAAGCTTTGGTCTCTTGAATTCATTACAAATAGCTTTATTGGACCACCATTAGGCAGTTTCTTAATTGGCCTTCTAGTTTTTCTGCCATTTTATTTTGATGCCGCTACTTTTTTTGTCTCTGCTGCTTTGATTGCAACTTTGGCAACCACAGTCCGGCCAGTAAAGGTTATTGATGAGAAAAAATCTCCCAACTTTAAAGCGGAGATTAAAGAGGGTTTTACCTGGCTTTGGAGACATGAACTACTTCGCCCAATGGCAATAATTTTAGGAAGTTTAAATGCATTGGGTGCAATTACGGCTGCAACATTTATTTTGTTTGCGCAAGAGATCTTAAATACCTCAGTTTTTATATTTGCAATCTTGGGCACAGCAGGAGCTGTTGGTGGAACAATCGGTGGAGTTTTAGGTCCTAAGATTTCAGCGAAATTAGGTAGTGGGCCATCACTTTATTTGACCCTACTTAGCGCCCCAGCAATTAGCTTAATTATCGGCTTAAACTCATCCTGGCAGGTCTTTTGGGCACTTACTGCTATTGGAACCTGCTTTGCCGTTCTTTGGAATGTTATAACAGTTTCGTTACGTCAATCCATAATTCCTAGCCATCTACTGGGCAGAGTAAATAGTGTCTATCGTTTTTTTGCTTGGGGAAGTTTGCCAATCGGAACCTTAATTGGCGGTGCGTTAGTAGATATTGTGGAGTTAGGCGCAGATCGCCAGTTTGCCCTGCGGTTGCCATACTTTTTAGTGGCAGCAGCTGGCCTGCTGTTATTTTTCTTTGCCGCTCCCAGATTAACCACAGCAAAGATTGAAGCAGCCCGAGCCACTGGCAGGTAGCCCTCACCCATTGGTGGGGTTGTGGATGGACCGATTAATAGGGCAGAATTCACCACAATTCAAGGAATTTGATGTGGGATTAGTCGACTTCTCATATGAAATTCTCTTGACCTAAACCTAGGAGAGTAAATGAAATTAAATCGCTTATCCAAGGTAGCGCTAGTTGCCACTGCGGCAGCGGGCCTAGTTGCTGGTGCATTGGTACCAGCTAACGCAGCAACCCGTTCCACAGTTGTAATCGTTACCAGCAACGCACTGACTGGCTTAAACCCATCAGTGTCGGAAATGAATTTAACAATTAATACCGATGTGAATTATCTACAAAGCTTTGGCTTCTATTGGTATGACGCATCTCCAAAACTTGTAAAGAATCCAACTTTTGGAAATTATCAGATCGTAAGTCAAAAACCATTTAGAGTGCGCTATACAGTAAATCCAGGCAAAGTCTGGTCAGATGGCACACCAATTACCGCAGTTGATCTATTACTTTCACACGTACTTAGCTCAAGCTCATACTCACTGGGTGCAGGCTTAGGAGATCCTAAGGATGCAGATGTTGCCCCTGGATTTAACTCAGGTGGCTACGGTGGAGTTTATGACACCCACCATGTTTATCTGCCAACACTTTCTGCAGATAAGATGTCATTGACAATTGAGTATGATTCAGCGATTCCAGATTGGGAGATCAACGCCCCTGGACCATCTCCAGTACATGCACTCGTTCACATGGCAGAGGGTAAGAAGTCTCTACAAAGTGCTGCAGCAAACCTTGCTGCAAAGGCTAAGTTTGAAAAAGCCTTCTACTCATATGACAAGAAGCTTATGGCAGCAATGGGCAAGGTGTGGTCAAATGACTACAACATCAAGGAAGTTAACGCCCAAACTAATCCACTACTTCTAGTGGGTAATGGTGCTTATATCCTTAAGTCAGTTGTTCCAAATGGCACAATTACTTTGGTCGAAAACCCAAGACATAAGACAAATCCTTCCGGTCCAAAGACCAACGGCATCAAGAACATCCAATTTAGGATCATTGATAATGCAACTGCAGCAGCTCAGGCTTTGCGAAACCAGGAGATTGATATCTACGCTGGGCAACCAACTGCTGACTCAGTAGCACTGTTGAAGGCGATTCCAACCGCCAAAGTTGTGGGTGGAAGCAGCTCATTCTTCGAGCACATTGACCTAAGAATTGATAAGGCACAAGGTGCAACCGTGGAATACAACGGTCCATTTGCCGGCGATAGCCAAAAGGCAAAGGATTTGCGTACAGCATTTTTAATGATGTACCCAAGAGATGAGATCGTTGAAAAGATCTTCAAGCCACTTAATCCTGGTTCAATACGTTTGGATTCACCTTTAGTATTTCCAAGCGAGCCTGGGTTCAAAGAGATCACTGCAGCAAGTGGTGTCTCTAAATTCACCCAAGGTACACAGGCAAGTCGTGAAGCCGCAGCACTTGCATTAGTGCGTAAGCACTCAGCAACTGATGTGAAGGTAAACCTTCTTTGGGGTAATCCAAGCAACACTCGTCGAGCTGACATCATGAAATTGGTGGTGCCTGCTGGCAAGCGTGCCGGATTTGAAATTAACGCTCCAGGAGTACAGGGCTGGTCATCTAAGTTAGCCGACAGCGGCTGGGATGCTCAACACTTCGCGTTTGGTAAGGGAGCTCTTGACCAAAAGGGTATGGCCTCTCTCTATTGCACAGTTTGTGAATCAAACTATCTTGGACATTCAAATGCCAAGATCGATGCAGCAGAGAAGAAGCTTGGCTCTACTTTGTTAACTCCAAAGCAAAAATTGGATCAATATATAATTATTGAAAAGGAGTTAATGAATAACTCTGTAACTCTTCCAATTGTTCAATTCCCAGAGCTAGTTGGCGTAAATGGCAAACTACAGAACATCAAGCCAGGACCGCTAGCACCGCAGATAGTTCACAACTACTGGGAGTGGAGATATACCAACTAAGACTTAAGGTCTTAAGAGGTAATTGCTTAGTAATAAGTAGTTATAAGAGGTAAATTAAGTGGCGTTCAAAGTAATTTGAACGCCACTTAACATATTATTCATTTTAATTACTAGAAGGTTGAGATATATATGCTTGCATATGTAGTACGTCGCCTTGGCGCTCTAGTAATGATTCTTTTTGGATCTAGTTTTATCGTTTACAACCTAGCTGCTATCTCATCAGATCCTCTAGAAGATCTTCGGACAAGCACAGCACCAAATCGTGAGCAGTTGATCATCAATTTAACTCGAGAGCTACGCTTGGATTTGCCACCTCCAGTCAGATACTTCATATGGCTTCGAGGAGTGTTAGGTGTATTCGTCGGCAGAGCAGATTTTGGCCAAACTAGAGAGAACCAGCCAGTCATCTCTGAGATTGTTGGCGCACTTCCAATCACAGTTAGATTGGTATTTGTAGCAACAATTGTTGCAATAGTGCTAGGAATTGGATTGGGAATTACCTCAGCTCTGCGTCAATACTCAAGATTTGATTACTCAATGACCTTTTTTGCCTTCCTGCTTTACTCATTGCCAATATTCTGGGTAGCAGTTTTGTTAAAGCAATTTTTGGCAATTGATTTTAATGATTTTCTCATATCAGCACAGATCTCGGTACCAGCAATAATTTTTGCCAGTATTGCTGTTGGATTTTTTTGGGCGGCAATTTTTAGTGGAACAAGAAAAAGAATATTACTTATCTTTAGTGGAGTTTTTGTCGTAAATTCGCTATTCCTGTCCGTGATCAGTGCAACCAAATGGTTCTTAAATCCAACTCTCGGCCCAGTTGTTATCTTACTTGCCGCCGTTGGTATTGCCTTCGGAATTACCTATCTCTCAGTTGGGTTGGAAAATAGGTCGGTAGTAAAAAGTGCATTGTTCTGCGCTGTTGTTGCATCTATTTTTTATTTCCCTGCACAAATTTTGCTTGATTCAAGCCGACCTCGTGTCGGTTTATTACTGATGTTTATAATTTTAATTGGAGTTGCTTTACTTGGATCAATTATATTTTCTCGAATTGATAGAGGACCAATCATTCGAACCAACATTATTTCGGTGGTGATTATTGGCATACTAATTGTTGTAGATAAGCTAATGCAGGCTTGGCAACCTTATATTCAGAGCGATGATATTAATTATCGCCCAATTTCTACTTTTGGTCAGAGCACAGCCTGGTTAATCGAGGTCCCTTTTTGGGTTAGATTCCTCGACATTGTGCTGCATATGATTTTGCCAACTATTGCACTGACATTAATATCATTTGCCGGATATATCAGATTTTCACGTGGCACCTTGCTGGAAGTTTTAAATCAAGATTACATAAGAACTGCCCGTGCAAAAGGTTTAACTGAGCGGACCGTAATTATGCGCCATGCTTTCCGAAATACCATGATTCCAATTACTACAATTATGGTTACCGATATTGTCTCCATCGTGGGCGGTGCAATTATCACCGAGCAGGTTTTTGGATGGTATGGAATGGGAACCTTGTTTAATAAAGCAATAGTCACTTTTGATTTGAACTTATTAATGGGCGTAATTTTGTTTCTATCAACTCTAGCTATTTTGGCTAATTTGATAGCTGATCTTCTTTACTCAGTTCTTGATCCTCGTATCAGAGTAGGAGCTGGAAAATAATGGCCCGTAAATCAAATAAAGGTTTAAACACCGGGGAAGAAGTGCTTGACGCTAATGAAAATGCAATTTTTAACAAGGAAACTGAAGGGCTAAGTCAGGGCCAAATAATTTTAAGGCGCTTTGTGCGCCACCGTGCTGCCATGGTGGCATTGGTTTTCTTTACTACATTGGTAGCAATTGTCTTTACCGCTCTTGACTGGCGGATCGGGGACCCACGCAACCCAAGATTTACTATTCCTGGCTGGTGGCGTTTTGGATTTGAAGATACACCTGAGCTGTTATCAGAGGGCTGTCCAGAGGGAACCTTTGGTTGCCCAACACTTGATGTTGTGCCTTTTGTAGATGGCGATGGCATTAAATTAGGTAAACATCCATTTGGCCAAGACAACATTGGTAGCGATTACCTTGCATTGGTTATGCGTGGTGCGCAGAGATCAATTTTGGTTATGTTCATTATTGGATTGATTGCAACCACAATTGGAACAATTGTTGGTGCGTTAGCAGGATTTTTCCGAGGATGGGCTGATGCGCTTTTAATGCGTTTGGTTGACTTTATCATCACAATTCCAGTGATTATTATCGGATCAGTAATTGGATTTCATTTCGGCAACAAAGGAGCTGCCTTCCTTGCATTACTCCTAGGACTGTTTTCGTGGACCGGATTATCCCGTTTGGTTAGAGGTGAATTTTTATCCCTTCGGGAGCGAGAGTTTGTTGACGCAGCACGTGTAGCTGGTGCTACAAATCGGCGAATCATCTTTAAGCACATTTTGCCAAATGCAATTGGCGTAATTATCGTCTCAGTTACATTGTTGATGTCTGGTGCAATATTGCTTGAAACCGCACTGAGTTTCTTAGGCTTTGGTGTTACATCACCAGATGTTTCTTTAGGACTTTTAATCTCAAACTACCAAGATGCCTTCACCACCAGACCGTGGTTATTTTGGTATCCGGGCTTATTTATTATCGCTATCGCACTTTGTGTTAACTTTATTGGTGATGGTTTGAGAGATGCTTTTGATCCTCGTCAGAGGCGCAGACTTTCCAAAAAGGATAAAGAAAATGCCCGTGAGTTGAAGTCTCGTGGTGAGGTTGCCTAACTATGAATAATCAAAAGCAGAGTGCCTGTAACCAAAAGAATAAGATTAATCCAAACGGCTTTTCTGTTGAATTGATACCTGTATTGAACAAGCTGCGGTTTATCAAGACCTCTAAAAGCAATAATCTTTTGGTTAGCGATAGCAGAGGCAACTCCAGAGTGGGAGTTGGGGCTTTGACCGGCTTGGATACTGCCGGTGTTTTGAATATTCAAGCCGCGCAACTCACTTTGATGAATCGATCTGCTGTGATACCTGCCTGGGGCAGGGGCCGCAAAAGCGTAGATTTTTTTGATTCCAACACTTTCGCCACTTGTCTTAATCGACATGGTGTAGCGAGTGTCGATTTGTTCGACATCCTGCCAACCAATCAAGTAATGGGTGAAGGGATTTACGATTTCAACACCTTCATCAAAGAAAACAACTTTAGGATGAATAAAAATTTGGTAGCTGATCAAACAAACCAATGCTCCCCAGATACTGGCAACTATCAACCCAAAGTTAAATCCATAATCAATAATTTGCAGATAGAGCATCGTGGCCACGATCCAAAGAGCCATCCCAGCAAAAATGTAGCCACTTTTAGGGCGAAAAATTTGCGGATTATTCACCAGAGCATCTTCTCATGTAGTTCAGAAAAGCAGGTAGCGTAAATGTCAGATCCAGTACTGCAAGTACGTAATTTCACTGTTGAGTTTTGGGTTGATGGCTCCTGGTATCCAGCTGCAGTAGATATGAACTTTGATGTTCAAGCAGGTA
>Ga0315901_10010133_pt1 | contig 10754 bp, 22 predicted proteins | sample LakEriMetagenome_10_FD_203761 | JGI IMG/M metagenome (GOLD analysis project Ga0315901, IMG submission 203761) | Freshwater fungal communities from buoy surface, Lake Erie, Ohio, United States - Buoy 2 MA116 | ecosystem: Environmental > Aquatic > Freshwater > Lake | place: USA: Lake Erie, Ohio...
TAGACGCCTCAGCCCAGCGGCCCCGCTTCAGAATTCTCAACCACGAAAACATTCTGAATTGACAAAGGTGCGGGGCCACTGGGGGCAAATCTAATATGCGCTAAGAGGCACGGTGGCGGAAAGGAACCTAGACATCTAGGTAGACGCCTGTGTAGACGACGACCTGTCCAGCCCCGTCTACTTCCACCTGCGCTTCAGGCAGGTGCTCATGTAGCCAGTCTTCAAACTGCTCCAGTGCGCTCTGAACCATGTGCTGTGGGATGTTCACTCGTCATCCTCGTCTCCGTAGGTGTCCACCTGAAACTCTTCTGTGTATGTGTGAGGCTCTTCTGTGATGAAGTAGCCAATGCGATTGACCATGCACAAGCCTGTGACGATGTAAGTGCCGTTGTCGCCGTCTACCCAAGTCCAAACATTGTCCTCGTTGTACTCACGGACGAACTCAAACTCGTCGCCGTAAGTCTCAAAGAGAACGCCGTCCTCGTCGTCTGTGCCCCAGCCTGCACTTGGGTTGATGTGGTTTTTGATGGGCTTGTACTTGGCTTCCCAAGTATCTACCGCTTTGTCGTTGATTGTTGTCATGCAAATAACTCTATCCGTTATTAGCCATAGACACAACCGACCACTTTGGTTCAGTTAGGTTGTGGTTCTCGTCGTAGTAGCCGTCGTTGCCCCAGCGCAAGTCCCGCACCCAAAAGTGCTTTCTGCTGTTGGTTATGCCAGCGATAACAAACTTGGTGACTGTGCCACGGAACTTTCGTGCGACGATGTCCCCGTGCTGAAGGTTGAGTCTTTCTTTCTCGCTAATCATCAGTCAATCTCCTTGTAGGCAATGCTGTACGCTTCAACAACGAAGTCCTCGTGGCTTACGGACATGTAACTGTTCATGAAGCCTTTGATTTCGTCTTCGCCTGACGCATAGAAGAAAATGTAGATGTCTGCAACGCCAAATGTGTCGCCGACAATGTCACCTTTTTCGTCTGCTACTTCCTCGCCGAACGAGAAATAGGCATTGAATGTTTCGCTCGGACTACCGTCGTCCTTGTAATACACTTCGGCATGTGCGCCGATTGCTATCTTGTTTGTCATGCCATCAATGTACCCGTTATTAGGCACAATGGCAACCTGCCATCCAATTGCGTTTTGATGGCGTGCCGTCAGCCCCGCCAGGCTAACGCTATTGCGCTAACTCTGACGGTGGCGGATAGCGAACCTAGAAGTCGCCCGCTTCGTAGATTGCGTAGTTGAGGTAGTCCCATATCTTGTTGTTGATATGTTCGTAGCCCTCGTTGGCATCAAAGTCGTCTACGGCTTTCTGCCATTGTTCGTCCGTGCATGGATTGTTGTCGGCGTCAAAGAATAGTTCCTTGCCCCACCATGAGATACATAACTCATCGTCGGGCTTGTAGAACTTGCTCAACACCTCAATCGCTTCAGAGACTTTCACGGTCTACCAACTTGACTGGTAGGTGAACCCGTAGTCTTCGGGCGTGTGGGTGAGCGTGTCTGTCAGCATTTCAATCGTGCTGTCAATGTCCTGCCAGTACCACTCGTCAATTTCGTTAGAGCCAAAGAAGAAGCCCTCGCTTGGCGGGAGATACTCGTCGGCAAGAGAGCCGTCGGCTTTCACTTTCTTGCAAGTGTCAAGAAGTTTCTGCAACTGCTCACGGTCTACAGAGTATTCCCTGCAGTTGTCTTCGCCGTCCTGAACATTGTCCACGAACCATTTGTGGATTTGGTTAGCCTTGCGCCAGTAAGCGACCTGAAAAGTCACATTACCTGACGGCAAGTCCTTTCTGATGAACTCGTCTGCCTGCATGATTTTGACGATTTCGTCAAACTGCTTGCTGGCTTCCTCGCCCCGCCACTCCGCTTTGGAGATGTACTTGTTTGCGTAGAGATACATGTCTAAGCCCATGTCGTTATTGCCTTTCTGCGTTGATACGCAATTGGATTACTTCGCAGGTGTTGATAGTTGCCCGCCAGTATTCGTGGTCTATTGAGTTCTCCTCATAGTTCTCTTGGCAACGCTTTGCGTAGTCAATCAAACTATTGAGTGTCTGCTCAATTTCTGTAATGGTTGTTGTTGTCATGTCAGTAATGGTATCCGTTATTAGGCGTAATCACAACACTTCAACATCAACCGCTTGCTCTACTTCGCTGTACTTCACGAGCGTGTAGATGTCCCCAATGAATGACTCAAGTGCGTACTCAACCAATTCTTTTTCGGTCATCGGAGTCCCGTCCTCGCCCATTAGTTCCATGACAGAGTCCTCGTCGTAGGTGAACTCAATTTTTACTTTTGCGATGCGCCCCATTATGCGTTCTCCAATGGGGTAGCCCACACGCCGTAGGCGTTGTGGAAGCACGCATTACACATGAAGTCTTTTGAGTCGCCGTCATACACTGGGTATGCGTGTTCCTCACGCACGGTCATTTCGTCGCCACACTCGTTACAGTTGGCGCGGTCACCGTGAATATGGACTACGCCATGCAGGTAGGGACGGGAGTTGATTTCTGTTGTGTCGTTCATGTCAATCACTGTATCCGTTATTAGGTACAATACCAACTAGTACTTGTCCCAGTCATAGTTGGCGTTCTTGTGCGCAACTTCCTCGGAGCAGACACCGACTACGATGCCCGTCTCGCCGATAATGATGCGACTGCAGCGCCCACATACATAGTGGTCGTTAGTCCAAGCGGGTGTTGGGGAGACTATTTCTCCCCAAACCTCGCATGAATAGAAGCCCTCGTAATGCGGTTCGTTGCCACACAAGCACCTGAACCAGTCGTGGGTGATGTCAATCCACTCTGACGGCTTAGTAGTCGTCATCGTCTTCGTCCTCGTCGTCGTACCAGTCTGAGCCAGCACCTTGCGGAATGAGAGCCATGAAGCCAGCGTTAGGGTCTTCGTGGTTCGTCTCCACCGCATAGATGAAGCGGAGTTGGCACGAGTCGTTCCACCAGTGCTTTATCTTCGTCAACATTTCTTGCGTTGAGCCAGTAAAGTTGCACGAGGTACTGCACTCTTTCTCGTTGTAGTTCTTGCTGAACCACTCCCTCTGCTCGGCGTCCATCGCAAGATAAATCTTGTGACAGCCGTCAAAGGCAATCAGTTCTGCGGACTGGAGCGCATCTTCTACATCGCCCCAGTATTCTTCCATGGTTGTTTCGTGGGTTGTTTTCATGTGGTATACCGTATCCGTTATTAGGTGCAATGACAACCTGCTCCACCGAATGCAGCATCCCAGCCCCGCTGTTGTCCAGAATCAGGGACCAGGGGCGGGGCCTTCTGGGACCTGTGAAATTTGTCAAATATAAAAAGTTTTGCGGCGAGGTTGTGATTCACATGCGCTAAGGGTTACGGTGGCGGAAAGCATTGAGGGCTACTACTAAGAAAAGGAAAATACCATGCAACTAGTAAACACAGCAGACATTGAAGGCGCAGTAACACCAATCAAGTACGCCCGTACACCAGATGGCAAGATTGACTACAAGGCATACTGCGGATTGACAGGCAGCATCAAAGCAAACGGACTTACAGTCAATGTTCGTATCGTTGATGCTCGTCGCCGCTACGGACACCTTGACCTGCAAGTAACTCCGATTGACGGGGCCGACACAGTCTGGGTTGAACGCAAGAACATCGTTATCAACGACGACCCAGCAAACTCTGTTACACCCCTGAAAAGCACGCAGAAAATTCTCATCAACGGCAAGGAAGTAACTGGAGAAATCTCGGACTCAGTCCTTGAGCAACTCTCGTTGGCTGGCGCTGTTATCCAAATTCACTAGTTGTCGTTATGTCTAATAACGGATACAGTTATTGACATGCCAAACCATTGTGAAAACCAGATGAGGGTCAAGGGTAGTAAGTTAGCCCTTGATAACTTCATACAACAGATAACACGAACACGCATTGAAGATGATGGAACAGCGAATACATTCATTGACATCGCTCATTGCGTAAAGCCAATCCCTGCGGATTTGCAAATCACTAGTGGCTCATTCGGTAATAACGAAGATGGGTCTCCAAGTGAAACGCAACTCGCCTATGACCGACTCTATGCTCAGAACAAAGAGAAGTATGGATTCAGTGATTGGTACGGGTGGTCTAACGCCAATTACGGAACGAAGTGGGGCGACTACGAGGGGACTCTGACTAGAGACTCCGACAACGAAGTCACCTACACATTCACTACCGCATGGTCGCCATTCAACGAATCCTTTATGGAGTACTTCGCTGAGAAGTTCCCTGAACTGAATGTGGTTTATACCTACTCAGAAACAGGCATGAACTTCATGGGTTGCTACATCATTGCTGAGGGAGATGGAATCGTCTACAGTGCCGATTCAGAAATCCCTGACATTGAGGAGTCGTTGGACGACGACGGAGAACCCAACTGGGAAGAACACTACGAAAAGGTGAATGAGGCGATTCATGCCTACAACAAATTCGTTGAGACAATCGCTCCGTTCTAACTACAACTTGTAGGGAACAACATCCTCTTCAATCGGCTTGACCTTTGGTGATTCTTCACCGAGGTCTTGCTGAGGGGCTGGTGTCTCTTCAACAACGGGGCTCGCCACTGGCGCAGCCACCTTCTTTGCGGCTGGCTTTGCGGCTGCAACCTTGACTTCCTTGGCTGCTTCCTCACGCTCTACGGCATTTGGCTCACCGACATAGTGCTTTGGCTCAGTGGCCCCGAACTCTGGTTTTTGATTTTTCTTATGCATATAAGCATAAATAATACCATAATGGCAGGTAGCAGTTTGTCCTAATAACGGATACATTGAGGTACATGAAAACATTCATTTACCAAACCAGCAGAGACATCAACTACGAATTCGTAGTGAAAGCCGAATCACAGGAACAAGCCGACGAGGTTTTTCAGAACATGACCGACCAGCAACTCCGAGAGAGCGTCCTCACTTTTGAGGTGGGCTACTTTGAGCCGATTGCATGGGACATCACCGAAATCACCGACGGCGACATTCCAAAGCCAATTTCCAATGAGGTAGACCTCATGGTGCGGGTGGTATGAAATTTACCGACTCGTTCATAGAGGCACAGTCTGCTCTCCTTTGGGATAAAGCCAAAGGGGAGTACGGCAACGCTTTTGATGTCCCCCGTGATGAGCGTGACGACATCTACGAAATAGAGCGTGCCCTGTTTATCCTGAAGAAGTGGGATGGCAACAGCAGTCCCGTCAAACTGTTCCGTGACTACATGGTTCGTGACCGTGCCGTCACCTATGTACTGGAGACATATGCACCCGACTTTGCCTCTGAGGCTCCAAAGGCTGACGAGATTGTCAAGACTGAGAAGCGTTCTGACAAGTACGCCAAGTTGGACAAGTACGCCAAGGAACATGTGTTTGAGCAGTTCACCACTGAGCAACTGGTTGAAATCTCGGGACTGTCGTATCCGACGGTCGTCAAGTACCTCAAGGTGACTGGTTCGTACCGTGCTATCAAGCGCGGACTGTGGGAAGCGCGCGATGCCAAGGCTGACCGTGAAGCAGGGTTGTGATTACCGCTAATAACGGATACATTCATTTACATGGAAACACAAACAACACCACAAATTGAAAAACGCACAGGCTTGCCCGAATGCTGGCAAGCACTAGAAGATTGTCTGCATGCAGGCATTGACCGAGTAATCCTCTATGGTCCTCCAGGAACTGGCAAGACCTTTGCTGGGATGAACTACGGCAATGTGGCGAACGGTGCATACCGTGTCACATGTACAGACGACATGACAGACCTGCAAGTCACTGGAGCGTTGATGCCTACGGGCAACAATGGCGCATGGGGCTGGATTCAGGGAGCCGCTCTAAAGGCTTGGAAGACTGGCGGTCGTCTCGTCATTGACGAAATTGACAAGGCTGGCGCCGATGTGTTCGCTTCATTGCTCAACATGTTGGACAGTCCTGAATCAGCATCGTGGGAGCAACCAAACACCAATCAGGTTTACCGACCACAAGCAGGATTCTCTGCAATCATGACAACCAACATTGAAGACATGGCTGAATTGCCTGAAGCGCTTGGCGACAGATTCCCTGTTGCGATTCGCATCAACCAGCCACATCCCGATGCAATTGCACTGCTTTCTCGTGACTTGCGCACCATTGCGGTACAACTTGCTGATGCAGGTGAACAGCGTATCTCATTGCGCAAATTCATGGCATTTGACAAGTTGCGTGAGAAGTTGGGCGACGAGCAGTCAGCAAAAATCATCTTCACCGACCGTGCATCATCAATCCTTGATGCAATGAAAGTGAATTCAATCTCATGAGCAAAAAGGTAAAGCAGATTGCTGAGCCTAACTTCATCACACGCCGAGACCGAGAAATGGGTCGTTGGACAGTTGAAGAATGCGCTCCGAAGAGAGGCGAAGCATACACAGACCCAATTGGTCGCCGTGTAGTAGCGCCGATTGGAACCAGTGAGTTGGACAGATTGATTCGTGCGCATGAACTCATGCATGCAAAGATTTCTCCAGCAGACGATTGGGAACAGTGGGTCAACCGTGCAATCGCAACAAAAGATTCAATGATTGCTGTTGAAGAGGTTCGTGTGAACATGGCTTTGACACAACTTGGGTTTGACTTGAGCGGTCTCACTGACAACAACGAAGATGCAGACGGAGAGTATTGCGCAATCCATGAACAGTGGGATGCTGCAGTGCGATTCGCTGTGGGTACTGCTGGTACAGGCGGTGGCAAAAAATTCTTGGTTGGCGTACGCCGACATAACAAGAAGTGGGCTGACGCTTTGGCAAAAATTCAAAAGCGTGTTCTCAAAGAACTTGCTAGTGCAGAAAAGAAACGGAACAATCTCTATTCAACACGAGTAAGTCGTTCAGGGATTGCACCCGAGGGTTTTCTCCATGTTGAACGCCTTGGCGAATACATTGACAGACTCACAGAACATCCACCACAAGAAGAAGCACCTACGCAAGCAGATGCAACCAGTGGCGAAACAGAATCAGAAGACGACGGTGACACTACAAAAGTCGGCGTTGGGTCTACAGAAAAAGTAAACGACCCAACCAAAGATTACAAAGAAGTGTTGCGTGAAATCGTTCCGATGAATGACGACTCGTGGAGAAACATGGGCGAGTGGTCAAAACTGGTTTGGGGCAAGGTCCCATTGCATCGTGTTGCAAATGGCAAACTTGGTCGCAAGCGTGTTGCTTCAGCAGTTGGCAAGAATCCACGCCGTATACAACGATTACTCACAGACCCGCAGATGCGTGTGTTTGACAGAGTGCAACGAGGTAGCGGTGGAGTCGTGTTGATTGACGGAAGTGGCTCTATGACTTTGTCACATAAAAATGTTTTGAGAATTCTTGAAGCATCACCAGGCGCTATTGTCGCAATCTATTCAGACATGGACGAGGGTAAAGGCGAGAAGCCAAACATTCACATCCTTGCCAAGGACGGGAAAATGGTTGCTTCAGACAAAGAGATGCCTCGCTTTGGCGCTGGCAACGGTTGTGACTTGCCTGCACTTGAGTGGGCAATCAAGCAACGAGAGCGTGGCAGTACTCCAGTCGTTTGGGTAACAGACGGTGGCGTCTGCACTGCAGGTGGTGGCTGGGCTCCTCGCTTGGCTGTCGCTTGTATCAAGACTGCGCAGAAACATAATGTTCTCTGTGTGGAAGATGCAGACGAAGCAGTTGATGCGCTAAAGAAACTCAACTCACGCAAACCAGTGGAACGAAAGTGGCCTGAATACTTTAGGCACACGATTGAAAACATTGGTGGAATGAGTAAACTTCAGTCAGTCGGCAGGTAACAGATGTGGCGTGCGCACTTTCGTGGTTGTTGGGGCGCACGCCGAGTAGACGGACTGGGAATTCACACTTTCGCAGATGGGACATCTCATCTGGTGGTTCTCAGTTCGTCTTCTCAATAAACGAGAACGCGGGGCCGAAATGCGGCCGCAGGTTATTCAAAGCCTGACGGTGGCGGAAAGGACTACGACTTGTTGTTTATAAACGCTCTGTCCCATATGCGAAGGAACTGCAACATCCAAACGCAGTAAGAAACATTTGACCAAGACACATAACCTGAAATTACACCGCTGTTATTTGCGGTCCTCAGAACAAACCAGAAGACAAAGGAATACAAAACATTGGAAATACAAAAGAAGAACAATCCAAGAGTGCGTGCTGATTTAGTTCCGCCATCAACTGACGGCGTTGGCGCGTCCCACATATCAGACCATCACATTCTTGCGAACGATTTGATGAACGCGCTGACGGCTCAAATCAAATTGGTCCGCGATTTGGCGGAGAGACTTACCGCTGCTGTGGAGTTCCATGATGAGAACATTTCTGTCGGAGTTAGTGGACGGACCAGGACGCAACGGTCCCCATTGCCATCCATTGAGCGACTCAAGAGAAGCGATGCGCGCAGGAGCAAGTTGCCCCTTGCGACGGCGCTGCCGAAGGTAACCAACCCAGGCACCAAGCGGGACTTCAGTTCCTTCAACAAACTCAGTGTGCACGGCAGGGACACGGAGGTGGCCTTCCCGTTCGCTGAAACCATTGAGTGCTTTAAGGGTCAATTCAAACCGCGTGATGTTGTCCATGTCAAGGACAATAGCAAAGAAGTAGCGAGCGCCAGGCTAAATCCTCTGCGCTTCTAGAAAAAATCTCGGGGCCGCAGCAAAGCGCGCTTCATTCAAAGGTCAACGGTGGTGGAAAGGAATTCCACGGAGGTAATATGGATGACATGGAATATCAAGAGGATGACAATTTCCCAACAACTGAGTTTCTGGACCATGTAACAAAAGAGTTGGATATGAAGGACCCGCATCACATTGGCGCGGTTCAAGACAAAGAGTCAGGCAAGTACATGGTTATGTACAGAGTCCCGATGGAATCACTGACTGATAGGAATAACCCTCAGGTGTTCGCAACTTTTGATGACAAGCGATTCATCGCGGTATTTCCAGATGAACTTATCCAAAGTATTGTGGAAGACTTACTTGAACAAGGCGATAGCGAAGAAGAAGTAAACGAAGCCATGATGGAGTGGCTTGGTAAATGGGTCCCGTCTTTGATGGAGCAAGTTGATTCACTGCCGCCGCTGCGGATTGAATAACTCTGGGGAGAAAGCCGCAAAGACCTAACCACCGAAGAAACACTGCTCTACGGCTTCCTCAACCCAGAACCAGGGCAAGAAAGGGTAAACCACCCTGGCGCGTATAACAGTAACACGCTGCTTCGTAACTTTTTTGTAACTTTTAAATATTTTCTGGATAGTGTTGCCGAAGCGCGACTCGCGCTGCTACAGTTCATGCCGCACTGAGAGCCCCGTCTTTCAGTAGCCGTCTCTGGCCAGACGACAACCACCGATAAGTTAACAACGCCTTTTTCAAGGTGGCGGCGGAGCCATGTCTGGAGTAGAACTTTTTAGCAAAAGGTTCCCCCAGACCCCCTCCAAAGTTTCACCTATTCGCTAAAATTTCTTTTTTTAGTCGTAATAGAAGATGGTAAGCCTAACGGTGGTGGAAAGGAATTTCTTAACGATATGGTTATGCCATGACACGAAGACTGAGACTTACAAAGTCTGAGAAAATTGAAAAGGAAGCCACCGACGCGATGAAGACGGCCGCGATTAAATCGGAAGAAGTCCAAGAGTTATTTGATTACTGGGTCACTGTCCATAAGGCGGACTCTAAACGCAAACCCTTACTAGATGTAAAGCGCCGCAAACTCTTAGCGATTTCTCTTTACGATTACGACATGGAGTACTGCAAGCAAGCAATAGACGGATGCGCGAACAGCCATTTCCATATGGGACAAAACAACCGTGCAAAAGTCTACAACTCTCTAGAACTTATCTTCCGAGACTCCTCCACCATAGAGCGCTTCGCTGGGTACATGGAATGACCGACAACAAACCAAAGCCAGAGTGCGACTGCCTATGGGAGAAGATAATCCCAGACACCAGATGCGATAGAGAGGAAGACGATGACTAAAGAAGAGTTGGTCACCTTTGTCAAGTTGGTCTATGCCACCTATGACCGAGTCCTTGTTCCGAAAGATTTAACTGAAATATGTAGAGCCTGGTGGCCGTACCTCAATGAGTTTGAATTAGAGGTCGCTGAAAAACATTTGCCAAATATAGTTATGCAATTAAATTACCTACCTAGACCAGGGGTAATTAGAATTGGCATATTAAATTTGGCCAATAAAATTACCCCTCCTCCAATTGCCCAAGAAGCATGGGCCAATTATATTGAGGTAATGAATGCGGTGAACAACGGGTCTCCGCCATCCAACAAAGCCCGACACGAAGTAGAGCAGGCAACAATGAATGCCCTTGGCTCACTGGGGTCGCTCAATGCCCAGTACGACCGCAAAGCCTTTGAGGCTATGTACGAAGCGAAACTAACCGAATGGAGTACGAGAATGTACGAAGTCCGATGACACAACTACAAAATTTTGAAAAAACTGACACGGGCGCAGCACTTTTCCCCTTTTTTGGTGTCTTGTGGACTAAAGTCGCATCTGTATGAAAAAGAATGTCGGTAGACCACCTGCTCAGCCCAAGGGTCAATATTCCACCATTACCCTTCGTCTTTCATCGCAGGTTAAATCCAAACTGATAGCAGACTCCGAAGCAGTAGGTATGACTCTCACCGAATACCTCTCTACCCTGATTGAGCGGAACTAATGGGCGTTCCACCTCAAAGGGCTGAGTATCCAGACCGTGACTACAACCTGTCTGTTCGCA
>Ga0315901_10010134_pt1 | contig 10754 bp, 8 predicted proteins | sample LakEriMetagenome_10_FD_203761 | JGI IMG/M metagenome (GOLD analysis project Ga0315901, IMG submission 203761) | Freshwater fungal communities from buoy surface, Lake Erie, Ohio, United States - Buoy 2 MA116 | ecosystem: Environmental > Aquatic > Freshwater > Lake | place: USA: Lake Erie, Ohio...
GCGTTGGATTACTTCACCGGCAGCAATTTGATTTGCAATGTGATCGGGAAGAAGTTTGATGATGCCGTTCATGTTTTAATACGTTCTTTTTTGTTCAACAAAATTAAGATAATTCGGGTGTCCTTTTTGGGGAGTTTTCAATAATTATTCCACATCTGAAATACTGACAAAAGGTCATTTTCACACTGGGCTTTTAAAAACTATTAACAGTTAGCACGATAGTGTAGGCATCTCGTTTCGTAAATTCGTAGGATGAGAATATTTTCCATTAAAACAGTATTTCTAGTCGCGCCGCTTGTTTTCCTTGCTATTTTTCTGCTTGGGTCAGCCGCACGCTCAAAAAAATCGACAATTAAATCATCGAATAGAGAAGCAGAAGCTGTTAATTGGGCAAAAGAGAAGCTTTCAACCTTGACTTTAGATGAGAAGATTGCACAATTTTTTATGGTTTCTGCATACTCCAATCAAGGGGAAAAGCATTTAAAAGAGGTCGAATCAATGATTAGTGAAGACAAGATAGGAGGCCTTATCTTTTTTCAAGGAGAGAAATCCAACTTTTCAGCTGCTGTAAAGCGTTTTCAGCAAACTTCCAACGTGCCATTGTTTATAGCGATGGATGCGGAGTGGGGATCTCATATGCGGCTTTTTGATGGAGAAAGATTTCCGTATGCCTATACACTTGGTGCCGCTGACAATTTAGATTGTTCTAGAAAAGTGGCGGAAGCAATGGCACAAGAATGCAGGGAGTTAGGCATTCATATGAATTTTTCACCTGATGCTGATGTAAATAGCGATCCAAGTAATCCTGTGATTGGTTTTCGTTCCTTTGGTGAAGACCCCGACAAAGTTGCGGCACACGTTAAATCATTTGTAAGAGGTTTTGAAGAAAATGGCATTATGGCCTGCTTAAAGCATTTTCCTGGTCATGGAAATACTGATAAGGATTCACATTATGAGCTCCCGACAATTAGTAGGTCATTAAACACATTGGAGAGCGTCGATTTAAAACCTTTTAAAGAAGGAATAGCTGCGGGTGCGTCATCTGTTATGATAGCACATCTGAATGTCCCTGCACTCGATAAAAGCAGCATGCCAACTTCACTTTCTAAAAATGTGATCCAAGAGAATTTGAAAGAAAAATTACAGTTCAAGGGCTTGATTATCAGTGATGCATTAAATATGAAAGCTGTTGCTGATACATATGGTAAATCAGAAGTTGTGGTAAAGGCTTTTGAAGCAGGGTGTGACATACTTCTTTGTCCTGAAAGTGTGAAAGATGCAATTAAGGCAATCAAGGAGAAAGTAAATCAAGGAGAGATTTCAAAAACTGAGATTGATGAGCGCTGCTTAAAGGTGTTGAAATATAAATATCTCTATGTAATTGCGCCTAAATTGGATGTGATTAAGCATTCAAAAGATGAAATTAATTGCATTAAACAAACGGCATTTGATAAAGCGTTAACAGTTTTAAAAAATGAAGAAAATGTGCTTCCTATCGGACAATTAGACAAGAAAATTGTTCGTGTTTCGATCGGAATGAACACATCTTTCTTTCGTGATGCAATGGATTTATTTACAGATGTAGAATCTTACCATTATTTCACACTGAAAGAAGCGATAGAGGATTTGCCTGAGAGAGTTAAATCTTCTGATCTTGTACTATATTCTCTTCATGCCAATACGGTCCGACCTAAAAATAATTTTGGTTTTGGTCCGGAAGCATCAGAAAGCTTGTCTAAATTACCAAAGGCTAAACGTAATGTTTTGGTGCTTTTTGGAAACCCATTGTTTTTGAATGAAAAAGTAAATATATCAGGGTTTCAATCAGTAGTTGTCGCATATGAAAACAACAGCTATTCGCAAAGAAGTGCTGCACAATTTGTTTTTGGTGCTATGGAAGCGAATGGTAAGTTGCCCGTTACAGTGAGTGAAAATTTTAAAAAAGGATTTGGTTTAAATGTGGCTTGGGGTGGACGTTTAAAGTTTTCGCAACCCGAAGAGCTTGGTATAAAAAAGGAGAAGTTGGATGAAATTGATGCAATTGCAAATAATGCCATAGCGAAAGGTGCCTTTCCGGGATGTCAAATTGTGGTGGCTGTCAAGGGTAAAATTATTTACCGAAAAGCTTTTGGGAAACAAACTTACGATGGGTCTGATAGTGTTAGTGTAAATGATGTGTATGACATCGCATCTGTTTCTAAAATAGCTGGATCGACAGTAGGCGCGATGAAATTGCAATCAGAAGGTCGATTTAGTTTGAGTAAAAAGTTGTCGGATTATATTCCAGAGATTACAGGTGAAAGTGAATATGGTAATATAGTAATTCGTGAAATGATGGCGCATCAAGCGGGTTTAGCACCTTGGATACCTTTTTACAAACGAACTTTGAAAAATGGGGAATTGGATCCAACAATTTATGCTTCAACAAACAAAACGGGATTCGAAAAACAAGTAGCCAATAATTTGTTTATTAAAAACACTTATACAGACACAATTTATAAGCAGATTCTTTCCATGCCTTTGGGACAGAAGAAATATGAGTATTCTGATTTAGGCTATTATTTTATCAAAAAGATCATTGAAAAAGAAACAAAAGTTGATTTTCAAAAATTCTTAACGGATGAATTGTATGTTCCAATGGGTTTACGCTATCTGCGTTACCAGCCTTTAAAGTATTTCCCAATCAGCCAGATTGTGCCAACTGAGAATGATCAGGCTTTCAGAAAGCAATTGATACGCGGATATGTGCATGACCCAGGTGCAGCGATGTTAGGTGGTGTGGGAGGTCATGCGGGACTCTTTTCGAATGCAACTGACTTGGCTTCTTTGATGCAACTTTTTCTAAACAATGGAAATTATGGAAATCATCAGTTTATCGCTTCAAATGTCGTGGAAGAGTTTACTAAAGCGCAGTGCACCGGAAATCGCAGAGGAGCAGGATTTGATCGTCCAACAGCAAGTGGTGGTGGACCATGTTGCGAAGCAGCTTCTCAATTAAGTTATGGACATAGTGGTTTTACGGGAACTTTGGTTTGGGCCGATCCACAATATGGAATTAATTATGTCTTTTTATCCAATCGTGTTTGTCCTGACCAAGGAAATTGGAAAATTCGTGATATGAATATTAGAACTGAAATTCAGCGTGTTATCTACGAGGCAGTGAAGTCGGCGAAATGAGAAGATTGGATAGAAGTACAATTTTAAGTTCAATAATTTTTGTCATTTTATGTGCATTCATTTTTACGCAATTTTTAGCATGGAATGAATCACGAGCCAATAATCATGGATTTGTTTTTAATGACCCTGTTTATCAATTCTTGCCTTTAAAAGATCTATCAATATTGATTTTTAGCTTGACTTATGGAGGAATAATTCTTTTTTCTGCTTTAAATTATCAAGTGCACAATTTTGTTTCAATGGCATTGGTCAGTTATTCGTTTATTTTACTTTTTCGAATTCCTTGTATGCTCATTCTGCCTTTGAAAGTACATCCTGACTTAATTTTTTTGCAAGATCCATTTTTGAATGAGATAATTTACCCATCAAAGATTGTCAATGATTTATTTTTCAGCGGTCATGTTGCATTAGTTTGCGCGTTAACAATTCTTTCAAAAATAAAATGGCCCTTTATCGCGATTGCTTGTTTATTGGCAATTTGTCTGTTAATACAACGCGTTCATTATTCGATAGATATTTTAGCATCTATTCCATTCGCTTGGTTATCTGTCCGTATATCACAAAGCTTAATTAATAAGTATTTCAAGGCGCAGAAATAATTAAATTTATCCTGAAAAAAGTAATTATAATGAAGATTGGAATCGTCCTTTATCCGACTTTTGGAGGGAGTGGAGTTGTAGGAACAGAATTAGGGAAAGCCTTAGCTGCTAAAGGACATCAAATCCATTTTATCACTTATTCTCAACCTGTTCGTTTGGGAAGCTTCCGTGAAAATATTTTTTACCATGAAGTAGCTGTAAGTGATTATCCACTTTTCGAATACCAGCCATATGAAACAGAATTGACAAGTAAAATGGTTGATGTAGTGAAATACGAAGGACTCGATATTTTACATGTTCATTATGCGATCCCGCATGCTTCAGCGGCATTTATGGCCAAACAGATTTTGAAATCCCAAGGAATTCATATTCCATTCATTACGACGTTACATGGCACAGATATTACATTAGTAGGGAAGGATCCCTCTTTTGAACCAGTAATTTCATTTTGTATCAATCAATCCGATGCTGTAACAGCTGTTTCTGAGAGCTTAAAAAACGATACTTACAGGCTGTTTCAAACGAAAAGGCCTATACATGTAATTCCTAATTTTATAGCTCCCAACATTGAGCCGAGTAGTGCTTCTGCAGAGGTCAGGAGAAAATATGCTTGTGATGGCGAAAAGATTCTCTGCCATGTGTCGAATTTCAGAAAAGTGAAGCGAGTAGAAGACGTGCTGTATGTATTTTCGATTGTTAACAAACAAGTAAGCTCAAAACTTATACTAGCAGGTGATGGTCCGGAAAGACATAGTTTGGAAAGACTTGTTCGAGAATTAGGGTTAGGAGCAAATGTCATTTTTTTAGGTAAGATTCGAGATACAGCACATGTATTGGAAATTTCAGATCTTTTTCTTTTACCATCTGAAACAGAAAGTTTTGGTTTAGCTGCATTGGAGGCCATGGCTGTCGGTGTACCGGTTATTTCTTCGAATACTGGCGGTATACCTGAGGTCAACATTGATGGAGTAACTGGATTTCTTTCCGATGTGGGTGACGTCGAAGATATGGCTGCAAATGCATTGAAATTGCTTTTAAATGAAGATCAACTTACGGTATTTAAAAAGAATGCCTTAGCACGGTCCCATGATTTTGATCTTTTAAAAATCTTACCAATGTACGAACAGATTTATTTTGATTTAGTAGAGAAATCCGAATAAAAAAAGAGTCCCGAAAGACTCTTATCATTAAAATATGTTGGGCTTATTAAATGTTCTCAATAATCATAGCAGAGGCACCACCACCACCATTGCAAATACCAGCACCACCAATCTTCGCGTTATTTTGTTTCAACACGTTAATTAATGTAACAATAATGCGCGAGCCTGAATTTCCTAAAGGATGACCAAGTGCAACTGCACCGCCATTTACATCCACTTTTGTTGGGTCCAAACCTAATAATTTGGTGTTTGCAATTCCAACAACCGAAAACGCTTCGTTTAATTCCCAAAAATCAACATCATCAGCTTTAATTCCTGCTTTATCTAATGCAATAGGAACTGCTTTGGAAGGAGCCGTTGTAAACCATTCAGGAGCATGAGCAGCATCAGCATAGCTTACTATTTTGGCGATTGGTTTCAAACCATATTTCTCAACTGCCTCTTCAGAAGCAAGAATTAATGCCGAAGCACCATCGTTTAATTTTGAAGCATTTGCAGCAGTAATTGTTCCCTCTTTGTCAAATGCCGGACGAAGAGTAGGGATTTTTTCTAGCTGAACATTCTTGTATTCTTCATCTTCACTCACAAGGACAGGGTCGCCTTTGCGTTGAGGAACAGAAACAGGAACAACTTCATTATTATATTTCCCTGATTTCCATGCTTCGGCTGCTTTTCTGTAAGAATCAACTGCAAAATTATCTTGATCCTCTCGCGTAATGTTGTGCTCTTTCGCACACAATTCTGCACAAGTTCCCATTGGTGTTTTACTATAGACATCCAAAAGACCATCTTTCGTAATCCCATCCAGCATGGTGATGTTTCCGAATTTAGTTCCGTTTCTACCGTCTAGGTAATGTGGAACTTGAGACATGTTTTCCATACCTCCTACAACGACTAAATGATTATCACCTGCAAGTATTGTTTGAGCACCTAGCATGATTGACTTCATGCCCGATGCACAGACCTTATTAACTGTTGTACAAGGTACGTTTTGTCCTAGTCCTGCTGCGAGTGCCGCCTGACGTGCAGGTGCCTGACCAACACCGGCTTGCAGCACGTTACCCATGAAGACTTCATCGATCCATTCTGCTTTGATATTTCCTTTATCCAAAGCACCTTTTATGGCAGTGGCACCAAGATCTGTAGCAGGAACAGATGCTAAACTTCCCATCATTGCTCCAATTGGAGTTCTGGCTGCTGAAACGATGTAAACTACTTTTGACATGTGTGTATAATTTTGTGTGAGCGAATTTAACAAAAATCAATTTCTCACCACTATGTCTGACAAGGGTCTTTGTTGTTTTTGTCCTAAATTTATTGCCGCTTAACCTCAATTCATGAAAACCAAGATCAATTTATTTTATTTAATTTTCTGTTTGTCAAGCTTTTGTATATCACAGGATGCCTTGAATGTAGATACGTTAATTACAAAGTCATGGAAGTTGAAGGCTGTTTACACATTGAATGGAACTCAATCTTCTTTTGTTAACTGGAGTTCCGGAGGAAGAAACAATGTTTCTTTACTCGGAAATGTTACTGCGAATGCTTACTACAAAAAAGCCAATATGAAGTTTTCCAGTGACTTAAGTATCGCTCTTGGTGGTTTGCAGTACATTGAAAAAGCAGCAAAAGAAGGGCTCCAAAAAACAGACGATCGTTTTGATCTTTCTTCGAACTTGGGTTATAAAGTAAGAAAGGATATTTATTTCTCAGTGATGGCAGGATTAAAAACGCAAATGCTGGATGGGTATATCTATCCAAACGATTCAGTCCTGATTTCAACATTCATGGCTCCTGGTTACATCAGTTCTGCATTGGGAATTGATTACATCAAGAGTGATAATTTTTCAGTTTTCACATCGCCTTTTGCAATGAAATTAACAGTTGTGAATAATCAAGTTCTTGCCGACTCTGGCGCTTACGGCGTTCAAAAAGCTTCTTTTGATGATTTTGGCAATCTTTTAACACATGGAAGGAAGTTGAGAAATGAATTTGGGGCTTATGTTAAAGTTAAATACATTAAAACACTTGCCAAAAATATAGAGTTAAAGTCTAAGATTGAGTTTTTTTCCAATTATTTGGATGATCCGCAAAACATAGATGTGAATGCCGAGGCCTTGTTTAATTTTAAGGTCAATTCATGGTTTTCGGCCTCGCTGCAATGTATGCTAATTTATGACGATGATGTAAGTATTCGGGATGTGAATGGCAATTTTGGACCAAGAACTCAATTCAAGTCAGTTATAGGTTTGGGAATTTCATATAAAATGAAGAATTACAAAGAATAGGCTGGAATAGGCGATTCTTTCTTAATTTCGGAATCAGTTTTGACAATATCATCCGACATATCTCTTTTTTGGTTATTGCCATGGCTCGCCATATGCATCCTGATTGTTCGCTTTTATTACAGGAATAATCAATGGTTTAGCGGATTGAATACCAGCGTAAAATTGGTTTTAAAGGGATTACGAGTTCTAATTTTGTTTTTTGTTGGATTGTTGCTTTTCGGTCTGATTTTGCAAAAGATAGACTATCGAGTTGAAAAACCTGTTATCATTATTCTTTCGGATAAGTCCTCTTCGATGAAAAATTACAAGGATAGTAATGAGGTAATGCGGCAAATTAATGGTCTTCAATCTTCATTATCTGAGCAATTATCTGAAGATTATGAGTTGGTAAATATGACAGTTGGGGCAAATGTAGAGTATCAAGCTGTCCCAAATTTCAAAGACGCTACTTCTGATTTGTCAAAAGGTTTCGAGAAGATAAATACGGATTATTACAATCGAAATGTAGGCGCTGTCATTTTTGTGTCAGATGGAAACTTCAATGCAGGTGTCAACCCAGTTTATGAAGCTGAAAAAATCAGTTTTACGCCAGTATACACTTTGGCAGTTGGAGATACAATTCCAAAGCGAGATCAATACATAAAAAATGTAGCCACCAATGATGTAACATTTTTAAAGAATAAATTTCCAGTTGAAGTGGATGTGGAAGCAGTGAAAATGGGTAAAGGAACAACATCTGTATCTATATTGAGGGGTGGAAAAGTTCTGCAATCACAAAATATTAGCTACAAAGACGGAAAACATGATTTTGAGCATGTTACATTTCTTCTTGATGCTGATCGCGTTGGATTTCAAACTTATTCTGTCAGTGTTTCCAACGAGTCCAATGAATACAACTACAAAAATAATTCTCGCATTTTTTACATTGAAGTAATCGATTCACGAAGCAAGGTGTTGGTTTTGTCTGGTGCTCCGCATCCTGATATCGCAGCAATCAAGCAAACCATTGAGCAAGATGAGAACCTCGAAGTAAAGGCTGAATTACTAAAGGAATGGAACCGAGATTTAAAGAAAGTCGATTTGGTTGTTTGGCACGAGCCAGGAGTTGGCTTTGATCCTGCGGTTAATTCACTTTTATTGGAGAAAAAGCTCCCCATCCTTTATTGTGTCGGACCAAATTCATCATCGTCAGTTGTTACCAAGTTGAATATCGGCGCGAATGTGACAGGGTCGAACCAATTTGATGAAACACAGGGAGGATGGAATACGTCATTTCAACAATTTGAAGTAGGTGACGAATTGAAAAAAGCGATTGGTTTTTTCCCTCCTTTGAAAACAAAATTTGGTGAAATTAAACTTACAGGGGGTGCAGAAATAGCTATTTTTCAAAAAGTTGGTCCTGTTTTAAAGAAAGACCCTCTTCTTTATTTTAACAAGCGCGATAATTCAAAATATGGTGTTATCTATGGTGAAGGAATTTGGAAGTGGCGTGTAAATGACTATGTCCGGAATGGTTCATTTGATAATTTCAACGAATTGATTCAGAAAGTAACACAGTATTTGCTTGTAAAACAAAACACTTCTGCGCTTCGCGTCAATTTACCAAAGCGTTTCACAAAAGATGAAGACATACTTGTTAATGCGACATTTTATAACGAATCGATGGAGGAAATAACGAAGCCTACTATAACTATGATTGTTACGAATGAAAGTGGAAAAACATTTAAAAGAGAATTCGCTAAAAGTGGTGATATGTATAAGCTGGCGTTAGGACAGTTAAATCCGGGTAAATACAATTGGCAGGCCTCAGCAAGTTACAATGGTAAGGTCTACAAGAAAAACGGTGTTTTTGTAGTTGAAGATATTGAATTAGAGAGTGTTGATACCTATTCGAATCAGCAAGTCTTGAGGCAGTTAGCGTCAAAAACGAAGGGTAAATTTGATTTCCTAAGAAATTATCAAAAAACGATTGAAAACATAAAATCAAGAGATGATATTGCCAGTGTTTCTTATGAAGAGACCGTATTTAATGAATTGATTGATTACAAAATCTTATTTTTCCTTTTGTTATTTCTTCTTACTTTGGAGTGGTTCATGAGAAGATGGCTTGGTTCATATTAATTTTTTAATAGAATAAAATAAACTCAAACGAAGTTCGTTTTTTACTCAAACGATCTTTGCCTATGTATAAAAAATACACTGAAATCATTGCTCCGTCCGAGGAGTTGAAAATCGGACCAAGCGCCAAAACCTTAAAAATGCTATTGAATTACAGTCGCTCGGTAGAGGTGAAAAAAACGAAGAAGGACAAGGTACTTCTGAATCTGAATTAAAACAAAAAACCGACTGTAGCAAGTCGGTTTTTTTTATGTGTTGAATGTTTATTTACTCGTTTTTGCTAGCTCTTTAATACTTTATGCGATCCATCGCAAGTCGGCATTCTTTTTGACAATCCACAGGTGCAATCGTTGAATCCTTTTCCATTTAGAATGCGTTGTTTGTAGTTGTCAATTCTTGAGATACGTGTGGAAGCCTGTTTGGCTCCTGAGAAGAAAATATTATAGGTTCTTTGTCTACCCGGTGTTAAGGCTTTAAAAGCGTCGTTTAACTTTGAGTCGTGTGTTAAGGCTTCTTTCAACTCATCGATTAAAATTAATTCCTCGACTTTTTTTATTGCTACTTTTAAACCTGCTTTTTCAACTTCAATCGCCTCATAAATATATGATTTTAATAGGGAAGAGATGTCTGATATTTCTTTTGAATTCGTAAACTTCATCATTCGAACGGATTGAGAGTTTTCTCCCGGAGAGACAAGTAAGCCTTCTTGATCCTGCAAAAGAATCCCTTTGAAGAAGCTGATAAAGCAGTTCTCCTTAAAACCTCCAATCATTAAGATGTTTTTATTTTTAAAGGTATAACAAGGCTGTTTCCACTTTAATTCTTCAGTCAACGAACAATCCAACACGATAGACCTCAACAAGGTTAATTCTTGCTGCCATTTTATAGTGTTTTCGAAGAATTCATCAATAGATGGATTTTTCATTAAAAGTGTGTTTTCGATGATGCAATCTAAACTACCAAATTCTTGCCACCTTGCCTTGTGGATTTCTCATAGCTGCGCCTTCTTTTACTACAAATGCATCAAAAAATTCAGGACAGTTTTTCAATGGGCCATTTACACGATACATACCAGGTGAATGCGGGTCATTGGCTATTCTGTTTTTCATTTCTTCTTCTGTGTAACTTATTTTCCAAAGTTGGGCATATGAGATGAAAAAACGTTGAGCTGGTGTATATCCTTCAAGCACTTTACCTGATTTAAATTCATCGGTTAAGGCGTATGCATAATAAGCCATTGTGAGTCCACCCAAATCAGCAATATTTTCTCCCATTGTCAATTGTGGGTTCACACAATGCCCTTCTATTGGACAGAAAGCTGAAAAAGTCTCACCTAAAGTTGTTGTTTTTTCTTCAAATTTTGTGCGATCTGATTCTGACCACCAATTTGAAGAAAAAACAACAACTTTAGG
>Ga0315901_10010141_pt1 | contig 10747 bp, 12 predicted proteins | sample LakEriMetagenome_10_FD_203761 | JGI IMG/M metagenome (GOLD analysis project Ga0315901, IMG submission 203761) | Freshwater fungal communities from buoy surface, Lake Erie, Ohio, United States - Buoy 2 MA116 | ecosystem: Environmental > Aquatic > Freshwater > Lake | place: USA: Lake Erie, Ohio...
ACGCGGCAGCCTGGTCTTTGATTTTCTGCTCTTCCTTTTCTCGGATGTTGAGCATATTGGTCAGCATTTCCCGCTGCCATTCGTTTGCCGCCTTCGCCAGCACCTGTTCCCGCTCGGCCTTTTTGGGGTCTCGAATGCGGTCAATTTCCATTTGCAACTGCTTTAGTTGCTGGTTGCCTTCTTTTTCATTGGCAAGGAAGTCGCGGCGTTTTTGCAGTTCCTGCTCGGCCTCGGAAGGCAGTGAGTAAAAGTCCTTGATTTGCTGCTGTTGTTCTTGAAGTGCCGTCAGCCGCTTGGTTTCGATTTCCACCAGCTTGGTCGCTGCTTCCAATTCCTCTTGATAGCCGCTGTTGTCGTCCAGTCGCGTCCCGGTTCTGCTGGCCTGAACGGCCTCAAGGTCGGCAACTGCCTTTTTCAGCGTGCTGGCTTGCGAGACCGTGTCCTTGCTGACCTGCTGGCTCAGTGCTGTCATCTCGGCTTGCCGCTGCTCAGGCGTGCCAAGTTTTGCGGTTTCAAATGCCAGGTCGAATTGCTCGCGGCGCTTCTTGGTCAGGAAATCGGCCTGCTTGCTTGCCTCGTCAAATGTTTCTTTTAATCGCTCCCGCCACGCTTCGGTCTGCATAATCCAGTCGGCGATCATGTTGCCGACTTGATAAGTTCCTGCGGCAACTGCGGCTACAATTCCGGCCTTGGCCGCCATCATGCCAGCGCCGCCCTTTTCGCCTGCGTCTCCGAGTTCCTTGAGTTGCCCGGCCAAGCTGGCGAATTGCCCAGTGTAGCCTTGCAGTTGGTCCAGCCCGAGCGATCCGAAAATCTTGCCGAACACCCCTGACAGCTTCTGGCCGGTGTCAGCCGTTCGCTTCATTGATCCGGCAACGGCAACAAAAGCGGGCGACGCCTTGTCCACTCCCTCAAGCACAATTTGCACGGATTCCGCTGCCATCGCTTACGCTCGCCTGTACGCTTCCGCTTCCGCCCGATTCTGTTCGCTGCGGAAACACTCGTAAAAGGAAACAAACCACGCCGACTGGTCGAGGACGCCACCGGCAACTGGCGGCAGGCCTTCCTTCATCAGGTCGGCCATCCGCATTGCCTGCAGCGTCTTTCGGTCAATCATCCGTTTGGGACAGCTGGTTAGTTCGATGTAACCAGTCTGCCCGCAAACATCACACCCGGCTTCGTTGCACGACGTGCAGGCAATGGACACGCTGGACAGTTCCGATGGAACGTCGTGGCATTTGCCCGCCGTGCAACTTTTGCACAGCAGCCCCTGCCGGATCAGGGCTGCAACGCGGAGTTTTTTTCCTCCTCCTTGCTGACGTTTCCGCCTGCCAGGACGATGCGAAAAACCTCATAGGCCTCGGCCGTGGTGAAAACGTCCTTGATTGCCTCGCGGCTGTACGGGATTTCCGCGCCGGTCGCCCCGTCGCGGAAGTTTCGCCAGCCAGCAATCACCTCGCTCAGCCCCTGTTCGATTTGCTCAAACAGCTGACTGCTGCTGGTGCACTCGTTGAGTCCATCCAGCAGCTGGCCCAGCCGCTCCTGCCTTCGCATCGACAGGGCCAAGGTATAAATCGTCGGCCGCTGGTCTTCCGGTTTGTCCATGTCCCAGTCGAGAACGATTGGGAATCGCTCGCCGGGTTCCAATGCTCGCCCCATTGGTTCCTCCTAGTTAAGTGTGTTTGACTACGGTGCTGAGAAAGTAAAGGAAAGCTCGTCGTTGCCGGCCGCCGCTGACTTGTTGCACTGGAACGTAATCTCGTCAGTGACCACGCCGTTTCGGTCGCCGATGGCCACTCCTGTTCGCTGCAGCTTTGGCGCTGCGATGGCGAACTTGTCGGTTGCATTCTCAAGGTCGAACGCCAAGGCTTCCTCGGTCATGCTGGTCCAGATGTCGTAGTTGTCCTTCGTGCCGTCCAGTTCCATTTCGGGATTGATGGTTCCGGTGACGCTTCGGTCGGTGATGATTGCCGCAGCGTAGCCGCTGGAATCGGTGTTGGTGGCGCACTCACGCAAGACGACCGTGTTGCCAGCGTCGAGGGTCATCGACTGGAAACAGGGCGTCCAGCTGCCGAGCGTAAAGGTTGCGTTGCCGACCCGCAGCGGCAGGGCGGTTGGATAAGTCGGAGCCAGCAGCGTTTGCGCCGAACTGGCCGCCCAGACGCCGGTGAACGTCCAGTTGATGACGGCGATTTTGCCGGTCTCGAAGGTCATGCTGAACGTACCGGCACAGCCACGCATCAACAGGCGGTTGCCGTCGATGTAGGCTCCGATGGTCAGCGTCTTGACGTTGCTGCCTGGCGTTTCCGACTTGGGCGTGAAGACGCCACCGGCAGCGGTCCATCCGCAGGCAGGCAGGAAAGTCGACGCCCAGCCCGGGACGCCGCCAGCTCCGCTGCCGTAAACTTCGGTGCGGAAGGTGCAGGTGCCGCCGTACAGTTCCGGCACGGCTGGGAGGCTGCTGAAACTGCCTTGGCTGGGGCGTGGCGTCATGGCAATGGTCGGCGTCATCGTCAAATCGAAGACGTTAAACGCAGCGTCACTGGCAGACAGGCTTTCCGCCGTTCCGCTGGTGGATTCAATCTTGGCAGCGAGTACGCTTTTTCGGCGAAGTAGTGGCATGGATTATTTTCCTTTCCGTTTATGTTGTTCTTCAATCAACCAGCGGGCCTCCGACATTACCCGCAGGGCAAACTGCTTTTGTAGCTTCTGTTTGGTCGGTTCCAGCATCTTGTTGACCATGAACGTGCCCCACGGCGAAACGCCGAACAGCGGCTGGATTGGCAAACGGTTGGCACCAACACGTCGAAAAACGTGCCGCCCAAGGCGAGGAATTTCTGGTCCGAATGCTCCGCGTGCGAGGCTTTTTTTGCCTGACTTTGGAATCTTGTAGGTGACGCCTTTTTTGGTTTGCTTCGCGCCGAAATATTTCAGCGGGAACCGTGGCGTGTATTCGAGCGTCACCGTCTGGCCGGTTTTTCCTTTTTGCTTGGCGTGCAGGACTCGCTTGTCGAGTTCCTTCTTTTTGATGGCCACTTTCTCGCGGATGTCACTGCTGATGAACGTCACGCCCTGCTTGGCGACGCGGCGAGACGCCCGTGCCATGGCTTTTTCGAGCCCGCCCTTGATACCGCTCAGCATGTTGCCCAGTCGATTCAGCGACTCGGCGTCCAGTTTCATCGTGACTGCCATCACGTCCTCGATGTGTAAGGGTCGTTCTCGGTCGTGCGGAAGGTCACGGTCAGCGGAAACCGAAAACCGCTGGACTCCTCCGTCGTGACGTCGTCGATGTCGCCGATCTGCGTGTCGATGGCCAGCGTGTCCCAGTTGTGCCAACTGGCCTGCGGTGTGCAGATCGCTTTGATGCAGTCGGCCGCGAACTGATTCCGCAGGGTGTCAATCTTCGTTAGCGTCGCCTCGGTTGGCATCAGCAGGCCCGCAATGGTGATCTCCATGTCGTAGGCCGTGGCAGGCGGATTGCCGGGCACGCTCAGTTCCTGATTCTTGCTCAGCGTTCCCTGGGTAACGACGATTTGCAGATGCTGAGGCCGGAACCCGCCAAACCGCGTCGGCCGCACGACTTCCGAGACGGTGACTTCGTAGCCTCCGGTCGTCGTAATGTTTGCCAGCCGCGCTCGCACCTTGGCGATAATTTGCTCGCTGATTGCCGTTGCCACTACGCACCCCCGCTGCCGCTGAGGGCCAACGTGATGACGCCAGAATCTTCCGCCAATTTGCGGACGACCGTGTACCGGGTCGCCGCTGAATCATCGACCCGGCGAAGAATCTCAACCGAATCGAGACCGCGATTAACTTCGTTGCTCAGAACGCCCTTGACGGCGTGCCGACGCACTCGCATCACGATCTCAATTTGCATTGGGTTCCCGGCCTGATCGAAAATAGCCGGAGGGTTGCGTTCGAGAATGGCGGCAACTGAGCGCGAACCCCCTCCGGCGAAAAAATAGACGACCGGCTCGCCAAATTCGGCGAGTAATCCGACGAAGCCGGAAGTCTGAAAATAGGTGTCGAACCGACTCGCCACGGTTGCCGTCTCCAATCACTAAGTGGTGATGTTGCTCAGCAAGTGACCGGCCTGAGGATACAGCACGACTTCGTCCACATCGTGGCGAACTCGGATGATGTTGCCTCGGACGATTTCGTCCCGGTAGCTTTCGACAGTGCCGCCAGGGCTGCTGCCGTCTTCCGACCAGTGGAACATCCGGCCGATGCAAGGCTCAGCCATGTCGGCCGAGGTTGCAACGCGGCAGACCATTGCGTACTCGTCCGACCAGATTTGCGATGCCGCAAAGGTCTGGCCTTCCTTGGCGCTGTTGCGGCTGGCACCAGCGACGAACACAAAGTCGAGACCGAAGACCTGAGCCAGCTGGTCGGCGGTGATGTCCGATTGCTTGGACGGGTCACCAGCACCACTTGATTCAATGGCGTCGATGACTTGGGCACAGCGACGCAGGTTGCGGAAGACCTTCTGGTTGATGATCAGGGCATTCGCCCAAAGACCAGAATTGTCCCAAACCCTCTTGACCGCTGCGTCGACGTTGGTGATCGGCACGGCGTTGGCAACGTCGTCCCATTCGTCGGTGATGCCGGTCGTCAGTGCCGCACCGTTCCAAGTCGTCGGGTTGAACACGGCGTCGGCAACTCGCTGCTCGGCATTTCGCAGAACGGCGGAAAATGCCCGCAGAGTGGAAATCTGCTCGGCGTCGAAGTAGTCGCGGTACATCTTCGCCTGTCGGTCGTCGACTGGCTCTTCTGCACCGTGTTCTTCGCAGGCGAAGCTGGCAGTGGTGAAGGTGAAGTTGCCGCGGCTGTAGCCGCTGCCGGGCGCTCGGTTGGTGGTCCGCTGCTGGAGCAACTGCTCCACAGGGATCACGCCGAAAACGCCAGCTTGGCTGGCAACTTCGACAACGGGAAAGACCTGTGAGGCGACGTAGCCGAGGCGGTCGCTCTCAAGGTCGAACTCCAAAAAGCTGGCCAAGTCTGGCCGCAGTGTGGTTAATGCACTGGTGGGTGATGGCATGAGAAAGCTCCTTTTTCAGTTTTGGTTATTAGGCGTCGACGACGTAGCTGAGCAGCACGTCGATGTTAGTGGACGTGGTCAGTGTGCCCGATGCGGTCAGAGTGATCGCGGTGTTGGCGTCGCAAGCGGTGAACGAGGCACCGTCAGCGAGGATGCTGGAGTTGGCCGTGACGCCAGCCAGAACGCGGGTGTTCTGGGTCAGTGCGCCGACCGTGTTGCTCACCAGCTGCACGGACGATGCAGACTGAGTGCCTGTGATGCGGATCGCAGTAGCACCGGCAGCATTGCCACCAATCGAAATCATCGTTGCATCAACGAGGCGGTAGCTGCGGCCGGGAATCGCTGGCAGCAGGGTTGCTCCGGCGTTCACGTTAGCCGTGGTCGTTCGCACTCGCAGGTGCTGTACGCCTCCGGTGTTGCCGTCAACCAAAACCTCGATGATGTCGTTGTCGGCCGTGGCGGCTTCCAGTGCGGTGCCGTAGCGAACCGAGCCGCTTGCACCGACCTTGCCGGATGCAGCCAGATACACCGGGTCGCCAACAGTGATCGCGCCGTTGGCCACGCACTTTCGGCTTCCCTGCGCACTGTTCAGCCGCACGCCGACCTGCTCGTTGGCAGCGGTCGATGGGTCTTCCATCGTGCCGATGCCGTAGTCGTTTGCACCTGCCAGCGCCAGAGTGTTGCTGGCGGTCAGGTACACTCGCAGGAACTGACCAATTGCAGCCCCAGCGGCAAAGCCCCGGACTGCTGCTTCTACGTATTGACTCATGTTTTCGCTCCTTGTGTTTGGTTACTTGTTGTTTGCTTCGGCGATGACTGCGTCACGCAGGGCAGCGTGTTCGCGTGCCGCCTTGCGGGCAGCGTCGGCCTTCTTCAGTCCCTGTGCCGTGTAGGTGGCAACGACGCCGTCCCACTGAGCCTTGGCAGTAAAGACCGGCTTCGAGGAGGTGACAGATGCCACCGGAGCCACGCCAGGACGAGCCTTGGCGGCTGGCATCACGACCATCTTTTCCTCTTCGTCGTATTCCTCTTCGACTTCGGTGACGGTCATCTCCTCAGCCTTAGCCTTGAGTGCGACCATCTCCTCCTCCATCGCGGCGATTTTGGCCTTGAGCTGTTCGTTCTCGGTGACCATCTCGCTGTAATACATCTCGGCGACTTGGTCTTCGGTCATCTCGGCAGCGACTGCCTTGACGATAAAGTCCGATGACGCCTTACCGAAGCGAGCCTGAATAAATTTCACGGTCGCGACGGGCTTGGGATTGCTGCTCATTTGGTATTGCTCCTTTTGGTCAGCAGTTTCGCCGCTCGAGTGGTCGCTGACATTCAGCGACGACTGCACCCGCTCCGGCATGTTTCCTGTGAATCTGGCAACGGCCACGCTCTTGCGGGCAGTCGGCAGAATTGAATCGACGAATCCGCTGGCCTGTGCCTCTCGGGCATCCAGCCAGGTCTCGGCACGCATGACGGCCTCGACCTCTTCGCGGCTCTTTCCTGTCTTGGTGGCGTAGGCTGTAACCATGCTGTCGCTGAGCTTGCCCAGAAGGTCGGCTTGCTTCTGCAGCTCTTCGCTGTCGCCTTCGGTCACCGTGTAGGGGTTGTGTAGCATCAGGTAGCCGTTCTCGGTGATCTCCACACGTCCGGCCGCCATTGCGATAAAGCTGGCGATGCTGAACGCACTGGACTCAACCACGGCCCGCACTGGCCCCGGCCATGCTGCGATGGCGTCGTGGATGCCGAGGCCGTCGAACACGCTGCCGCCTTCGCTGTCGATGCGGATGACCAGCTCCTGCGACGGATCGCAGTCGGCCAGCAGCGACTTAAAGGTTGCACTGGTGATGCCGGGATAGCCGATGGCTCCGTATAGCTTGATTTCATTCATCGGTTAGCTGCTCCTCTGGCGTGTCAATCGTGCCGTCGCTGGCGTCTTCGATGTAGACATCAATCTTGCTGGCCGGGACGCCGAGGCTGTCCAGCTCGAGGCGTGCCCGTCGTTCGCTGATTTGCCCGCCAGTCAGTTCCTTCAGGATGTCGTTGATTGCCTTGCGAGCGTTCTGCCAGTTCTTGCGGCCAACGCCGACCATCTCGGCGGTTGGTGCCTGCTCGGCAGCGGTCGCCTCGGCCTGTGCCTCAGCCTGCTGTGCCATCGCTTGGCTGTCCTGCATCGTCATCTGAATGCCAGCAGGCATTGGCAGGCTGATCAGTTCCCGCCAGTGGACCGGAGCGTTATCGTTAAACGTGGCGTTGATTTCTGCTGCCTTGCGTTTGGCCTGCGAGATGGCATAGCTCATGTCGGCCACAATCTCGTCGGCGATCTCTTCCCAGTCCCGGCCACCTTCGGCGTGCAATCGTCGTGGGCTGGTCAATGCGTTTTGAATCCGCAGGGCGTCACCTTGGGCATCGGCGACCGGGTCGATGTATTGCCAAGTCGGTGCGTTCCAGCGATGGCCAAAGATGTCGACGCCGTCTTGCCGGACTGCTGCCCGCAGCGTCCGGTCCTCGGCAATCCACTGGCGAACTTTCCATTCATAAACCGGTTGATGCAGGCGGTTGACCAGATTCTGCTGGTTGGCCTTGAATCCCTTGCGGGCTTCGTCCACCGCACCGCGCCAGCCGCTGAAGTTCGTCTCGCTGCCGTCCATCAGAACCAGGCACAGCGGCAGGCCGAGATTAACGCCGATGATTTGCAGCATCAGCTTGACGTGGTCGAAAAACTCAGCGTTGGGCACGTTCGGGGAAAAGCCCTGCAGTTCCTCGCCTTCGGCCCCGATGATTTCCATGCCGGGTCCGATGTTCTCGATATAGCGGTTGCCCGCTCCGGTCGATTCGGTTTGAGGCAGTCCGTAACCGTCAGTCGATGGCAGCGGCCCACCGCCAGCAATGGCGTTGCGTTTGCGGAAGATGGCAAAGCAGCTGACCACCTGCTGCTGTACCAACTTCGCGAAGTTAATGTCTTCAAACATCCCGGCGACCGAAAAGATGGGAGCCAGTGCCGTGACTCCTCGCGTCTGGTTCGTTCGCTTTGGGTTGTAGACATGGAACAGGACCCGGTTGCCCTCTTCGTCCCGCACGTCAATCGGGATGGCCGTTTCCTTGAGATTGGCGACAACGGCCGACAGTCCTTCGCGTTTGTCGGCGGTGTACCAATACTGAATGCGTTTTCCGTACTGGTCGCGGGTCACGCCGAGGAAGGTGTTCTCCTGCGGCGTGAGCGTCTGGATGCTGTGAGCTTCGATCATCTGCAGTTGGCCGCCAGCAGTGCCGAGAGCCACGATGTCGCCATCCAGCAGCATCGAACGCATCACATGCCGCTCGATGTCCTGGAACGTAAACTCGCCCGCCATGTCGCAGGCGTCGGCGTTGCTGCTCCAGTCCTGCCACCGCTGCCACAGCTCGAGGTCTAGCTGGCTGTCGCCGGTTCGCACGTCCAGCGTGAAACCGTCCTGCACGATGTTGGCCACTGCCCGGTCGATGGTCTGCCCGACGATGGCGTCATTGCGGTCCATGTCGCGGGCTTTTTCGATGTCTCGGTAGTAGAACTCTTCGCTGCGATAGTGGAAATCCGCACTGCCGCCGCGCGGAGCCAGCCCGGTTCGCTTGCGAATGAAACGGCTTTCCCGGCTCATGTCGTAATCGGCACGGATAGAGTCAAACTCCGTGGCGATGTTTTTTCGCTTGCGGGGAGAGGCGGTCATCAGTCGCGGAATCCTTGATTGACGCTGAGGAAGCGAACGCGGCTTTTCGAGGCCGAGGCAGTGTCAGCTGCGGCAACGAAGGACTGGGCACGCGCCAGCATGTTCATCACCCATTGCTTATTGGTGCTCAGGCTGCTGCCCTGATTGCTGGCACTGTCCGCCCGCAGAATGCACCATCGATTGGCCGCAGTGATGAACGAGCGGGCACGCGAAACGCTGCCTTGCTCTTCCCAATCGGCATAGGTCAGCACGTCGTTTTCGATGTCTTCGAGGTCGAAGGTTGTCATGGCCAAATAGTAACCAACTGGACGCCCGTCACTATCAAGAAAACGGCCGCAGAAAATTGCGGAATTTCCGCACCTACTCAGCGGCGACCGATTCCAGTAGCCACTTGATGGCGTTGGCCGGATTCTTGATCGGGCTTCCATCGGCCAGCCGCACGCCTTGGCTGCTGAGTGCTTCCTGCAGTTGCCGCAAAACTCCGCTCTGGCGTTTGGTCAGCTTTCGCAGGTCAATCCGCCGAGGCAGATAACCAAAGTCCGTACTGGCCAGCGGCACGCTTACGCTTTTGGTCTGCGTCGACATCCTTGCCGGCGGTGCAGCCGAGGCTGCGCCGGCCAGCTGCTCGCTCACGATTTCCTGCTGGTCAATTGCCGCATCATCCACGGTTGGCAGTTCCATCTTCTTCGCCTTCGACATCATTTATCCCTTTGAGTAGCCACGAATGCCTGCCCATGCGGTGTACTGGCGACGATGCCAGGACGACTTCGCTGGGCTGGTTTTGCTTCCGATCTGGCGATTGCCTTTTGCATCTGTTCGGACGTGACGCGAGGAATCAGCCGCACGCCCAGACAGCCCGCAGCCGCACAGGCCAGCGCCGCCGAGTCTAGATAGTGGTTGTTTTTTGAAAGCTCTTTCCACTTGCGGACGACGCCCTTGCCCGGCACAAACTGCTCTTCCCGCATCTCGGCCACGATGTGATGGCTGAACGCCATGTGCCGCTTCTTATCGTGCCCGACGTACAGGCTGAGGCTGCCGTCGTTCCACTGATGAGCCTCGTTGAACGTGGCCGTCATGAACCGCTCCTGCAACCAGCCCTTCCAGTGCTCTACGTCCACGATGTAAAGCCAGATCCGTTCCTGCGGCTGGTGGTTGGCGAAGACGTGATCGAACAGGCGACGGGTCGGCGACTCCGTGCCCAGGTGAAACTTGCTCGCGGCATAACCCTTGGAGCAGGCAAACGGCGTCCCGCCCACCCGGCGGATGAACTCATACACGGCCGGCGAATAGTCGCCCGAATCAACGAGGCAGAAGTCCGGTGGATTCTTGGCCATGATGTCAGTGCGCCACAGCAGCAGACTTTGCAGCAGTGCAGTCTCGACGGCCTGCGAATCGGTCGCCGCCTGCATCCCGGGCGTTTCCATCACGCCGTAGTCGATGACGACGCCCGTTGCATTGCCGAACCATGCGATCTTGGTCCAGTGGCTGTAGTACTTGCCGAGGTCAAGGCCGACGGTGATTCTCAGGTCTTCCATCTTCGGTAGTTCGTGCTGCTCTAGGCCGCTTACACGGCTGGCGACTTTGTGAGCCGTCAGGCCCAGCGTCTCGGCCTGCTCTTCTTCCGGCGGTGCGTTTTGGATTTCGGTTAGGACGTAGTTTAGCCCGTTGTCGCTGATCAGGTTGTAAATCGACTGGAGTGCCGTGTGTTCGATGGCGACGCCTTCGCGGGTTACGGCCCGGCTGTAGCGCTCGGGATTCAGCACCTCACTGCCGCGTTCCATGTCTTCCCGGTTGGCCAGATAAAACGCCGTCGCATTCAGGCCGCATCCGTCTCCGGTTCGCTGGTCGTCTTGGCGCTGGTCGATGTACTGCTGCCACAGGTCGGCCCGCTCCGGCCACTGACGGACGCCGCTGTACCGTCGCCCGTTCCAGCTGGGTGCCTTGGACTGGTTGGTCAGCTTTTCGGCCAAACATCGATTGTTCTGAATCGTGCACAGCACGACCCGTGACAAAC
>Ga0315901_10010147_pt1 | contig 10744 bp, 9 predicted proteins | sample LakEriMetagenome_10_FD_203761 | JGI IMG/M metagenome (GOLD analysis project Ga0315901, IMG submission 203761) | Freshwater fungal communities from buoy surface, Lake Erie, Ohio, United States - Buoy 2 MA116 | ecosystem: Environmental > Aquatic > Freshwater > Lake | place: USA: Lake Erie, Ohio...
GCTGGCCACGCCGCACCAGCGCGCCGAGCTCGACATCCAGCGTCTGCGCGTGGGCATAGCGGGTGACGAGGCCGTTGCCGTGGTCGATCTCCAGCATGTGTCCGTACGCCGGATGCCATTCGCGCGTGATCACCAGCCCGCCGGCGGCGGCCACGATCGGCGTGCCCGGCTCGGCCGGGAAATCCAGCCCCGAATGCAGGGCCGGCCGGCCGTTGAAGGGGTCGGGGCGGAAGCCGAAGCCCGAGCCCACCGGCACGTCCACCGGTGCCTGGCTGGGCACCATCAGCGCGGCGAGGCGGTTCTCCTGCAGGCGCGACTCGAACCAGGTGAAGAGATCGGTCTGCCAGTCGGTGGTTTCGCCCAGGCGCTCGACGGCGCCCTGCAACTGCACCAGGCTCGGGCGCGGGGCGGGCACGAACGGGCCACCGCGGGCTGCCGGCGTGGCTGCCGGTGCCGAGCCGCCCGGGCCAGCGGCCGGCAGCGCCTTCAGCTCGTCGGCCTTCAAGCCCGCCAGGCCGGCCACGCGCTCGCCCATGGTCTCGAGCTTCACCAGCTTGGCCTGCATCTCGCCCACACGCTGCGCGATCGCATCGAGGTTGTGGCGCATGAAGCGCTCGCGCTGTTCGATCTCGTCGCGCACGATCAGGCGCACCAGCGGTGCCACCACTGGCCAACCCTCGCGGGCGGCCTTCAGAAACACGAAGTGGTACACACTGCCGGACACGCCGAGCAGCACGACCACAAGCGCCGCGACCGCGGCCACGATCTGCCAGCGCGACAGGTGCAGCACGCGCGTGCGCGCCACGGTTCCGTGGGTGATGAGCACCTGCATCGCTAGACTTCCTTCATGGCCGTTCCGCCGTCATCCTTGCTGCGCTCGCAAACCGTGGGCAGCGCACTGGCCCGCCACGACACGCTGGCGGGCCTGCTGCAGCGGGTGCGCGATTCTCGGGCTCGGCTGGCGGCCATCCAACCCGTGTTGCCCCCGGGGCTGGGCGGGGCCATCGAGGCGGGCCCGCTCGACGAGACGAGCTGGATCCTGCTCGTCAAACACGCCCCGGCGGCGGCGAAGTTGCGACAGTGTGTGCCGCAGATCGAGGCCGCGCTGGCGGCGGCCGGCTTCGAGTTGCGGGTGGTGCGCGTGAAGCTGTCGCTGGCGTAGCTCGAAGGGTCAGCGGCGCGCTAGCCTCTGGCGCAGGCGGGAGGCGATGGTGCCGGCTTTCGGAATCGAACCGAAGACCTTCCGCTTACAAGGCGGGTGCTCTACCAACTGAGCTAAGCCGGCGGGGACAACACGGGTGTGCAGGAACAGCGCGCGATTTTAGGCGCGGCACCCGGGTGCCGGCGGGCGCTTCACTTGACGCGCTTGAGCGTCGGGCGCGGAGAGTCGCCGCCCGCGGGTGGCGGGGGTTCGTCGCCGGGTTCGTCGGTGGACTCGACGCGCATGTCGGGCGCGGCCTCGCTGGCCGCGGGCTCCGACGAGGCCAGACGCAGCCCGCCGCGCAAGGGCTCGGGCGTGGTGGCTCCGTCGTCGGCGCCAGGGCTGGCGGCCGCCGTGGGCATCGGGAAGGCCATGCCTTGCCCGTTTTCACGGGCGTAGATGGCCACGACGCTTTCGATCGGCACGTGGATCTCGCGCGTGACACCACCGAAGCGCGCCTTGAACTCGATGGCATCGTTGCCCAGGCGCAGGTTCGAGGTGGCCTCGAAGCTGACGTTGAGCACGATCTCGTTGTTCTTCACGTACTCCATCGGCACCTGGACGCGGGCCCCCACGTGCACGGCGATGTAGGGCGTGAAGCCGTTGTCGGTGCACCAGTCGTGCAGCGCCCGCACGAGGTACGGACGGGTCGAGCTGCCTGCGTTATCCGAGAGACCGGCCATCGTGAAGGGAGAGCGTCGGATGCGGGAGCTTACTTTCGCATCACCTTTTCCGAAGGCGTCAGCGCCTCGATGTAGGCCGGGCGCGAGAAGATGCGCTCGGCGTACTTCAGCAGCGGCACGGCGTTCTTGCTCAGGTCGATGCCGTAGTAGTCGAGCCGCCACAGCAGCGGCGCGATGGCCACGTCGAGCATGCTGAAGTCGTCGCCCAGCATGTACTTGTTCTTCAGGAAGATCGGCGCGAGCTGCGTCAGCCGGTCGCGGATCTGGTCGCGGGCCTTCTCGAGCTGCTTCTCGGTGGCCTTGACGCCGCGGCCTTCGAGCAGGTTGACGTTGCTGAACAGTTCCTTCTCGAAATTGAAGAGGAACAGCCGCACGCGCGCACGCGCCACAGGGTCGCCGGGCATCAGCTGCGGGTGCGGGAAGCGCTCGTCGATGTACTCGTTGATGATGTGGCTCTCGTACAGGATGAGGTCGCGCTCCACCAGGATGGGCACCTCGTTGTACGGGTTCATCAGCGCGATGTCCTCCGGCTTGGCGAAGATGTCGACATCGCGGATCTCGAAGTCCATGCCCTTCTCGAACAGCACGAAGCGGCAGCGGTGCGAGTAGGGGCAGGTCGTTCCGGAGTAGAGCACCATCATGGCGGGAGCCTTTCGTCGTCTTCTGTCGAGATTGTCTGTTGTATTGCGGGGCCGGCCGCAGGTGCGCCGCCCGATCGCAAAAGCAAAACGCAGTGGGTGCTGAAACCGCCCCCACTGCGCCGTGAACCCTGCCCAGGGGCAGGGCTGGAACCGATTACTTGATGTCCTTCCAGAACGCCGCGTTCAGACGCCAGGCGATGATGATAAAGATGCTCAGGAAGAGCATCACCCAGACGCCGATGCGCACGCGACTGGTCGCCTGCGGCTCGGCCATCCAGAAGAGGAAGGCGGTCAGGTCGGCGGCGGCTTCGTTGTACTGCGCCGCCGTCATCGAGCCGGGCTGTGCGATCTCGAGGCCCTTGAAGACCTGCGACTGCTTGCCCGAGGCGGCGTCGGTGCGCGTCTCGAACACGGCGCGCTGCTGGCCCTGCAGTTCCCACAGCGGAAACGGCATGCCCACGTTCGGGAAGGCCGCGTTGTTCCAGCCGGTGGCCTTGGTCTCGTCGCGGTAGTAGGTGCGCAGGAAGGTGTAGATGTAGTCGGCACCGCTGTTGGCACCCATGCCGAAGCCGGCGCGCGAACGTGCAATCAGCGTCAGGTCGGGCGGCGCGGCACCGAACCACTCCTTCGAGTCGGCCGGCCGCATCGAGATGTGCATCAGGTCGCCGACCTTGGCGCCGGTGAAGATCAGGTTGTCCTTGATCTGCTGGTCGGTCAGGCCGATGTCGCGCAGCCGGTTGTAGCGCATGAACCCGGCCGAATGGCAGTTCAGGCAGTAGTTGGCAAACAGCTTGGCACCGCGCTGCAGTGCCGCCATGTCGGTGACACGCTTGGTGTCGAACCGATCCCAGGGCACGAGCCCGGCGCCGGCCGCAAAGGCCGAGCCGGACAGGGTGAGCGCGGCGAGCAGGACGAGAAGGATTCGCTTCATGATGGGAGGCTCGGATCGGTTCAGTGCGGCTGGAAGACCACGCGGTCGGGCACCGGCTTGAACTCGCCGAGGCGGCTCCACCAGGGCATCAGCATGAAGAAGCCGAAGTAGAACAGCGTGCCGGCCTGCGAGACCAGGGTGCCCAGGGTGGTGGGCGGCAGGATGCCGAGGTAGCCCAGCACGACGAAGTTCACGACGAACACGCCGTAGAACCACTTGTTCCAGCTCGGGCGGTAGCGGATGCTGCGCACCGGGCTGCGGTCAAGCCAGGGCAACGGGAACAGGATCATCACCGCCGCGCCCATCACCACCACGCCCCAGAACTTGGGATCGAAGGCCAGCAGCAGGCCGGCACCGACGAGTGCGCCGACGAGCGGCGCAAACCGCCACATGCCCTTGAGGCCGGCAAACAGGAAACCCACCACGCCAGCCACCAGCACCAGGCCCACCAGCACGTGCACGAACGGCGTCGTCACCGCACGCAGCATCGAGTAGTAGGGCGTGAAGTACCAGACCGGCGCGATGTGCAGCGGCGTCTTCAGCGGGTCGGCCGGGATGAAGTTGTTGAACTCCAGGAAGAAGCCGCCCATCGTCGGCGCGAAGAAGATGACGGCCGAGAACAGCAGCAGGAAGACGCTGACGCCCAGGATGTCGTGCACCGTGTAGTACGGGTGGAACGGAATGCCGTCGAGCGGCTTGCCCGAGGCGTCTTTCTTGGCCTTGATCTCGACGCCATCGGGGTTGTTCGAACCCACCTCGTGCAGCGCAATGATGTGCGCCGCCACCAGGCCGACGATGACCAGCGGCAGCGCGATCACGTGCAGCGCGAAGAAGCGGTTCAGCGTGGCGTCGCCGACGACGTAGTCGCCGCGGATCAGGATCGAGAGGTCCGGCCCGATGAACGGGATGGCCGCGAACAGGTTGATGATGACCTGGGCGCCCCAGTAGCTCATCTGGCCCCAGGGCAGCAGGTAGCCCATGAAGGCCTCGCCCATCAGGCACAGGAAGATGGCGACACCGAAGATCCAGATCAGCTCGCGCGGCTTCTGGTAGCTGCCGTACAGCATGCCGCGGAACATGTGCAGGTACACGATGATGAAGAACGCGCTGGCGCCTGTGGAGTGCATGTAGCGCACCAGCCAGCCCCAGGGCACATCGCGCATGATGTACTCGACCGAGCCGAAGGCCAGGTTGGCGTCGGGCTTGTAGTGCATCGTCAGGAAGATGCCGGTGACGATCTGGATCACCAGCACCAGCATCGCCAGCGAGCCGAAGAAGTACATCCAGTTGAAGTTCTTCGGCGCGTAGTACTCGGAGAGGTGCTCCTTGTACAGCTTGGACGCCGGGAATCGGTTGTCGACCCAGGTCAGGAGCTTTTCCCCCATCGGCGCGCCAGCCGGGGCTTCCTTGAATTCAGCCATCGTGTCCTCGGACTTCGGATTTGCTGCAACAGTGCGTGACGTGGGCTAGAGCCCTCGGCGAGACGCCGCGTCAGGCCTTCTTTTCTTCGCCGACCAGCAAACGCGTGTCGGACATGTAGTAGTGCGGGGGCACCTCGAGGTTGTCGGGCGCGGGCATGTTGCGGAACACGCGGCCGGCGATGTCGAAGGTGGAGCCGTGGCAGGGGCAGAAGAACCCACCCTGCCAGTCGTCGGGCAGCGAGGGCTGCGGCCCGGTCTGGAACTTGTCGCTGGGCGAGCAGCCCAGGTGCGTGCAGATGCCGACGCCGACAAAGAACTCCGGCTTGATCGAGCGCCATTGGTTGCGCGCGTACTCGGGCGTGGGGTACTGCGTGCGGGCCGACTTCGGGTCGGCGACCTGGCCGTCGGTCTTCTTCAGCGACTCCAGCTGCTCCGGCGTGCGGCGCACCACCCATACCGGCTTGCCGCGCCACTCGACGCGCAGCATCTGGCCCGGCTCGAGGGTGGAGATGTCGACCTCGACGGGCGCGCCGGCCGCGCGGGCCCGCTCAGAGGGGGTGAAGGTGCTGACGAAAGGCACCGCCACGGCGACGCCGCCAGCAGCGCCTGCGCAGCCGGCGATCGCGATCCAGGTGCGCTTGCTCTTGTCGATCTCGCTGCCGGTCTTGCTGTTGTCGGCCGGTTTCGCGCTGCCGGCGACGGCGTGGCTCGGGGTGCCGCTCATGCTGTTCCTCTGGAGGCTCTGGAGTGCAGAAAGGTGTTCAGGGTCAACCCGAGATTCTAGCCGAGCACCCTGCGCCCACCTGACGTGGCATTGACTCAGCGGCACCACAGACACGCCCGGGCCGCTGCCGGGCGATTGACGCATCGCGCCGCACCCGACTAAGGTCAGGCTGCGGGCGCTCGACCCGCGGGTTCACCACGCACAGCCTAGGAGGGCGCATGAGTTTCACGTCTGAGTTCAGGGAGTTCGCAGTCAAGGGCAACGTCATGGATCTCGCCGTCGGCGTGATCATCGGCGGCGCCTTCGGCAAGATCGTCGACTCCGTCGTCGGCGATCTGATCATGCCCCTCATCGGCAAGATCTTCGGCGGCCTCGACTTCAACAACTACTTCATCGCCTTGTCGGGCCAGACCGCCACGACGCTGGTCGAGGCCAAGAAAGCCGGCGCCGTGTTCGCCTACGGCAGCTTCCTCAGCATCCTGCTGAACTTCATCATCCTGGCCTTCATCGTCTTCCTGATGGTCAAGCAGATGAACCGCCTCAAGCGCGAATCGGCGCCACCTCCGGCCCCGCCCGCCCCGACGCCGGAAGACGTGCTGCTGCTGCGCGAGATCCGCGACAGCCTGCGCAAGGCGTAAGCGACTGCAAGCACCCAGGCCCAACGCCGGATCACCGGTGCAGGGGCCCGGCTTTTGCGGCCCTCGCTGCCACGGGGTTGCAGCATACTCGGCGATCCCCGTCCGGGGCCGTTTTCACCGATGAAGCCCAACCCCCTGCACCGCCTGCCCGCGCCGCTGGAAGCCGCGATCCAGCGGCTCAAGCTCACGGCCCGTGAGGCCTGCGAGCGCACGATCGAAAGCCTGGGGCTGGCCGCGCTGGCAGCCACCCACGCCTTTCAGCGCGACGGTCTTCTTGCGGCGCAGTTCGAGCTCAACCGCAAGTCGGCGGTCTTCATCCTCACCTTCAACGACGCCTACGACGAGCGGCTGCTGCGCGAGCTCGGCGCGGCCGCCACGGCGGCCGACACCGGCATGCCGCCCGCCACCAACTGGGACGCCTTGAGCCTGGTGGAGGACAAGGAAGTCGAGGCGCAGATCTCCGCCGATCGCTTCGCGATGGAGATCGCCCACGCCTGCGAGTGGGAACTGCGCGAGCTCGACGGCTTCGTGGCCACCGTGCTGGCCGATGCCCAGGGGACCGCCGGAGGCATGGCCGACGGCCGCCGTGAGCGCAACCCGCTGCGCCCCGAACTCGTCGGCCACGGCATGGTGCGCGGCGTCGAGGCGGTCACCACCGAGGCCGATACCCGCAAGCGGCTGCTGGCGGAGCTCGGCCGCTCGCTGTCGGGCCTGCTGCGGCCGGCCTATGCCGCCATCCTGTCGGACTTCCGCCGCGCCGGCGTGCAGCCCATCGGCCTGCAGGTTCGCCACCGCGCGAGCCAGCTGGCAACCGGCATGCCCGACCCCGGCACCGACAGCCAGCAGGGCACGGCAGCCGAAGCCAGCCGCTCCGACGCGGGCTTCTCGCCATTGGGTGCCCCGCAGCAGCCCGGGCGCCACAGCGCGGGCCGCACGGGCTTCGCGCCGTCGACGCGCGGCAACAGCCTCGGCGCCCGCGACGGCACGCCGCTGGGCCAGGTCGACCCGGAGCTGATGCACCTGATGCGCCGCATTGCGTTCACCGAGTCGCCGCTGCACACCGGCCCCGGTGGCGACACCGGCGGCGGCTCGTCGTTCAACGGCGCCTACGACGGCGGCTCGGCACCGCTGCCCAACTTGATCCACCTGCACCGCGACGAGCTGCGGCAGGCCTCGAACGGGGCGCTCGATCACATGGTGATCGACGTCATCGGCTTCCTCTTCGACCAGATCCTGGCCGACCCCAAGGTGCCGCCACAGATGGCGCGCCTGATCGCGCGGCTGCAGTTGCCTGTGCTGCGCGCCGCGCTGGGCGACCCGACCTTCTTCTCGTCGCGCAAGCACCCGGTGCGACGCTTCGTCAACCGCATCGCCTCGCTCGGCGCGGCCTTCGAGGACTTCGACGACGCCGCGGCGCGCGACTTCCTGGCCAAGGTCAAGGCCCTGGTCGGCGAGGTCGTCGACGGCGACTTCGACCACATCGAGCTCTACGAGCAGAAGCTGAAGGCGCTCGAGGCCTTCGTCGGCGAGCAGGCGCAGCAAGGTCTGCAGGGCGATGCGGCGCGGCTGCTCTCGGAACGCGAGGACGAGCTGCGCCTGCGCTCCCTGTACGCCGACCGCCTGAGCAGCGAGCTGCGCGACCTCACCGGCCCGGCCTTCGTGCGCGACTTCATCGCCCGCACCTGGAGCCAGGTGCTGATGCGCGCCTCGACCGTGAAGACGCCCGAAGGCGGCCCCGACGGCGCGCTGGTGCAGAAGTTCCGCCGCACGGCGCGCGAACTGGCGATGTCGGTGCAGCCCAAGCCGACGCCGGCGCACCGCAAGGCCTTCCTCGCCGAACTGCCCAAGCTGATGCAGGAGCTGACCGAGGGCATGAACCTCATCGGCTGGCCCGAGGGCGAGCGGCGTGCCTTCTTCGGCCAGCTGATGCCGGCGCACGCCGAGGCGCTGAAGGCGCCGCCCGCCCGGCCGCTGGACCTGAACCTGATGGCGCGCCGCGTCGAGGGTGCGCTCGAGCGGCCGACGCCCTCGCGCGAGGACCTGAAGACCATGCCGCCCTCGGCGCTGCCGGTGCTGAGCGAGGAGCTCGTGCTGCCCTCCTTGTCGGCCGGCGACGCCGAGCGCATGGGCCTGGTGTCCGAGCAGTCGGTCGACTGGAGCGGCACCGTCGACATCGACATCGGCTCGCTGGCCGACGCTGGCGAGCGGGCCGCCGCGCAAGGCGGCACCGCGCAGCCGATGGCCCCGGGCATCCCGGGCATCGCCGACGCGGCCGAGCCGGTGCAGGGCCGTGAGCTCGCCGACTCGGTGCAGATCGGCTTTGCCTACCAGATGCAGTTGCACGACCAGTGGCAGAAGGTGCGGCTGGCGCACGTGAACAGCGGGCGCAGCTTCTTCATCTTCACGCACGGCGGGCGCCACCAGAAAACGGTGTCGCTCACCTACCGCATGCTGCAGCGCCTGTGCGAGAGCGGGCGCTTCCGCGCCTACGAGCAGGCCACGCTGATCGAGCGCGCCACCGAGCGTGCCCGGCGTCAATTGGCCTCGCTGGGCGCGGCCGGCCGCTAGCTAGCGGGCCAGCTGGCGGGCCATCGCCAGCGCGGCCACCAGGCTGGCAGGGTCGGCGAGGCCTCGGCCGGCGATGTCGAAGGCGGTGCCGTGGTCGGGGCTGGTGCGCACGAAGGGCAGGCCCAGCGTCACGTTGACGCCCTGCTCCACGCCGAGGTACTTCACGGGGATCAGGCCGTGGTCATGCGTCATCGCCACCACGAGGTCGAACTCGCCGCGGCGGGCGCGCATGAAGACGGTGTCGGGGGCAAAAGGACCGTGGGCGTCGATGCCCTCGGCGCGTGCGGCCTGCACGGCAGGGCCGATGAAGCGCTGCTCCTCGTCGCCGAACAGGCCGCCCTCGCCGGCATGCGGGTTCAGACCCGCCACCGCGATGCGCGGCGCCGCCTGGCCCCAGCCCCGCGCCGCGGCGTGGGCGATGCGCAAGGTGGACAGCACCGCCTCGAAGTCCAGCAGCTCCAGCGCCCGCCGAAGCGAGACGTGGATGGTGACGAGCACCACGCGCAGCTCCGGGTTGGCCAGCATCATGCGCACCGGCGCGGGCGCCGCACCCGCCGGGGTGGCCAGCGCCTGCAGCATCTCGGTGTGGCCCGGGTAGGGCACGCCGGCAGCAGCCAGCGCCTCCTTGTGGATGGGCGCCGTCACCACCGCCGCGCCCTCGCCGGCCTGCACCCAGCGCACGGCGGCTTCGACGCAGCGGGCCGCCGCCGCGCCGGCGGTGGCCGACACCTGCCCCGTCGGCAGGGTGGCCAGGGCCGGCGGCAGCCCGGCAGGCTCGATGACGGGCAGGCAGCCGGGCGGCACCTCGGCCCGGTCGGCCGGCCGCTCGATGCGCGCCGTCATCGGCGCGCCCGCGCGGCGCAGCACCGCCACGTCGCCGATCACCACCGCGTCGGCGAGCTCACCCTGCAGGAAGGCCTTGACGATGATCTCGGGCCCGATGCCGGCGGCATCGCCCAGGGTCACGAGCAGGGGCTGGGTCGAAGAAGGGCGCATCGCCTTCATGCCGGATTCGGGATCTCGATGAAGCGGTGCTCCAGCCCCAGCTCCGCGCACACCGCGGCGGCCAGCGCCGGTGCGCCGAAGCACTCGGTGGCGTGGTGGCCGGCGGCGATGAAGGCCACGCCGGTTTCGCGCGCCAGGTGGGCCTGCGGCTCGCTGATCTCGCCGGTGACGAAGGCATCGGCCCCGGCCGCGATGGCGTCTTCGAAGTAGCCCTGGGCGCCGCCCGTGCACCAGGCGATGCGCGCCAGCGCGCGGCCATCACCGGGCACCACGGTGGGCGCTCGGGCGGGCGCGAGCGCCTGCACGCCGGCCACCAGCGCCGCCAGCGAGTGCCGAGCCGCGGCCGGGCCGATGAAGCCGAGTTGCTGCTCGCCGAAGCGGGCGTCGGCCTCCAGGCCGAGCCGGCGGCCGAGCTGCGCGTTGTTGCCGAGCTCGGCGTGGGCGTCCAGCGGCAGGTGGTAGGCGAACAGGCTCACGTCGGCGCGCATCAGCCGGCGCACGCGCTCGCCGAGCCAGCCGGTGAGCCGGCCATCCTGCCCGCGCCAGAACAGGCCGTGGTGCACCAGCAGCGCATCGGCGCCGTCGGCCAGCGCCGCATCGATGAAGGCCATGCTGGCGGTGACGCCGGAAACGACGCGCCGCACCGAGGCACGACCCTCGACCTGCAAGCCGTTCGGCCCATAATCCTTGAACTGCTCCGGGCGCAACACCGCCGCCAGGCGCGCCTCGAGTTCCTGCCGTGTCGTCATGCGGCGATTCTGAGGCCCGCCGCAGCCCTTGCCGGCGCCGCCGGCCCCGATCCCGACACCCCTGCCCTGCCCCATGCGCCGCCTCTGGCTTGTCTTCTCCCAGACCGTCACGGTGGCGGTGGCGCTGCTGTTCGTGGTGCTCACCTTCAAGCCCGAATGGCTGCCCGGCGGCCGCGTGCCGCT
>Ga0315901_10010149_pt1 | contig 10743 bp, 9 predicted proteins | sample LakEriMetagenome_10_FD_203761 | JGI IMG/M metagenome (GOLD analysis project Ga0315901, IMG submission 203761) | Freshwater fungal communities from buoy surface, Lake Erie, Ohio, United States - Buoy 2 MA116 | ecosystem: Environmental > Aquatic > Freshwater > Lake | place: USA: Lake Erie, Ohio...
CATCGTCGCCATCGTCGTCGTCGGCGAGGTCGTCACCGGCCGTCGCGCCGGGGCGCTTGCGGCCCTTGCCGCCGCGAGAGCCACGGCGACGCTTCTTGGCCGCGGTCCGGGGGCCGCCGTCACCGCTGGTCACGGTGTCGGCACCGTCCGGTCCGCCATCGCCGGCAGGGTGATCGCCGGCAGGGTGATCGCCGGCAGGGTGATCGCCGACGGGGCGCGGCGTGGTCGGCGCCTGGTGCTCGTCGCCCGCGGCGTCGAGTGTGGTCTCGTCCATGGAGGAAGTCCCTTCTGGGCGTGCGTCGGGCTCCGGGGGATGGAGCACACGACCACGCGTCGCGCAGTCCGGGCGCTGGAGACGCTGCCTGAACTGCGACTGAGCAGTGCGTGCTGGCGTGGTGACCGGGGGTCAACACCTGGCGAACAGTGTACCTCCAGCGACCGTTCCGACCCGGCATGCTGCCGCACGCCACCACACAGGGTGGCCAGGGTTCCACGTTCGGCGCCGTGAACCGTCAGCGGTACCGACGCATGTGCACGTTCTGCACCAACCCGAGCAGGGTGAAGAACGTGACCAGGCTCGACCCGCCGTAGGAGATGAACGGCATCGGCAATCCGGTCACCGGCATGATGCCGAGCGTCATCGCCACGTTCTGGAACACCTGCCAGAGGATCATCGTGAACACCCCGGCGCACAGGTAGGTGCCGAGCATGTCCTTCGAGAGGTGCGCGATCCGCCAGATCCGCAGGAGCATGATCGTGAACAGTCCCAGCACCACCGCGCAGCCGAGCAACCCGAACTGCTCACCGATCGCGGAGAACGGGAAGTCGGCCCACTGCACCGGAATGTCGTTCTTCGCGTTCGTGAGCGGCCCCTCCAGCCACCCCTTCCCGGTGAGCCCGCCGGTGGCGATCGCCCGGACGGCGTTGCGGGGCTGGTAGATGAAGTCGCGGAGGGTGTCGTCGGAGGAGTCCTGGTTGAAGAAGGCCTCGATGCGCCGCAATTGGTACCGGTTCACGATGCCCGAGATCACGGCCGCGATCACGGTGGCCACCGACATCAGGGTGATCAGCGCGATGTACTTCGGCTTGGCCCCGGCCACGAGCAGCACACCCATCGCCATCGCCACCATCACCGACGCCGAGCCGAGGTCGGGCTGGATGATGATCAGCGCCGACGGCACACCCACCATGATCAGGCCACCCAGGAAGCGCGGGTAGCTCACCTCGTCGCTGCGTTCCTCCGCCAGGTAGGCGGCGAGCGCGAGCAGCACCGTGGCCTTGGCGAACTCGGCGGGCTGGAGCTTGAGCGGGCCGAGGTCGAAGCTCAGTCGCGCACCGCCGCTCACCGTGCCGGCGATGTTCACCAGCACCAGCATCATGATGGTGACGCCGTAGAAGAACCGAGCCCGCTCGCGGAGCGTCTCGTAGTCGATCGCCATGACCACGACCATCGCGATGACGGCTCCGATCAGGAACACGACCTGCCGGGTGACGTAGAGGAACGGGTCGTCCTGCTTGGTGCGCGACGCCGAGTACACGACGAAACACCCGATGGTGGCGAGCGCCGCCAACGTGGTCATCAGCACCCAGTCGATGTTGCGACTGGGATCGCTCGGGCTCGAGCGGATGTTGCCGAGACCCGAGTCGGGCTTGCGCTGCAGGAACGTGAGCGTCATCGCCGGGTCACCAGGTCGTCGGCGGTACCGGCGCCGTCATTCGCTGACCGTCCCGTCGTAGCCACCGAGGCACGTGCGGTCGGGGATCTCCTTCGGGGCGGCCGTGTACGGCGAGTTGATGTCGAGCGGGTCCGACGGCAGGACCGGGTCCGCCTCGATGTCCTCGGCGAGCACGCCGAACAGGCACTTCACCACGGGTGCCGCGGCCTTCGAACCGAAGCCGCTCTTCTCGAGGTACGCCGCGATCGTGTACGGCCGGCTGTCGTCGAGGCTGAAGGCGGCGAACGCCGAGGAGTCGTTCCACGGGTACTGGCCGGCACCCTGGGCCGTGCCGGTCTTGCCGGCGATGGGGAGCTTGTCGTGGGCGTAATCCTTGAAGAGCCGCTCGCCGGTGGTGGCGCGGTAGCGGCCCTCCGGGTACTCCACGCCACACCGCTCGCCCTCACGGAACGACGGGCACACCACACGCGAGAGGCCGCGGATGATCGGGTCGCGTACCTCGGGCGGCATCTCGAGCTCGTTGAGGATCACGGGACGCTCGAAGCTCTGCACCACCTCGGCCGAGTCGAGGTCGGCGCGTGCCGGCACCCCGACCTCGTTGGGGGTGAACGGCGACAGGATCGCCTTCACCACGTGCGGGCGCATCACGAACCCACGGTTCGCGATCGCTGCGTACGCATTCGCCAACTGCAGCGGCGTGGCGGCGAAGAGACCCTGCCCGATCGACACCTGCACGAGGTCGCCCGTCACGAGTCTCGGCGCCTCGCCCTTGGCGAGCACGCCCCGCTCGACCAGCTGGCGCTTCACCTCGTCGTCGGGGATGCGGCCGTCCCACTCGAAGGGCAGGTCGATGCCGCTGTCGGCTCCGAAACCGAACTCCATGAGGTCGGCCTTCAGCTCGTCGCGTCGCCCGAGGAGCGTGAAGAAGGTCTCGCCCAGTCGGTAGAAGAACGTGTCCGAGCTCACGGCGAGCGAGTCCTCGACGTCGACCGGGCCGTACTGACTGGGCCGCCCGAACGGGTCGTTCGCGTTCTTGAACTCGCAGCGCACACCTTCGGCGCAGATCTCGTCGGGTACCGACACGAGCTTGTACGTGCCCTGGTCCAACCAGATGTCGTCGGCCTCGATCAGCCCGCTGTGCATCGCCGACCACGACATGAACGGCTTGATCGTCGACCCGATGTTGTAGCGACCCTGCACCGCGCGGTTCACGAGGATCGACCGGTCGGGGTCGTCGGTCTGGGGGAAGAGCTGCGACAACTTCTCCTTGCTGACGCCCGCGTTGAACCAGCGGTTGTCGAACGTCGGGTAGCTCGCCATCGCGATGACCTGGCCGTTGGAGTGGTCGAGCACGACCACCGAGCCGGCCGGTGCCTTGTACTGGATCCACTCCTGGTTGCCGAACTCCTTCGAGCTCGAGTACACGCGGGTGACGCCGTCGTTGATCTTCGGGTCGAGCGGATTGTTCGCGGCCAGGTCGGCGCACTGGCACTCCTCGCGGTCGGTGGGCAGGTCGCGGCGCTGCTTCAGCATCGTCTCCAGCGCCTGCTCGGCGTACTGCTGCACGTCGAGGTCGATCGCGAGCTGGATGTCGAAGCCGCCGACGGGCAGCACCTCCTCGAGCAGCCGCACGGTGTTGCCCGCCGCGTCGATCTCCCACTTCTGGTAGCCCCAGGTGCCGTGGAGCTCGGCCTCCATGCTCTGCTCGATGCCGAACGCCCCCACGCGTTCGTTGAGGTTGTAGCCCTTGGCGAGGTACTCGTCCTTGGTCTCGCGGGTGATCGCGCTCATGTAGCCGATGACGTGGCTGGCGAGCGGCGCGTACGGGTACACCCGCCGCCACTGCTCGGTGACGTCGACGCCGGGGAAGTCCTCGGACCGCTCGAGCAGGTACTGGACGGTGTCCTCGCTGACGTCCTCGACGAGCGGCATCGGCAGCAGCGGGTCGTAGATCTCCACGCCCTCGTCGTAGCGCCGCTCGAGCTCCTCGACCGGCTTGCCCACCCAGCCGCTCAACCGCTCGAACAACTCCTGGCGCTGCGTCGGCTTGTTCCGGATGACGCTCCAGTCGACGGTGACGGTGAGCACCCGCTCGTTGTCGGCGAGGATCCGACCGTCCGCGTCGAAGATCCGACCGCGCTCGGGCGGGAGCGTGACGGTGCGCACCTTCGCCTGGTCGACCGATTCCTGGAACGCCTCGGCCTGGACGCCCTGGAGGAACCACAGGCGGGTGCCGAGGGCACCGACGAGGACGACCGCCACGAGCGCCAACACGCCCAGACGACTGCTCCGACGATCGATGGCCATGGTCAGTCATTCTGGCGGATCGACCACCCCGAGCGGGCGCGCGCCCTGCGTGCTACTCGTGCATCGCCTTCCACTTCGGCCGCTTGACACACATGCACCATCGGCCGAGCGGGACCACGAGCGGGCTGATCACGAGGGCGAAGACGGTGACGACGGGCACGATCGTGAACAGCTGCGACGTGAACCAGCCGTCCTGCCCGATGAGCGCGCGGGCCGCGGGCGCCGCCGTCTCCCCCACCGCTGCGCCGATGCCCACGAACAGCGATGCGAGCCACCACGGCGGCGTGGGGGTGAACGTGAGCACGTAGCCGGCCACGAACCCCGCCAGCGCGTACACGAGTGCCGTCAGGCCGAGCGGGCTCCCGGTCGCCAGGTCGTACATCAGCCCCAGCGTGAACCCGGCGATCGCCCCGCGTTCGGGACCGGCCCCGGCACCCGCCCCGGCGGCGAGGGCGAGCACGATCTGCAGCACGACGTCCATCACCTTCAGCTCGGTGAGGAAGGTGCGCTGCATCGCGAGCACGCACAACCCGACGGGGAAGAGCCGGACGAGCGGGCCGGTCAGGAACGCCCGCACGCCTCAGCCGCCGCTCGTGTTGGGCACGTACAGCAGCACGCGGACGAAGTTGAGCTTCGAGAGGTCGCCGGCCGACGACGCCACCTCGACGAGCTGCGCTCGGGTGCCCGACTGCTGGCGGACGGCGGTGATCTCGCCGATCGGGATGCCGGCCGGCGCGATCGACGCGGTACCACCGGCGGTCTGGACGGTGGACCCCACCTGCACGCGACCCTGCGACGAGGAGTCGTCGACGAAGCGGAGCACGAGTGGCTTGCCAGCGCCCTGGCCGCTGAGCGTGCCGGTCTCGCGGATGATCTCGACCGGCGCCACGGTGGTGGTGGTGAACAGCGGCGGTGCGGTGGTGCTGGTCGTGGTGACGGCGTCGTCGAGCGGGTCGAGCGGCCCCTGCACCGGATCCACCGTGGCCGTCGGGGCCGCCGGGGCCGCCGGATCGGGTGCGATCGTGGTGGTGGTGACGGTGGTGGTCGTCCCCGCGGTCGGGTCGGTGGTCGCCGGATCGACCGGCGCGAGCGGGATGCCAGAGGTCGGTGCCTGCACGACCGGCGCCGGGACCGCCTCGGTGAGCACCTTCGCACCGATGGAGAAGCCCGGGTCGACGATGAGCAGCACCACCGAGGAGTTCGGGAAGACCTGCGTGATCTTGCCCACCAGGCCACCGCCGTTGACGACCGGCATGCCGACGGCGATGCCGTCGACGCTGCCCTTGTCGATCTCGACGGTGTACTGGAAGTTGCCGGGCGACGCGCCCTGCACCTGCGCGGTGGCCGACGGGTAGCTGCTCGACCCGAGCAGCCGGTTCAGCGTGAGCAGCTCCTGGTACTCCAGGATCGCGGCACGCGCCACGATCTCGGCGCCACGCTGCGAGTCGACCTGCTCCTGGAGCCGCTCGTTCTCGCGCACCAGCTCGTCGTACTGGGTGACACCGCGCCAGGCGTTGATCACGGGACGCGAGATGGTGCGGGCGGCGGCGTCGAAGGGTTCGAGGACGAGCGAGAAGACGCTGCGGGCGCGATCGATGACGGCGCTGCCCCGGAGGTCGAGGGTGACGAGCAGGATCGAGGTCAGCACCAGCACGGCGATGACCCGCCGGCGCCCCATCGAGTAGATGGCCATCGGCGACGCGGTTCTACTCGTCGCCGCCCAGCGACATCAGCCCCCGCATCGCATCGATGTTCTCGAGCGCCCGCCCCGAGCCGATCACGACGCTGAACAGCGGGTCGCGGGCGAGCTTGATCGGCATCCCGGTCTCGTGGGCGAGCCGCTGGTCGAGCCCGGCGAGCAACGCGCCACCACCGGTGATCGTGATCCCCTGCTCCATGATGTCGGCAGCCAGTTCGGGAGGCGTCTTGTCGAGCGTCGTCTTCACGGCGTCCACAATGGCAGCCACGGGCTCCGCAAGGGCTTCGCGCACCTGCTCGGTGGTGAGCGGGATCGTGCGGGGCAGGCCGCTGATCATGTCGCGACCACGGATGTCGGCGGTCAGCTCGTCGTCGAGCGGCCAGCACGATCCCATGTGCATCTTGATCTCCTCCGCGGTGCGATCGCCGATCGCGAGGGAGAACTCCTTCTTGATGTACTGCATCACCGCGTCGTCGAGCTCGTCACCCGCGACCCGCACCGACTGGGCGGTGACGATGCCGCCGAGCGAGATGACGGCGACCTCGGTGGTGCCACCGCCGATGTCGACGATCATGTTGCCGCTCGGCTCGTGCACGGGCAGGTCGGCACCGATGGCGGCGGCCATCGGCTCTTCGATGATGTGCACCGGCTTGCGCGCACCGGCGTACTCGGCGGCGTCCTGCACGGCGCGCTGCTCGACACCGGTGATGCCCGACGGCACGCAGATCACCATGCGCGGCTTGCTCCAGCGGCTGGCGTGCACCTTCTGGATGAAGAAGCGGAGCATCTTCTCGCAGACCTCGAAGTCGGCGATGACGCCGTCCTTCAGCGGTCGGATCGTCTTGATGCGGCCGGGGGTGCGGCCCATCATGCGCTTGGCCTCGATGCCGACCGCGACGGGACGGCCGTCGGTGATGTCGATCGCCACCACGGAGGGCTCGTTGAGGACGATGCCCTGGCCGCGCGCGTAGATGAGCGTGTTCGCGGTCCCGAGGTCGATGGCGAGATCTCGGCCCAGCGCCAGCGGATTGGATCGCGCCATGGCCGGCCTCCCTTCTACGGTCGCCTGTCAGCAGCCTCGCGAACGGGAGGCGAGTCTAGCGGCGAGGCGTGCGCTCAGAGGTTCGGGAAGAAGATCCCGAGCTCGCGCTCGGCGGACGCGAGCGAGTCGCTGCCGTGCACGAGGTTCTCGGTGAAGAGCGTGCCGAAGTCGCCGCGGATGGTGCCGGGGGCCGACTTCAGCGGGTTGGTGGCGCCCATCATCCCGCGCACGACCTCCCAGGTGTCCTGCGGACCCTCGAGCGCCAGCGCCACCACCGGGCCGCGGCTCATGAACTGCACGAGGTCGGCGTAGAAGCCCTTGCCGACGTGCTCCTCGTAGTGACGGGCGAGGGTGTCGGCGTCGAGCTGGCGGAGATCCATCGCGACGATCTTCAGACCCTTGGTCTCGAACCGGGCGAGGATCTGGCCGACGAGGCCGCGCTCGACGGCGTCGGGCTTCAGGAGGACGAGGGTGCGATCAGACATGGCCCCGGAGGCTACCGGCGAACTCGCGCGGAGCGATGGGGCTCAGGGCAGCAGTCGGCGCAGCGCGGGACGCGCCTCGCCCACGACGTACAGGCTGCCGGCGACCAGGATCGCGTCGTCACCGCCGGCGAGGCGCAGCGCCTTCGCGCACGCCTCGGACGGCGTCGAGCACTCGATCACCTCGTCGCAACCGAGCTCGGCGGCGGCGCGCGCCAGGTCTCGGGAGTCGAGGCCGCGCGGCGATGGCGCGGTGCAGGTGAGCACGACGTCGAACTCGTCGGCGCGAAGCGCCCCGAGCAGCTCGGTCGCGTCACGCGTCTTCAGGCAGCCGACCACCAGGTAGCGCATCCCTGCGGGGTCGAAGTCCTCGAAGAACACCTGCGCGGCCACGTCGGCGCCGGCGGGGTTGTGCGCGCCGTCGACGATCACCAGCGGCTGGCGCCCCATCACCTCGAACCGACCCGGCATCCGCACCTCGGCGAAGCCCTCGCGCAGGATCTCGTCCTCGAGCGGACGAGCGAAGAACGCCTCCACCGCCATGAGCGCGACCGCCGCGTTGTCGGCCTGGTGCTTGCCGTGCAGGGGCACGAACACCTCGGGGTACACGGTGGTGGGTGTGCGCAGGTCGACCAGGCGACCGCCGAGCGCGAGCTGGTTCTCGACGACGTCGAAGTGCTCGCCGCGGAGGAAGTGGGCCGAGCCGCCGGCGTCGACGAAGATCTGCGCGAGCTCGGGTTCGGTCTCGCCGATCACCACGGCGCTGCGCGGCTTCACGATGCCCGACTTCTCGCGGGCGATGTGCGCCTTCGTGGGGCCGGCGTACTCCATGTGGTCGAGCGCGATGTTGGTCAGGACCGCCACCTGCGCATCGACGACGTTCGTCGCGTCCCAGCGGCCGAGCATGCCGACCTCGATGACGGCGACGTCGACGGCCACGTCGGCGAACCATCGGAACGCTGCGGCCGTGACGAGCTCGAAGAAGGTGGGCCGCACCCCGGAGATCACCTCGATCTCGGCGAGCGCAGCGATCTGCTCGGCGAACTCGTCGTCGCCGATCGGCTCGCCGTTGCGCTGGATCCGCTCGTTCAGCCGCTCGAGGTGCGGGCTCGAGTACGTGCCGACCGTGAGCCCGTGGGCCATCAGCAATCGCGTGACCATCTGGGTGGTCGAGCCCTTGCCGTTGGTGCCGGTGATGTGGATCACCGGGTAGCCGAGCTGCGGATCACCGGACACCTCCATGAGGCGGGCGATCCGGTCGATCGTGGGCGACTCGACGCGGCCCGTGGTGTCGTAACTGGCGTGCGCGTCGAGATACGCCATCGCCTCCGTGAGGTTCATCGGATGCAGGCCTCGTGTGCTCGCAGGGTGGGGATCGGGTGGAGGTGGGTGGAGGTGGGGGGAGGTCGTCCGACAGGGGCGGACGACCGGCGACGTACGTCAGCTGGCGGCTCGACGGGGCCGGCTCGCCCGCGTGGGTTCGCGCGGCACCAGCGTCGGGTTGACCTTGGTGCGGACGGTGTCCGCGTCGATGACGACACGACCGACGTCGGCACGGCCGGGCAGCTCGTACATGGTGTCCAGCAGCACCTCTTCGAGGATCGCCCGAAGGCCACGTGCGCCGGTGGCCCGCAGCAGCGCCTGGTCGGCGATCGCCTCGAGCGCGTCGCGGGTGAACTCCAGCTCGACGTCCTCGAACTCGAAGATCTTCTGGTACTGCTTGACCAGCGAGTTCTTCGGCTCGACGAGGATCTTGGTGAGCGCCTCCTGATCCAGGCTGCGCACGGCGCCGATCATCGGCAGACGGCCGATGAACTCGGGGATCATGCCGAACTTCAGCAGGTCCTCGGGCAGCACCTGCGCGAACAACTCGCCCGGGTCCTTGTCGGCCTTCGATCGCACGGTGCCGTGGAAGCCGACGCCCTTGTGGCCGATGCGGTGCTCGATGATCTGCTCGAGCCCGGCGAAGGCACCACCGCAGATGAACAGGATGTTCGTGGTGTCGATCTGGATGAACTCCTGGTGCGGGTGCTTGCGCCCGCCCTGGGGTGGCACCGACGCCTGGGTGCCCTCCAGGATCTTGAGCAGCGCCTGCTGCACGCCCTCACCGCTCACGTCGCGCGTGATGGAGGGGTTCTCGCTCTTGCGCGCCACCTTGTCGATCTCGTCGATGTAGATGATGCCGGTCTCGGCCTTCTTCACGTCGAAGTCGGCGGCCTGGATGAGCTTGAGGAGGATGTTCTCGACGTCCTCGCCCACGTAGCCCGCCTCGGTGAGCGCGGTGGCGTCGGCGACGGCGAACGGGACGTTCAGCAGGCGGGCGAGCGTCTGCGCGAGGTGGGTCTTGCCGCAGCCGGTGGGGCCGAGCAGGAGGATGTTGCTCTTCTGGAGCTCGACCTCGTCGCGGCGGCCGACGCCGGCGTTCTGCTGGTACTGGATGCGCCGGTAGTGGTTGTACACCGCGACCGAGAGGATCTTCTTCGCGTCCTCCTGGCCGACCACGTAGTCGTCGAGGAAGGTGCGGATCTCGATCGGGGTCGGCAGCTCGTCGAACCGGAGCTCGTTGCCCTCGGTGAGCTCCTCTTCGATGATCTCGTTGCAGAGGTCGATGCACTCGTCACAGATGTAGACGCCGGGGCCGGCGATCAGCTTCTTGACCTGCTTCTGGCTCTTGCCGCAGAAGCTGCACTTCAGCAGCTCCCCGGTGTCCCCGAACTTCGCCACGGTGACTGTCCCCTCCGTCGTCCGAACGTCGACTCGATCGCGGTCTCAGCGGTCTCAGCGGATGGGACCGGTGCGGTCGACGTTGGCACGCGACGACAACACAGCGTCGATGATGCCATATTCGATCGCCTCCTGTGCTTCCATCACGAAGTCGCGATCGGTGTCGGCGTGGATCCGCTCCATCGACTGGCCGGTGTGGTGGGCCAGGATCTCCTCGAGCAGTTCACGCATGCGGAGGATCTCCTTGGCGGCGATCTCCAGGTCGGTCACCTGGCCGTAGCCCACCTGGCCGTAGGGCTGGTGGAGCAGCACGCGGCTGTGCGGCAGGGCGAGGCGCTTGCCCTTCGTTCCGGCGGCGAGCAGCACCGCGGCGGCGGAGGCGGCCTGGCCGAGGCAGATGGTGGCGATGTCGTTCTTGATGAACTGCATCGTGTCGTAGATGGCGAAGAGCGCCGTGATGTCGCCACCGGGGCTGTTGATGTAGAGGTTGATGTCCTTGTCGGGGTTCTCCGACTCGAGGTGGATCAACTGGGCGCAGATCACGCTGGCGACGGTGTCGTCGATCGGGGTCTGCAGGAAGATGATGTTGTCCTTGAGCAGGCGGCTGTACAGGTCGTACGTGCGCTCGCCACGGCTGGTCTGCTCGACCACGTAGGGCATGGGGATGGAGTTGCGCATCTCGGTCATCGTGACTCCGTTCAGTGGTCGTGGCCGTCGTGGTCGTGATCGTGATCGTGATCGTGATCGTGACCGTCGTGATCGTGACCGTCGTGATCGTGATCATGATCGTGATCGTCGTGGTCGTCGTGGCCA
>Ga0315901_10010151_pt1 | contig 10740 bp, 8 predicted proteins | sample LakEriMetagenome_10_FD_203761 | JGI IMG/M metagenome (GOLD analysis project Ga0315901, IMG submission 203761) | Freshwater fungal communities from buoy surface, Lake Erie, Ohio, United States - Buoy 2 MA116 | ecosystem: Environmental > Aquatic > Freshwater > Lake | place: USA: Lake Erie, Ohio...
CTCGAACGCAGTGAAGTTCACTCCCGAGGGGGGACGCGTCAAGGTCTCGGCCCACCAACATGGGCCCGATCGAGTCGATCTGGTGGTGGCTGATACGGGGATCGGGATTCCGCTGGATGAGCAGACAGTGATCTTCGAGAAGTTCCGCCAGGGCCGTGCGACACCCGGCGAGCAGGAAGGGGCCATGACCCGTCAGTACGAGGGGACGGGCCTGGGGCTGTCGATTGTGAAAGAGCTGTCGCGACTCCTGGGCGGCGAGGTGGAACTCAGCAGCGAATTCGGGAAGGGCAGCACATTTACCGTGACAGTCCCGCTGCAGCTCGACGCGAAACAGGCGTTTGATTCCGACTCATCGACGTTGCCGCTGGACCTGCGCAAGGCCCGGCTGGCTTCGCTGGGGATTGGGATCAAAGACAAGCCGGAGTAACGGGCCACTGGCACGGTCCCATGTTCATTTTGTCATGGGAGGGGCAGGCGCAGCACCCCGTGGTGGTGCAGTGGGCCTCAGCCACAGAGTGACTGTGTGGTCATCGAAGAGACGCCCTTCCATGGTTCGAAGACTCAATCCAGGTGGAATCGTTCTTGGATCCAAGCCAATCCTGAATCGAATCACTTCGTGCGGAGGCACCTGTTGAGGGATCGGTATCCTGGCGGTTCCTGACGAATCGGTGGTGACAGGATTCGCCTGTCGATACATGGGATTGCACTGCGATAGCCAAGGGGGCACAAACGTTGGCATACCCGAGTTGACATCTATCAAGATCACGTCGACTCCGGGAATTGGCTGCTGACTCACATCACTTCGCACTGTCACAATGACCGTGCTCGACTCTGAAGTCGAATTGGACTGCCAACGAGCCCAGAACACACCCCCCAGAATCGTGCAAAGACCGAGCACGATCACCACGTATCGCCGAGATCGACGGGGGCGCAAAGAGGTGATGACGGGTTCATTCATGAAAGCTGCATCGCTCCGGCATTGACCAGGATGTACCATCTTGCCTTGCATCCTTCTCGATCACAACCAGACTTTGAATTCCTCAGTGGTAATCTGCCTGGGCGTCGTGTCGCAGGAGGGTACACTTCAGATCGAAAAATCCATGTTGCCACGGAGTCCCGACAATGAATGATCTGCGTCGTATGTTGGCCTTGGCATTGAGTGCTGTTGCTCTATCAGCCACCAACCCGGCAGCGATGGCGGATTGGGGCTCGATAGAGGGTCGATTTGTGGCCGAGGAAAACTTTCTGGTACCGGTCAAGATTCCACCGGGAGCGATCCCCGATGAATCGCTCGTGCTGAACTCCGAGAATCTGGGTGTGGCCAATGTCGTCGTCTTTCTCAAAGCGGCTCCGGCGAAGGTTCATCCCGACCTGACCGCGGTTCCGACATCTCCTGTGAAGATTGAAGTCGATGGGCATCGATTTCGCCCCCATGTTGTCTTCGCGAGGACGGGCCAGCCGATCCAGTTCACTAACTCGGACCCCGGAGTCCGGAATGTGCATACGAATCCTGTGCAAAATGTGGGTCACAACTTTCAGCTGAAGGCGAACGATCAGCTCGGTGTGACTTTGACTTGGAAAGAAGCAGAGTCGATTCCTCTCTCAATCACATCCGACATTCACCCGTTCATGCGTGCGTACTGTGTGGTCAAGGATCATCCGTACGTGGCTGTGACCGACAACGACGGAATGTTTCAGATCGAGAATCTGCCCGCCGGTGAACACAGCTTCCGTGTCTGGCACGAGCGTCACGGGTATATCGATCGCGACTACAAGGTCACCGTGACAGCGGGGCAACGGACGGAACTGCCGGATGTCAAGATTCCGGTCGAGAAGCTGAAGCGTCCGTGAAACGGACTCCAAGTTGGTCCGAAGTCGACTGAGTTATTGAGCTGCCGATTCGACGTTGCCGCGAATCGTCACATTGTCACATCCAGTGACTGGCGCAATATCGCGAATCGGACCTCCGAAGAGATTGTCCGCCACCAGAATCGTGTCACCGCCGGGAGCAAACGTGATGGCATGCGAGGCGTGGCCCCCGCTGATGAAGGTGTTGCCCCGGACTGTCACATGGCCATAACGACCACCGGGCTCGTAGGTCGTGAAATACAGTTCGGCATACTGCTCGTAGCCACCGGTCAGGAAGCTGCGTCGACCGCGGCGTGGATCGTGCTGACACTTCGTCGTATTGTTGATGAAGATGTTATCGGCCAGAGTGAAATTGCGAGGCTGGTTGATCCAGGAGCCCCGTCCTCCGTTGCGAAAAGTGTTTCCTGTGATAGTGACATCTTCACAGGACTTCTCGACGCTGATCACTCGCGAACCATTCGTGCCATCGACGATGTTTCCCGTGATGACTGCGTCCTTGCAGAACTCCGCCAGAAAGAACGCTCCCATGCGGGAACCGACGATCTGGTTGTCACTGAAGACGATCCCTTGAGATTTCTGAATGTGCATCGTGTCGCCTAGAGCACTCAATCGGCAGCCTCGCACAATCACATTCCGGCAACCCACCAGATCGAGGGCGCCTTTTCCCGGACCACTTCCGTTCGGGGCATAGAGTGCCAGGTGCGCTTGAAAGAGGTTGCTGATCAGTTGGGCCTGCGGTCCTGCCGGACTGGCAAATTTCAGTGGCGGCCCGCCCACGTTTTCGGAGATCCGAATGAACTCGGGTGTACTGTCAACGACAAAGTACTGTCTCCCTCGAACCAGGTTGGTGGGGAGCGTGTCGTGAAAGAAACAGACCGTGTCGTAGCCTCGATCCGCTTCCGCTCCGTCTCGCTTCTGAGAGATCGGCAGCGACTTGCTGTTGTCGAAGAACACCCGATCATCTCCGGCATCCATGCGCACCGGACCGCTCACCAGATCATTCCGAAAGTAACGGGCTGCCATCGCCCGCTCTGCCTCGTTGTACTCTTCAGGCCAGACAGTGATCTGCCACAGATAGCCATAATCCCACATGAACTTTCCACTGCGCTCCAGAGTGCAGTTTTCAACCGTCACATTGCGGGCGAACGTCTCAATCTCGCGTTCACTTCCCGCTCGATTGGCACCCAGGACGGTAATGACCGCGCCGGCCACTCCGTCACTGGTGACATCTCGAAACGTCAGGTTTTCAGTCGTTCCGCCGGAAGTCGTGGTGATCAGGATCGCTCGCGTATTCGCATTCGGCTCCCAGGTATTCTTCTCCCGGGAAGGATCGAACACTTGCCCGATGAAATGTCCTCCGAACCAGCGAAAGTCGCTCACGTCGGTTCCCGTGAACAACACAATCCGCGACTTGTCTCCCAGCGTTTTCGGAAGGTGGAAACGGGCCCCGTAGGCGGACACGGTCATATGGGAATCAATCCGGATGGACTTTGTCCCGTCCAGTTCGTAGTCACCTGGTGGGATCGTCGCGACGCCGCTCTGCTCGGCTGCCGCCGCGAGAATCGCAGACAGTCTCTCCGAATCATCGGCCTGCAGGACCGAGGTCAACAGGACGAACAGCAGTAATTGAACAAGTCGCATGTGACTCACTTTGCTTCCAGCTGCGGAACATCAAGCTTCACGCGAACCCCGAAACAGGGCGTCACCCGACCGAACATCCAGCACCCGCGACGGGGCCGGTTTTCCGCCCGTGCGGAGCTCTCCCAGCGGAACGAACTGCCCGCAGGTGGTGTCGTAGCCGTAGACCTCGCCCGACTCGATTTCATACATCCACGCATGCAGGCTCAGCTGGCCTTGAGACAGCGCCACTGCCACTGCGGGGTGCGTCTGCAGGTTCTCCAGCTGGGTCAGCACGTTCTCCTCAGCGGCCACTTCGACCATCGCAGCGGGATCGAGATCCTTGTACTTGGACTTCACGATCCGGCGGGTCGCCTCGGCATGCTTGAGCCAATCGCGCACGGCAGGCATGTCATCAAGCTGATCCGCGTTGAGCAGCCCTTTGATCGCCCCGCAGTGCGAGTGCCCGCAGACGACGATCTGCTTGACTCCCAGTCCCGCGATGGCGAACTCGATCGTCGCGACTTCCCCGCCCGCTCCTCCGGAGTAGGCCGGGACGATGTTGCCCGCGTTCCGCAGTACGAACAGGTCGCCCGGTTCGGTCTGCGTGATCAGGTTCGGGTCGATACGCGAGTCCGAGCAGGTGATAAACAGCGTCTCAGGACTTTGCCCGCGAGCCAGACGTTCGAACAGCTGTCGCTGATCGCGAAAGACGTTGCCCTGAAAGTTGTGAACGCCGGCGACGAGCTGGTGGATGGCCATGGGGTCGTGTCTGTGGAGAAGGGGCGAAACGCTGCGAGCGATCCGGAGAGTACATTAGCCTGCCGACAGAATCAGGACACTCCCGATTCTCGCTCTACATCGTCTTCCAGTACCCACCGCGTGAGTGGTCGTACTGGGCTTCCTGCCCACGGTGAGTGTCGTCGACTTTCCCGTCTTGATAGACCGTCTTTCCCATGACCCAAGTCCGCACCGGCCAGCCGGTCAACTCGACACCATCCCACGGCGTCCAGCCGCACTTGGTCAGCTGATCGGCGTTGCGGACAGTCTGCTTCTTGTGCAGATCCACGAGCACCAGGTCGGCATCGTACCCCTCGGCGATGCGGCCCTTGTTGACGATATCCCACACGCGGGCCGGGGCGTCGCACATCCAGTGGACGATCTGCTGCAGCGTACAGCGTCCCTGGTGCATGCTGTTGAGCATCAGCGCCAGCGAGTTCTCGACCGCTGGCAGCCCGGACGGCGACTTGGGGTACGGCTGGCGTTTCTCTTCCAAGGTATGCGGGGCGTGATCGGTCGCGACGACCTGAATCAGCCCATCGCGCAGGGCCTTCCAGAGTCCGGCGTTGTCGGCAGCTGTCTTGATGCTGGGGTTCATCTGGATCAGCGATCCCAGTCGGTCGTAGTCACCGACATGGAACAGCAGGTGATGCGGGCAGGCCTCCGCGGTGATCAGACCCCGCGGGTCGCACAGGAGGTCAACCTCACCCGCTGTAGAAACATGCAGCACATGGAACCGGTGGTTGTGACGGTAAGCCAGATCGATCGACCGCCGCGTCGACAGGAAGGCACACCGCGCATCGCGCAGCTGAGAGTGCTGCCGCACATCATTCAGCTCACCCAGGCGGGCCTTGTTCTCGGCGATCGTGGCTTCGTCCTCGCAGTGAGCACAGATCGGCAGCGTCGTTTCAGCAAAGATCCGTTCGAGGGCCGCCTGCTGGTCCACAAGCAGGTCGCCCGTACTCGACCCGATGAAGATCTTGATACCCGGCGTACGCTTGGCTGCGGCCAGCTCCTCCGCGTTGCTGGGGGTGGCCCCGATGTAGAACCCGTAGTTCACGACCGACTTTGTCGCAGCCAGGGCCAGCTTCTCATGCAGGGCCTGCACGCTGGTGGTCGTCGGCTTGGTGTTCGGCATTTCGAGGAACGTCGTCACGCCCCCCTTGGCACAAGCCCGACTGGCAGTGAACAGATCCTCCTTGTGCGTCAGACCCGGCTCACGGAAGTGAACCTGATCATCGATGACCCCCGGGATCAGATGCAGCCCGGTCGCGTCGACGACTTCATCGGCCGCAGCCGATTTCGGAGGATCGATACCGAGGATCTTGCCGCCGTCGATCAGAAGATCGGCTCGCAAAATCCCGGTGGGAAGAACAAGGTCGGCGTTTCGGATGAGGGTGCGCATGGGTGGTCTGCCTGTTGAGGTTCAGGCAGGCATTATGCCGGTTTTCAGAAAGAAACAACACGTACCGGCTTGTCCGCCAGGGTGCCACACTGTTTCACAGTGGGCAAGTTTTCAGTCATCAGTTCTCAGTTTTCAGTCAGCAGAAGATACACCAGTGTGAACAAGTGCGTTGCCGTGCTTGTCCACCACGCGTCTTCGATTTCGCTACGACAGTAACTGCTCAATCGGCTTACCAGGGCAGACCTTCAGGGGGCGACCAATCGGTGTGATCAGCTCCTTCGAGAACTCGACCCCCATGCGGTCGAGGATTGTCGCGTACAGGTCCGGCACTTCGATCGGGTTCGTCGGCTTGATTGGTTTCTCATCGCTCTGGCCGTCCGCAGCTGTGGCTCCGATGATCTGACCAGACTTCAAACCGCCGCCGCCGATGACGCAGCTGAAGCCATGCGGCCAGTGGTCGCGACCGTCGAGCGCATTGATCCACGGTGTGCGACCGAACTCGCCGATGCACAGCACGATCGTCGAGGCCAGCAGGTCCCGCTCAGCCAGGTCGTGCATCAGGGCTGCGAATGCCGGGTCGAGGATCTTGGTCTGGGTGATGTGCCCTTTGTAGTTGTCGGCATGTGTGTCAAACCCCGACAGAGTCACCTGGATCGCGCGGACGCCGGTCTCGACCAGCCGGCGGGCCACCAGGCAGCCGCGTCCGAAGTTCGTGTCGCCGTAGCGGGCGATCGTCTCTTTCGGTTCGTCCTTGATTTCAAAGGCGTTGAGCTGCTCAGACTTCATCATCGTCAGGGCCCGCTCGATCGTCCTCTGATGCAGCGTGCCATCGACTCGGGCTTCACGTCCCTGGCGGAAGGAATCGGAGACGACATCCAGGTTCGACAACCGGCGATCCTGCCGTTCCTTCTCGACCCGCTGCCGCATGTTGTTCAGGTTCTGCCCCGGATCGAATACGCGGAAGGCATCGAACTGGTCGCCCAGGTACCCTCCGCGCGGAGCTGTGAACCCATCCCCCTGAGCCAGGGCCACATGGTTCGGGATCTCGATCTTCGAGTCCGGCAGCTCGTTGGTAAGGATCGCCCCCATCGCGGGGTGCTTGGTCGTCGGGTCGGGACGATACGCCGTCTGCACATAGTAGGTGCCGCGCTCGTGGTCGCCTTCCTTGGAAGTCAGCGAGCGGATCACCGACAGATGCTGCATCTGCTCAGCCATCTGCGGCAGCAGGTGCGAGATCTTGAGTCCCGGCACCTTGGTATTGATCGCCTGGATTGGTCCGCCATTCTTTGTGCCCGGATGCGGGTCCCAGGTATCCAACTGGCTGGGACCGCCCTGCATCCAGAGCGTGATGAAGCTGGTCGGTCGCTCCTTGCCGCGACGCTCGACCGCCCGCCCTTCAAGTGCCGGCAACAGAAACGAAACCCCGCTGGCGAGCAGGACTCGGAGGGCATCACGACGGGGGAAGGATGGCATGGGGTGTCCTTGGTCATTAGTCCCTAGTCCTTTGTCATTGGTCATTCGGAGGTAAATCCGAAACGAGGGACAAATGACTTCCTCTTAATGCCCCCAGCTGAACTCGGGGGTGTTGAACAAGGTCCAGTACAGGTCCTCGATCACGGCGTCGTCGGTCTCACGCGAGTTCTCGGGAAGCTGGGCGAGGAAGTGTCGGCGTTCGGTTTCCGTGGGACGTCGGGTCAGGCAGGTCAGGTAGGCGTTCTCCAGCAGCGCATCGCGCGAGGGCGAGAACTGCCGGATCACACCGGGGGTGACGAAGACGCCGGTTTCGGACATCTCGCGGGCAAAGTCCCCGTTCATGTTCAGCAGCATCTGAGTGATCGTGGCAGCCCGCTGTTCGAGTTCAGCATCCCCCGGATCACCGAACTCGTTCACATAGTCCCGCTCGCGGAAGAACCGGATCGCCCGCGCGAACAGGTGGGAGTTCTGGTTGATCGTCTTCACCGAGTTACTCTGCAGCATCGCCCCAATCACCTGCTCAGGCCGCAGACGGGTCAGTGGGAAGATCGCCCACAGCTGTTCGGCCTCTTCGATCCGGCCGGGGTTGAGGTTGGCGTTTCGGGAGTCACGGCGGAACGCCTCGGTGGCTGCGATCACCTGAATCAGTCGCCGCAGGTCGCAATTGTGGGCACGGAAGTCGGCCCCCAGGAGATCGAGCACATTCTTCTTGTTGCGCTTGTCAGGATCATCCGGGTCGGGCAGATCGTCGACGGGGCGATCCTGGAAATACGGACGCCCGAACATCAGCCCCCAGACCCGATTGGCAATCGCCCGGTCGAACCGCTTGTTCTGCGGATGGGTGATCCAGGCAGCCAACCGCTCGCGGGGAGCCCCGTCCTCGGGGAACCACTCGGGACCGAACGGTACACGGGGCTTTTCCTTCGTGAGGTCGACCATCATTGATGGCTCCTCCATCTTCTTGTCGCCAGGCTGCGGAGGGCGGTCGACAATCCCGACCGGTGTCAGTGCCAGCTGGGAGTAGCATGCAGCCAGACCCGCGAACTCCGTCTGCTTCCAATGCGCAAATGGGTGGTCGTGGCACTGGGCACAATCGATTCGTTGTCCGAGAAAGGCCCGTGCGGTTCGGCCCGCCAGCTTGTTGGGGTCGAACTCATCATTGGCGAAGCTGCTGACGACGAAGTTCACCGCAGCCCGGTCGGTCGGGACGCCCGTCTCGCTGATGATCGACCGGACAATCTGGTCATAGGGGGTGCGATCTTTCAGACGGTCCGAGAACCAGGCCAGAAACCGGTCGCGGCGATAGATGATAAACTGCCCCGCTTCGGTCCCGACCATCGAGCGGGCCAGCCGTTCGGCAAAGTAGTCCGCATAGCGCGGGTCGCTGAGCAGGATATTCGTCCAGACCGACAACTTGTCCGGTCGGGTGTCGGCCTCGAAGCGGCGAATCTCTTCCAGCGAGGGAACCGTCCCGAGCAGCGCCAGCGACAGCCTCCGCAACACTGTCAGGTCGTCCGCCGCTTTGGCGGGCTCGAACCCGGCGGACAGCATCGGGGCCTTGAGCAGCTGGTCGATCTCCTGGGCCACCGGGGCGAGATCGGTGGCCACCGGTTCCGCCGGCGGCGGCCGCAGCTCACTGACGGGCCGCGAAACAGCCATCGCCGTCAGACCAGCCAGCCCGGCAGCGACCAGAATTGCAGGCAGAACTGACTTCCAGCGCATGGTGACCGGCCAGTGAGTGGCGAATCCCGGACGAAACGCCCGGTTGCTGGAGTTTACCCTCCAATCTTGGGGTGCGTTTCATTCGTTCCCAGGATTCGTCGCCCGCTGATCTCCTGCCTGGCTCCCCTCTCCCCCTGGGAGAGGGGCTGGGGGTTCTTGCCATGTGAGTGTTCTTGCAGTGAGAGTCCAGCGACTCTGCGAGTGGACTCCAAGGAGAACTGGGATAGGCCCCCTCGAATTGGCCGATTACACTCGCAATCAAGGTTCTCTGTCGGCGATTTCTCCGAAATCACTGAGACACCTCGACCAGCAGATCAGCGTTTCCTCCACTCTTGACCTCTCGACATGCAGACCATTCTCGTCACCGGAGGTTGCGGTTTCATCGGTTCGAACTTCATCCGGATGGAGCTGAGCGAGCATCCGGAGCTGACGGTGATCAACGTCGACAAGCTGACCTACGCCGGGAATCTGGAAAACCTGACCGACTTCGAAGGGAACCCGCGTTACCGGTTCGAGAAGGTCGACATCTGCGACCGGGCCGAAATCGAACGCGTCCTAAGCAGTGCCAAGATCGACGCGGTGCTGAACTTCGCAGCCGAGAGCCACGTCGACCGCAGTATTCTCGACAGCGGTCCGTTCATCACGACCAACATCGTCGGCACGCAGACGCTGCTCGACGCCTGCCGCAAGTTCAATATTCCCCGCTATGTGCAGGTCTCGACCGATGAGGTCTACGGCTCGCTCGGCGAAACGGGGCTGTTCACCGAAGAGACTCCGCTGGCCCCCAACAGCCCGTACTCAGCCTCAAAGACAGCTGCGGACCTGTTGGTGCGGGCGTACTACCACACGTACCACTTCCCGTGCCTGACGACGCGGTGTTCGAACAACTACGGCCCGTATCAGTTTCCCGAGAAGCTGATCCCGCTGTTCATCTCGAACCTGCTGGCTGATCAGCAGGTGCCGGTCTATGGAGCCGGAACGAATGTCCGCGACTGGATTCATGTGGTCGACCACTGTCGCGGGATCGACGCCGCTCTCCGCAAAGGGCGAGTCGGCGAGGTCTACAACTTCGGCGGTCGCTGTGAGATGAAGAACATCGATCTGACCAAGCTCTTGATCCAGAAGCTGGGCAAGACCGAAAGTCTGATCCGGTATGTGGCCGACCGACCGGGCCACGATCTGCGGTACGCGATCGACTGCTCGAAGGCCGAGAAAGAACTGGGCTGGGTGCCGCAGTACACCTTTGATCGCGGCATTCAGGAAACAATCGACTGGTATGTGGCCAACCAGGCGTGGGTCCGCCGCATTCGATCGGGGGACTATCTGAAGTACTACGCCGAGCAGTACGGAAAGCGGCTCGGGTAGGTGGTTTGCGAGACGGGTGGCCGGGCCTGAGGCTTTGCGAAGGCCCGGAACATGAACCATCCGGACAGCCACACCGGAATTCTTACGAATTCCGCGACGTTAGATCGCCCGCAGCACAGCAGCGACGCTCTGGCCGACGCGTGTGCGGTTCACGCTCATGGCGACTGGGTTGCGGTCGCGCATCGGCTCGCGGACGACGTTCAGGCGGCACTGCGGATCGGGATGGTCGCAGTGCAGCGTCATCGGGATCACGCGATTCTTGAGAGCCATCACGCTCCCCGCCAGTTCCACAGCTCCGGAGCCGGCATCAAACGTACCGAAGTAGCTCTTCATGGCTGTAACTGGGATGCGGCTGGCCACGTCGCCAAATGCCCGGTGGTAAGCCCCCGCTTCGACCGCGTCTTCTCGACGGGTACTCTTGCCGTGGGCGTTGATATGACCGATATCGCCGGGCGACAGCTTGGCCCGGGTGAGAGCCGCCTGCATGGCGTTCACGAGGCCGACGCCGT
>Ga0315901_10010152_pt1 | contig 10739 bp, 9 predicted proteins | sample LakEriMetagenome_10_FD_203761 | JGI IMG/M metagenome (GOLD analysis project Ga0315901, IMG submission 203761) | Freshwater fungal communities from buoy surface, Lake Erie, Ohio, United States - Buoy 2 MA116 | ecosystem: Environmental > Aquatic > Freshwater > Lake | place: USA: Lake Erie, Ohio...
GACGAGCTGGTGGCCACCTGCATCTTGCTGCTGTTTGCCGGACACGAGACCACGACGAACCACATCGCCAACGGCATGCTGGCACTGATGCGCTTTCCCGACCAGATGGCGCGGCTGCAGGCTGACCCGGGCTTGGCCAACGATGCGGTGGAAGAGCTGCTGCGCTACGACGGCCCGTCGGGCGCGCAGGTGCGCATCGTCAGCCAGACGCACGAGCTGCACGGCAAGACGCTGGAGGCCGGCCAGCGCGTGTTCATCATGCTCAACGCCGCCAACCGCGACCCGCGCGCCTACCCCGACCCCGACCGTGTGGACCTGGAGCGCGACGGCCCACCGCACCTGAGCTTCGGCTTTGGTATCCACATCTGCCTGGGCTTTCCGCTGGCGCGCACCGAAGGGCAGGTGGCCTTTCCGGCAGTGCTCAAACGCTACCGCGCGATCGAGCCCATGACCCTGACGCCGCCATGGATCAATTCGCTGGTGTTTCGGGGAATGACCTCATTGCCGGTGCGCGTGCGACACGCTTGAATCCGCTCCAGACCCTCGTGCCCAGCTCCTCGTGACCCGATGACGTCCTTGGCCACCCCTCACGCTCATGCCCAAGCGGGCTCAGACTCCGCAGCGCCCGAGCCGCTGCTGCGCGCCGAGGGCGTCTACCTGGGCTTTGGCGGCATCCAGGCGCTGGCCGGGGTGTCGCTGGACGTGATGCCGGGCGAGATCACGGCCGTCATCGGCCCCAACGGCGCGGGCAAGACCAGCCTGTTCAATACCCTGTCGGGCTTCTACCGGCCGCAGCGCGGGCGCGTGCTGCTGGAAGGGCGGGACCTCACCGGCGTGAGCGCCGACCGGCGCGCCGCCCTGGGCCTGGCCCGCACCTTCCAGAACGTGGCGCTGTTCCGCGGCATGTCGGTGCTGGACAACATCAAGCTCGGCGGCCACACGCGGCTGAACGCCAACCCGCTGACGGCGCTGTGGTACCGCGGCCCCGCCCAGCGCGAGGAGGTGGCGCTGCGCCGCGAGATCGAGCGCGACGTGATCGACTTTCTCGAGATCGACCACATCCGCCACCTGCCCGTGGCAGGCCTGCCTTACGGCCTGCAGAAACGCGTGGAGCTGGCCCGTGCCCTGGCCATGCGGCCCAAGGTGCTGATGCTGGACGAACCCGTGGCCGGCATGAACCGCGAGGAAACCGAGGACATGGCGCGCTTCATCCTGGACATCCAGGAAGAGCGCGGCATCACCGTGCTGCTCATCGAGCACGACATGGGCTTGGTGATGGACATCTCGCACCACGTGGTGGTGCTGAACTTCGGCCAGGTGATCGGGCAGGGCACGCCTGCGCAGGTGCGGGCCAACCCCGAGGTGGTGCGCGCCTACCTGGGGGATGAAGCCACGCGGAGGGTGGCTCGGTGAACGCAGGGTTCGACTGGATCGCCCTGGCCGAGTTCTCGGCCATCGGGCTGCTGTCGGGCGGCCTGCTGGCGCTGATCGCGCTCGGCTTCGTGCTCATCTACAAAGGCACTGGCGTCGTCAACTTCGCCATGGGCGAGTTCATGATGCTGGGCGCCTATTTCTTCTACACCTCCAACGTGATGTGGGGGCTGCCGCTGTGGGTGGCGCTGCCCTTGACGCTGGCCGCGGTGGCCGCCTGTGCTGCTCTGGTGGAGCGCGCCATCCTGCGGCCGCTGGCTGGGCAACCGGTCATCTCGGTGCTCATGGCCACCATCGGCCTGGCCAGTGCCCTGCATGGCGGGGTGGACGCCATCTGGGGCGGGCGCAACTACGAGATGCCCACGCTGCTGCCGCGCCAGCCGCTGCTCATCGGCGACGTGCTGATCCCGGGCAAGGTGCTGTGGAGCTTTCTGCTGGCGGCCGTGGTCATCACCGCCTTCACGGTGTACTTCCGCCGCTCGCGCACCGGCGTGGCCATGCGCGCAGCCGCCAGCGACCCGGTGACCGCCTACGTGCTGGGCATCGACGTGCGCGCCATGCAGCGCCTGACCTGGATCTTCGCGGGCCTGGTGGGCGCCATCGCCGGCATCGTGGTGGCCTCCATGACCAGCCTGTCGCCCGCACTCGGCAGCGCCGCGCTCACCGTGCTGGCCGTCATCATCCTGGGCGGACTGGACAGCATTGCCGGGGCCATCGTGGCCGGGCTGATCGTGGGCCTGCTGGAAAGCCTGACCGCAGGCTACCTGGGCGGCAAGGTGCGCGACATCGTGCCCTACGTCGTCGTGCTCGTCATCCTGCTGGTGCGGCCCTACGGGCTGTTCGGCACACGGCAGATCGAACGCCTGTAGCGGAAGAAGTCCCATGCGCATCCACGACTTCCGCGAGAGCTATGCCGATGACCAGGCGCTGTGGCCGACGCGCGTGCAGCGGCTGTGGCTGCTGGCGCTGTTGCTGGCCATTACGGTGTTCCCGCTCGTGGGCGGGGGCTATGCGCTAGGCCTGATGTGCGTGCTGGGCATCCACGTCATCGCCGCCGCTGGCCTGAACATCATGACCGGCAGCACCGGGCTGATCTCGTTGGGCCACGCGGCCTTCATGGGCGTGGGGTGCTACACCGCGGCCTGGTTGGCGCAGCGCGGCGTGCCGGTGTACGTCACGCTGCCGGCCGCCGGGCTCATGGCGGCGGCACTGGGCATCGTGGTGGGGCTGCCCAGCCTGCGCATCAAGGGGCTGTACCTGGCAGTGGCCACCCTGGCCATGCAATTCCTGATGGTCTACATCTTCCGCGAGTGGGAGTCGGTCACGGGCGGGGTGCGCGGGGTGAACGTGCCGCCCGCTTCGCTCTTCGGCGTGCAGCTGAACACCGATGCGCGCATGGCCTGGCTGATCGCCTTCTGTGCGGTGGTGATGCTCATCGGCGCCCGCAACCTGTTCCGCACCCGCGTGGGCCGCGCTTTCACCGCCATCCGCGACAAGGACATCTCGGCCGAGGTGCTGGGCATCAACCTGCTGCAGTACAAGCTCACCTCGTTTGCCATCGGCTCGTTCTACGCTGGGGTGGCAGGCGCCTTGCTGGGCTACTTCTACCGCGCCATGACGCCGGAGTACTTCACCCTGCAGCTGTCCATCTTCTACCTGGCGGCCATCATCGTGGGCGGCCTGGGCAGCACGCTGGGCACCATCCTGGGCGCTTTCTTCATGACGCTGGTGCCCGAGCTGCTGCGCGCGGGCGTGTCACTGGCCGCGCAGTGGACGCCGCGCGCCGTCGAGATCCTCTCGCCCATCCAGCAGGTGGTCTTTGGCCTGCTGATCATCGGTTTTCTCGTGTTCGAGCCGCACGGCCTGGTGGAGGTCTGGCGGCGCATCCGGCGTTTTTTCCACCTCTGGCCCTTCCGTTCCTGAACCTCAGGCGGGCTTTCAGAGCAGTGACCGTCCCGCCCCTCACCCCTTTCAGAAGGAGACATCGATGAGCAAGACCGAAAGAGACATCGCCAGCACCAGCCGCCGCCGTCTGGTGCAAGCCGGCCTGGGCGCTGCCGGCCTGGGTGCGCTGCCGATCAGCACCGCCTTCGCGCAAACCGGCGAGATCGTCGTGGGCGCCGCGCCCCCCATCACGGGCGTCTTCGCATTCGCTGGCGTGGGCCTGCACCAGGGCCTGGGCGACTACTGCGAGTGGCGCAACGCCAACGGCGGCGTGGCCGGGCGCCGCCTGCGCTACATCGGTGAAGACTCGGCCTACAAGATGGACCAGGCCATGGCCGTGTTCAAGAAGATCATGGGCGCGCACCGTCCGCCAGTGTTCTATGGCGACTCCACCGCCTGGGCCAAGGCCGCCGCGGCCGAAGTGAGCCAGCTGGGCACCACGCTGACCTCCAGCCCGTCCTTCGCCTCCGACCTGGCAGACCCGGTGAAGGTGCCCTACTACTTCATGGCCGGCCCGACCTACGAGGCCATGATCGAGATCCAGCTCGAGTTCATCAACTCCCAGGCCAAGGCCGGTGGCAAACCCTCGGTGGCCCTGGTCTACAGCGACACCGAATTCGGCCGTGACCCCATCGAGGCCGCCAAGCGGCACGCGCAGAAGCTGGGCCTCCCGCTGGTGCAGGAGATCGTCACCAAGCCCGGCGCGGTGGACGTGTCGGCCGAGGTGTCCAAGCTGCGCCGTGCCCGCCCCGACTACGTGATCTTCCACGGCTACGTGCTCGCGCCCATCCCGGAATTCATCAAGCAGATGAAGGAGGCGGGCATGAACGTCACCTCCATGGGCACCATCTGGAGCATGGACAAGACCACCGTGGACGCGATGGGCGCCGCGGGCGATGGGTGGATGGGCGTGATGCCCTACCGCTACAGCTACGACACCGCCGGCGCACGCGCCATGCAGGCCATCAAGGACTTTGCGGCCAAGGCGCGCCCGCAGATGAGCTACGTGCCGCTGTTCTACACCCACGGCTGGCTGGTAGGTTCGATCTTCTGCGAGGTGATGGAGCGCTGCCTGAAGGCCAACCAGCAGCTCACGGGGCCGAACATGAAGACGGCGCTGGAGTCCATCCGCAACTGGGACACCGGCGGCATCATGGGCCGGCCCGTGTCACTGGCGCGTCACCAGATCCCCATGGGCCGGATCTACCGCTACGACGCGAACAGCAAGCTGCTGCAGCCCGCCAGCGACTGGATCACGATGGAGGGCTGAGGCCTCGGCGCCGCGCCTTGCCCGAGCCCCGCAGCAAAATGAGCGACACCCCTGCCGCACCTGCCTCACCCTCCCCACCGGCCCTGTCGGTGGAGAACATCGAGGTGGTCTACCACCACACGGTGCAGGTGCTGCGCGGGCTGTCGCTGGCCGTGCCCGAGGGCCGCATCGTCGCCCTGCTGGGCAGCAACGGCGCAGGCAAGACCACCACGCTCAAGGCCATCTCCGGCCTCCTGCCGCTGGAGGTGGGGCAGGTGCGCGCCGGCGCCATCCGCTGGCGCGGCGAGCCCATCACCGACGTGGCGCCGCACCTGCTGGCGCGCCGCGGCATCGCCCATGTGCGCGAGGGCCGGCATGTCTTCGAAGACCTGACGGTGGACGAGAACCTGGTGGCCGCCAGCTTCGCACTCGACGGCCGACCGGGTGCGGGAGGCGGTAAGGCCAAGGCTGACACTGGGCTCATCTACGAGTACTTTCCGCGCCTGAAGGAACGACGGGGCCAGCGCGCGGGCTACCTGTCGGGGGGTGAGCAGCAGATGCTGGCCATCGGCCGGGCACTGCTCGGCCAGCCCTCGCTGATGCTGCTGGACGAACCCTCGCTGGGCCTGGCACCGCTGGTGGTGCAGGACATCTTCGAGATCATCGCGCGCATCAACCGCGAACAAAGCGTGGCCATGCTGCTGGTGGAGCAGAACGCGATGGCGGCCTTCGGCATTGCGCACTACGGTTACATCATGGAAAGCGGCAAGGTGGTGATCGACGGGCCCACCGAGAAGTTGGTGAACGATGCCGACGTTCAGCGTTTCTACCTGGGCTATGGCGAAGGCGGCCAGGACGTGGCCAGCTTTCGCGATGTCAAGCATTACAAGCGCCGCAAGCGCTGGCTGTCGTGACCACGGCCCCCGACCTGGACCGCCTGACGCTGCCGCAGCAGCTGCGTCACTGGGCGGCTGCGCGCCCGCGCGAGGTGGCGCTGCGGCAGAAAGACTTCGGCATCTGGGAGCCCGTCACCTGGGCGGGCTACGAGCAGGCTGCGCGCCACTTCGGCCTGGGCCTGGTCAAGCTCGGCCTGCCCCCAGGCGGGCACTGCGCCATCATCAGCGAGAACCGCAAGGAATGGGTGTTCACCCAGCTGGGCTGCGGGCTGGTGGGCGCCGTGACGGTGGGTATCTACCCCACCTCGCCAGCGGCTGAGGTGGAGTACCTGCTGCAAGCCAGCGACGCGAGCGTCGTGGTGTGCGAAGACCAGGAGCAGCTGGACAAGGTGCTGGAGGTGCGCGAGCGCCTGCCTCGCCTGACGCACCTCATCGTCATCGACCCCAAGGGCCTGCGCCGCTACCAGGTGGACAACCTCCTCACCTTTGAAGAGGTCAGCGCCTTGGGCGGCGCTTTCGAGGCCGAGCACCCCCGCCTGGTGGATGAACGCCTGGCCGCACAGAGCCTGGACGACACCGCTCTGATGATCTTCACTAGCGGCTCCACCGGCCGGCCCAAGGCCGCGATGATCGGCTACGGCAACATCGCCGCCATGGCGGCCGGCACCGACGCCATCTACCGCTGCACGCCGGCGGACTCCATGGTCTCGTACCTGCCGCTGTGCCACGTGGCCGAGCAGATCTACACCGTATACCTGCCGCTGCGCTCTGGTGCGGTGGTGAACTTCGCCGAGAGCCTGCGCACCATCCAGGCCGACCTGCGCGAGATCGCGCCCACGCTGTTCTTGGGCGTGCCCCGCATCTGGGAAAAGCTGCACGCCTCCATCGAGATCAAGATCCGCGAGGCCGGCGGGCTGCGCGCTTCCCTGTACCGCCGCGCGCTGGCCGCGGTGCAGCTCTTTGCCGAGGTGCCGCGCGAGCGCTGGAGCCTTGCGCAGCGCCTGACCCATGGGGCGTGGAGCCTGCTGGTGCTGCGCGCGCTCACCAACTTCATCGGCCTGCGGCGCTGCCGCATGGCCCTGTCCGGCGCCGCCCCCATCGCGCCGGACATGCTGCGCTTCTTCCGCGCGCTCGGCGTGCCCATCCGCGAAGGCTACGGCATGACCGAGACCGCAGGCGTGGTGACGGTGCAGCGCAGCGCTGCCTCGCCCGTGGGCACCGTGGGCTCGGCCGTGCCCGGCGTGGAGCTGCGCATCGCTGAAGACGGCGAACTGCTGGTGCGCGGGCCCACCGTGTTCCAGGGCTACTACCGCAACGAGGCTGCCACCCGCGAAGCGGTGGACGCCGAGGGCTGGCTGCACACCGGCGATGTGGCGCAGGCCGTGCCCGGGCCCGAAGGCGACGAGATCCGCATCGTCGACCGCAAAAAAGACATCATGATCACGGCCGGGGGCAAGAACATCACCCCCAGCGAGATCGAGAACGCACTGAAGTTCAGCGCCTACCTCAAGGAGGCCATCGTGGTGGCCGATCGCCGGCCCTTCGTGGCCGCGCTGATCCAGATCGACTACGACACCGTGGGCAAGTGGGCCGAGGACGAAGGCCTGGCCTACACGCACTTCCGCAGTCTGGCCGAGCATGAGCGCGTGCGCGCGCTGGTGCAGGAAGAGGTGGACCGCGTCAACGCCCGCATGCCGCAGGTGCAGCAGGTGCGCAAGTTCCACCTGCTGACCAAGGAGCTGGACCACGACGACGGCGAAGTCACCGCCACCATGAAGGTCAAGCGCAGCAGCATCAGCCAGAAGTACGCGGCCGAGATCGAGGCCCTGTACGGTGGCCGGGGATGAGCTCTCCATGCCCTGGGCTCAGGCCAATGAACGAGTGACCCGACCCTGACGAAAGAGTGACCATGGATCAGATCCGGTTCGACGGCCGCGTGGCGGTGATCACGGGCGCCGGTGGCGGCCTGGGCCGCGCTCATGCGCTGCTACTGGCCAGCCGCGGCGCGGCAGTGGTGGTGAACGACCTGGGCGGGAGCGTGAACGGGGCAGGAGGCGACGACGCCGCTGCCCGGCGTGTGGTGGCCGAGATCGAGGCCGCGGGCGGGCGAGCTTTGGCCAACTTCGACGACATCGCCACGCCCGAGGGCGCACAGCGTCTGGTGGACGCCGCCGTGCAGGGCTTCGGCCGCCTGGACGTGCTCATCAACAACGCCGGCATCTTGCGCGACAAGACGCTGCACAAGATGGCGCCCGAAGACTTCGAGGCCGTGGTGCGCGTGCACCTGCAGGGCTCGGCCTGGTGCTCGCGCGCCGCGCTGCCCGTGATGCAGGCGCAGCAGTACGGCCGCATCGTCATGACCACCTCGGCGGCGGGCCTGTACGGCAACTTCGGCCAGAGCAACTATGGCGCGGCCAAGCTCGCGGTGGTGGGCCTGATGAACACGCTCAAACACGAGGGCGGGCGCTTCGGCGTGAAGGTCAACACCATCGCTCCAGTGGCGCTCACGCGCATGACCGAGGGCCTGCCGCTGGCGCAGCTGATCGGCGAGGCCTCACCTGAGCGCGTGGCCGCCGGCGTGGCCTATCTGGCGAGCGATGCTTGCGAGGTCAACGGCTGCATCCTCTCGGCCGGGGCGGGCTACTTCTCCACGGTGCAGATCGTCGAGGGCCTGGGGATGCACGCACCGGCCGACGACATCACGCCCGAGTTCGTTGCCCATCACTGGGGCCGTATCGCCGACATGTCAGCCGCCCGGCCCTTTGACAGCGCGATCGATGCGCTGATGGGCGCGTTCGGGCCGGCCAAGGCCTGATCGCTTGCAAGTGCTTCTGAGCGACTGTGTCTGCGGGTAAAGCGGTGTGGTTGCCGAGGTGACATCCGACAGCGCACCCGGGGCGAAAGCAGGGCCACTAATCCGCACCCGTACCCGCTCCCACAACCGGCAGCCGCAGTTGCTGGAAGCGGCGGCACGCGTGTTCCGGCAAAAGGGCTACGGCATCACCACCATGCGCGACATCGCCGCGGCCACGGGCATGACGGCGGGCGCCATCTACTACCACTACCCCTCCAAGGGAGACCTGCTGCTGGCGGTGTACGCCGAAGGCGTGCGCCGGGTCACCGCGGCGGTGCAGGCCGCGCTGGAGCCCGACGGGACGCCCTGGGAAAAGCTGCAGCGCGCCATCACCGCGCACCTTCAGATGATGCTCGGCCAGGCACCCGACGATGCGCCGTTTGCGGGTGTGTTTGTGCAGGTGCTTCCGTTCGACTTCCCGCCCGAGCACCACGAGGCTCTGATTGCGCTGCGCAACGGCTACGAAGCCACTTTCCGCGCCCTGATCGACGCCTTGCCGCTCAAGCGCGGCACCGACCGCCGCCTGCTGCGCCTGCAGCTCATCGGCGCCCTGAACCACGTCCCCCAGTGGTACCGACCCAACGGCCCCCGCACCCCCCAGGCCATCGCCCGGGTGATGACGCGGCACCTGCAGGCGGGGTTGGAGCCGTCTCCACGATGAGCCAGCATTGGGTTGAGAGAGTGTCACGCTCGACGATCGGTGCAAGATTGGGCAGCGGTAACCCACCCCTGCGCTCATGTCCTCCGGCCGGGCAATGCCCGGCCTCCCCCTTTACTTCGCTCCGAGGTGGGCCACCGCTACCCAATCCGGCTACGGTCCTGCACCGCCAACGCTTGCGCGCCGAGATGGTGTCTGCTGCGGGGGGCGGGCATGGGTTGGGGCGAAGTAGAGGAGGAGGTCGGGCAGAGCCCGACCGGGGGACATGAGCCCCAGCCCATGCACGGCGCCCGCAGCGCGCGAGGTATGTGCACGCCAACATTGAGCGCTTCGCCCGTAATGCCCCTTCCCGAGATAACGTCACCCTGATCTAGCCCCGCAAACTATAGAAGTGCCATTCATGACCCTCGACACCCTCTACCCCCCCACCGCCCCCCTGGACACCCCCGAGCACAACGAGTTCCGCGCCACCGTGCGGCGCTTCGTCGAAGAGGAGGTGACGCCCCACCACGCGCAGTGGGAACGCGACGGCCAAGTGCCGCGGGAGATCTGGCGGCGTGCGGGTGAACTCGGCCTGCTGTGCCTGACCGTGCCCGAAGAGTACGGCGGTGCGGGCGTGGACTTCAGCTACAGCGCCATCGTGGTGGAAGAGCTCTCACGCGCCGGCGCCACCGGGCCCATCTTCTACCTGCACTCCGACATCGTCGCGCCCTACCTCGTCCACTACGGCACCGAGGCGCAGAAGCGCCAGTGGCTGCCCGGCATGGCGCGCGGCGAGATCATCGGCGCCATCGGCATGACCGAGCCGGGTGCGGGCAGCGATGTCGCGGGCATGCGCACGAGGGCCGAACGCGAGGATGGGCCAGACGGTCCGGGCTACCGCATCAACGGCCAGAAGATCTTCATCTCCAACGGCCAGCTGTGCGACCTGCTGGTGCTGGCCGCCAAGACCGACACCACGCGCGGGGCCAAGGGCGTGAGCCTGCTGCTGGTGGATACGCATCGGCCGGGCTTCGGCCGCGGACGGCGGCTGGAGAAGATGGGCATGCACGCCCAGGACACCTCAGAACTCTTCTTCGAAGACCTGCGCGTGCCCGCCGACGCCCTGCTGGGTGAAGAGGGCCGCGGCTTCGTGCAGTTGATGGAGCAGCTGCCGCAGGAGCGGCTGCTGGTGGCGATTGCCGCCGTAGGCGCGATGGAGTCGGCCGTCATCTGGACGCGCGACCACCTCATGCAGCGCCAGGCCTTCGGCGCGCCGCTGTCGGACAAGCAGACCGTGCGCCACCGCCTCGCCCAAGCGCACGCCGACACCCGCGTGGCACGCGCCTTCCTGGACGATTGCCTCAAGCGCCACCTGGCAGGGGCACTGGACAGCGCCACCGCGTCGATTGCCAAGTTCTGGTGCTCGGAGATGCAGTTCCGCGTGCTCGACGAATGCGTGCAGCTCTTTGGAGGCTACGGCTACATGCGCGAATACCCCATCGCCCGCGCCTGGGCCGATGCGCGGGTGCAACGCGTCTACGGCGGCACCACCGAGATCATGAAGGAGCTGGTGGCGCGGGAGTTGTTCGGGCGGTGAGCGCAGACGGTAACCCTGACCGTCGCACAGGCGCTGCCGGCGCACGATACTGAAAACACTTCCAGCTCTGCCGAGAGTCCACCATGGCCGTCTTCTCCCAGGATGCACTCAACCCCGGCGTGCGCAGA
>Ga0315901_10010155_pt1 | contig 10738 bp, 10 predicted proteins | sample LakEriMetagenome_10_FD_203761 | JGI IMG/M metagenome (GOLD analysis project Ga0315901, IMG submission 203761) | Freshwater fungal communities from buoy surface, Lake Erie, Ohio, United States - Buoy 2 MA116 | ecosystem: Environmental > Aquatic > Freshwater > Lake | place: USA: Lake Erie, Ohio...
TGGTGATGAACTGCTATTTGATGATGCGAACTTTCTCGGACAGACTACGGTGGTAAATAACCAGATGCTGGTTTTTCCGTATACCTGGAAAGATAAGCCGCACCTTAAAGTGCTTGAACTGATTTATATTGTGAATGACAATTATCGAACCCGCACTTGGCAATCGTTTGAACATGACAAGCTCGTTAAAACTACGCTCATCGAGGAAAATCGAGTACCTGGTGGCAATGTAGCCATCTGGTAATTGATGTATAAAAAGCCCCTCACATCTACATTGATGAGAGGGGCTTTTTAATTCTTAATTAATTAAAGAACTGCTCCTGGCTTTGCGATTCCTAAGAATGCTGCAGCCAATACACAGAACCAGATTAAGTGCACCCAAGGAAGGGCGTTCTTAAGCGATAAGGAAAGTGCGTCGTTATCAGCTTCGGTTTGAGTACCAGCTAGAACTTTTCCGAAAGCTGGCCCAAAAGGCACCAGCGCCTTACGGATTCCAACGCCGCCAGCAATTGCAGTTGCATAGAACATCACCTTAATTGCCAGCCATTTTGGATTAGTAGTAACGCCAAATGGTTCATCAACTGCCAAGGTGAAGATAGCGCCAGCAAAGATAGAAGCTACGATTAAATAGCGAATAGCTAGGTCAGTCTTCTTGATAATGGCAGCCTTAGGATCGCCATGTGAGTGGTAGTTTCGAATTACCAAGTAAAGCCAAGCTAAGCCAGCTAGCCAAGATCCAATAATGATCAGATATTTATTGTCCATTACAAAAGTTGGTGATTTGTCATAGAGCGCCATCAACGAAATACCACTGGGCAAGAAGAGAACCAAGCAGATACGCGGGCTTAGATCTACGAATTCCATAATCTTGCCGGTGATCGCACGCGTTTCAGTAGAAAGTTTGCGATCGACCACAAAGCGAGATGTGTAGTAGACGCCAAGATCAGCGCCTAACCAATACACAAATAGAACTACATGGATAAAGAGAAAAACTTCAAGCAGTGTTATTCCCATTAGTTACATACCATCGCCATCCCAGCGGCCGCGGGAACGCGAGCGCACTGGAAGCGATGAAATGATTGGCGCTGGAATTGGCATACCTGGTTCCCACTTACGGCCATAGCCCCAGTTGTAGGCACCTTCATCAGTGCGCTCATCTGGATGCTCTAGTGTCTTTGGATCTGGCCAAACTTCATGTGAGTGACCATGATCGCCATCGTGTGAATGACCATGCTCATCCTCAATACCGAGCGCAACAAGTGACTTATCAGGGCCAGTGCCGTGTTGAACATAATCAACATCTGGTTGGTTCATTGAACGCTGATAATCAACCGATCCCTTTAAGTTCTTTAGATCATGCTCGGTACGCCAAGTAGGTACTTCGCCCAGATCATGCGTTGACTGTGACCACTTCATACGAGTTCCGTCAGGTCCGTAATTCACAGCGTCTGCGCCCCAACGAACGAATTCGTTCTGGCTATACCAGTTTGTTAATTCACCATCTGAGCGAAGTAACCACGTTGCACCACCTTCGAGTGACACAAAGTGACCGTGCTTTACGCGAGCTGGGCGGAAGAAGTAAGTGCCAACACTTAAGTCACCAAAGTTGTAAGACATTCTTCCTTGAACGGTATATGCCTCTTCATAACATGGGTGGTGCGCAAGACGGTGATCAGTCCAACCTTCGCGGGCATGAACCAAGCGAGTATAGAAACCAGTGATTGGATCTACCTTTAAATACTTAATCATCAATCCTGGCATTGGACCTGGGTTTGGAACGTCATCCCATTGACGAGCTTCGGTGTCTTCGATCGTGATGTCACCATAAGCAGCATCTTTCCAACGAGGTGCATTAACGCTATCTACTTCATCAAAACCAGCATCGCCGTATTCGCGGAAATGTAAAATCTGAGTTCCTTCTTTAAAGAAAATTGAATCCATTGGAACGCCACGTGGAGCTTGCACATATCCACCGTTACCAATTGTTTTACCACCAATACGCATCTCACCTTCAAGCACGAAGTACTCAGTGTTTGCATGGTGAATACCGGGCCCGCGATTCCAATCAGTATGGAAATCAACGCGAAGAGATGATGAACCATCTTCTTCGTCAACACTCATACGTCGCTCACTTGCACGACCGTTGCCCTTAATTAATTCAGCACCATGCCAGACATAATCTGCCTGATCAATGAGCTCTACGTGTGGACGCATTTACATCTCCCTCTGAAGATAGAAATTGTTGGTGAACTTTTACCACGTTCCACGGGGCGGAAAGTAGTTCCAGTTACAGAGTTGAGATTAGCGATGTGTAACTAAGTTAGCAATAGAAAAACGGTTACGATTCATACAAATTATTTAGAGAACTGAACGCGTAATTCGGTCTTTAAAACCTTGCCAGAAGCATTTCTTGGCAACACTTTTAAGAAATGAAACTCGCCAGGAATCTTGTAACCTGCCAGAGATTTGCGTGAAAAAGCATCAAGTTCTTCTGCAGCTATTTCTGTTCCACTTCGCGAAACAATAATCGCAATTGCACGCTCGCCCCAAGTTTCATCTTTAATTCCGATAACTGCAACCTCTGCAATGTCTGAATGTTTAGCGAGAACTTCCTCAATCTCTCTTGGATAAACATTGGTTCCACCAGAGATGATCAAATCTTTCTTGCGATCGACTATTGAAATATAACCTTCGGCATCGCGAATTACGATGTCGCTGCAAGTTAAGAAACCATCGGCAGTTGTGCAAGCCTGCGTTGCGGCATCATCTTTGAAGTAGCCATTCATTAGGTATGGCGAACGTGAAAATAGCTCTCCGGGCTCACCAATTGGCGTCGGAGTACCATCATCATTTAGCACAATAACTTCAGTCATAAACCAGGCATGGCCTACCGAACCTGCTTTGCGCAAAGCATCAACTGGGCGCAAGTTAGTAACGATGCCGGCTTCAGTTGAGCCATATAACTCGTGCACATCGACGTTAGGGAAAAGTTTTACTACCCATTCCTTAAGCGGAACTGGCAGAGCCGCGGCGTTGAAGTAGATAGTTTCCAAAGATGAAATATCTTTTGCGGCAACGACGTCATCGCCAAGTGCTCGCATCATCTGGGCATGAGTTGGAACTAAGAAGATTGTTTGCAACTTGTGCTGGCCAATCATGTCCAGAGTTTCTTCTGGGTCAAATTTGCGTTGCATTACCAAAGTGCCGCCAGTGAAAACTGCGCCATAACCAAATGCAAAACCTGCGCCGTGGTACATGGGTGCAACAGCTACTGTGCGACGGCCCGGGCCAAGACCCCACTCAATAGCAGTTGCGTAGAAAGTTAAACAACGGGAACGATGTGAGATCAATACGCCTTTTGGTTTTCCAGTAGTGCCTGAGGTGTAAGCAATACAGAAAGGTTCGTTCTCATCGACTACAACGCCTGGGTCAGTGGCCGGATAACTAGCAATTAAATTCTCATAGTTTGGGTGGGAATCTTTGCCATCAATAGCCCAGACTGTCGTTGGTAATTTACTGGGCAGAACTGCGGCAAGCGCGGCATCGTAAATCAGAGCTTGGGCTTCAGAGTGCTCAAAGATGTAAGTATTTTCATCGGCTGTTTGGCGTGGATTAATTGGCACGATTGGAAATCCAGCCATCGCGCAACCGGCAGCAACTTCAGAATATTCCAATCGATTGCCCATCAAAACACCAACTGCAACACCACGCTTTAAGTTAGCTGCAATTAACGCATTTGCTAATCGACAAGCACGCTCGAAAAGTTCACGATAGGTTATTGATCTAGCCCCATCGATAATGGCAATTTGATTGGGCGATGCAATTGCGAATTCACGAATGCCGTTAGCGATGTTTAGCGGGGCGCCACCAAGATTGATTGCCATGGTGCCTAGTTTTCACCTTACTTTGGTCGAGCGCAACCGTCAGCAAACTTTCTAGGCGGGTACGCATCCAGTATGATTTGTACATGTTTGAGGTAGTTCCTAAGAGTGGAACACTTCATAAAAACAGATTTGAGAAGGATTAGCGATGACAAAGCATGAGGCAGTCTTAGGTCGGTTCTTCGAGGACTATGTTGTTGGCGATATCTACCAACATCCATTTGGCCGCACCATTAGCCAAGCCGATAACACTTGGTTCACGCTGCTTACCTGCAACACCAACCAGAACCACTTCAATGCAGAGTTTGCTAAATCAAATCCAATTACCGGCGGCCGAGTAATCGTTAACTCAGGTTTAACTGTGGCCATGGTGCTGGGTATTTCAGTGATGGATATGAGTCAGAATGCGGTTTCAAATTTAGGTTGGACCGATATCAAGTTGACACATCCAATGTATGAAGGCGACACTCTTTACGCTGAATCAATCTGTACTGATGCGCGTGAGTCTGCTTCGCGCCCAAATGTCGGAATTATCAGCATGAAAACCCGTGGCTTAAATCAAGATGGCGAAGAGATCATGTCTTACAAGCGCACCGTAATGATTGCAAAGCGCTCATCGGGCATTGGGCAAAATTACTTTCCCAAAGCTAAGAACGGCGAGATAACTGCTTAGTTAACGCCAATTACCCGAACGCCGGCATGAGTTTTATAGCGGCGGTTCATGGAAATTAGGTTTGCAGTCAGCGCTTCAACTTGGCCGGCATTTCGCATTTTGCCCGCATAGATTCCGCGCATTCCAGCGATTTGATCAACCATCTGCTGCACCAAATCTGTAGCTGGTTTGTGATCGCCAACAACCATGATGTCGATATCAATTTCAGCTAGCGATTGATCTGAAAGTAGAACCGCAGATACATGGTTGAAAGCGGTAACTACATGACTTTCGCTCAGGATTCCTTGAGCTTGCGCGCATGCACTTCCTTCAGCAACGGCTAATGGGAAAGCACCACCTGCATCAAAACCCATTGGATTTACACAATCAATTACTACTTTTCCTGTTAGTTCATTCTTGAGCGAAGTAAGTGTGTCTTTGTGGCTATCCCATGGCACAGCAACAATTACTAAATCTGATTTAGCAGCGCATTCAACATTGTCGGCACCAGTAATGCCGTGGCCAACTTCGGCCGCTGAAGCAACGGCTTTTGCGCCATCGCGAGAACCTAAAATTACGCTAAAGCCAGCTTTGGCTAACCGATAACCCAAGCCAGTGCCTTGTGCACCAGTACCACCAATAATGCCGACGGTTAAATTCTTAAGTTCTTTGCCCGGATAAAGTTCAGTAGTTTCAGTCATGTAGCGAATCCTAAAGGGAGATTGCTAATTTTGCAGATGATGTTCCATTAATGCCCGCGTCGCATGACCTAAATCGTGGGTATCAATTGCCAATAAATCTGACCAGTCATCACAGTCGGCTTTAATTCCCTTGAATTGCGGGTCTACAAGTTCGAAGACCCCGGAGTTGCGGTGGGCTGCAGCTGAATTGATACCGAAATGAGTCGCAACTTTTCCGACGGTACTAAAGAAAGCCGTACTCCCGATGGAATTTTTATCTGCAATAAATGAAGTTTGATTTGTGCTTGCTAGTGCGAGTGCTTGCGATACTTCAGTTGCTTCAGCGCTTGGCAGATCTGGTAAGAAAATTGCGATTCGCTTTGACTCACCGACCGCCAACTGTAAATCAGAGTTGATATCTATTGGCTCAAGAATAGGAAATGATTTCAAACGCGAATTTGTAACACTCGTTAATTGCTTATGATCGACACCGACAATGGTGATTGTTGCTATCTGAGGTAATTGGAGCAGAACGTCGATTAAGTCAATTGCCATCGCTTTTATGAGCGAAACTCTAAAATCATCAGGAATAGTGCTTAATCGAGACTTACCCGTAGCAAACTGTTTCAGGGGAAGGAATACATCCCACTGATCGTTGGGGTTACCAGCACTATTCACTCTATTATCGTACCTGTGAGTGCGCCGATAAAAGTAGTGGCCTTAGCAGGCGGCATAGGCGGTGCCCGTTTTTTAAAGGGTTTACGGTTAATTGATAACTTAGAGATTTCCGTAATCATTAATAATGGCGACGATATAAATATGCATGGCCTACGCATTTGCCCAGACTTAGATTCAGTAATTTATAACTTAGCTGGCGAATCAGATTTGGTTCGCGGCTGGGGACGCAAAGATGAGACTTGGGTAGTACAGCAACAATTGGCGCACTATTTAGGGCAAGAGCAATGGTTTAACTTAGGCGATAAAGATTATGCAACCCACATCTATCGAACAAACCTTTTAAATAATGGCGTCGCCTTAAGTGAGATTGTGAAATTGCAATGCACTAAGTGGGGGATCGGCCTGAATTTATTGCCAGCGACAAATGATTTTGTACAGACTCAAGTTCAGCTAGTTGATGGGCAGCAAATCCATTTTCAAGAGTGGTGGGTTAAGCATCGGGCAGTCTTGCCAGCTACTGGATTTGAACTAGCAGGAGTTGAGTTAGCAAAGCCAGCGCCAGGTGTATTAGAAGCAATTGCAGAAGCTGACTTAATTGTTTTGCCGCCAAGTAATCCGATAGTTTCGATTGGAATGATTCTAAGAATTCCCGGAATCCGCGACGCCATCATGGCTGCTAGTGCACCAGTCGTTGGCGTTTCACCAATTATCGGTGGCAACCCAGTTCTTGGTATGGCTGATAAATGTTTAACGGCACTTGGGTTGGAAACTAGTGCAAGCAGTGTTGCCCAACAATACGGTGACTTACTAGATGCTTGGCTGATCGCAGATAGCGACTCTGCGCAAGTTTCAGAGGTAACTGAATTAGGCATTAAGTGTGAGAGTGCCCCATTATTGATGACTGATGACCAGGCTGCAAAAGAGATTGCAATGCGAGCGATAGCGATGATGCGATGACAAATAACTTCAGCGTCTTTCCAATCAAAGGTATTCCTGAAATTAGCCCGGGTGATGATTTAGCTGCGTTAATTCTCGCAGCTGTGTTAGCCGGCCCTGGTTTATTAGCTAACGACATTTTAGTTATTACCAGCAAAGTGATTAGTAAGGCCGAGGGACAAATGGTTCCGAGCCAAACACGCGAAGCAATAATTGATGAAGAAACTGTTCGCGTAATTGCACAACGCGGAACTACTAAAATTGTTGAAACTAAACATGGTTTGATCATGGCCGCTGCCGGCGTTGATGCATCTAATGCACCTAAGGGAATGATTCTTAAGCTGCCGGTAGATAGCGACCTAAGTGCTCGAAAGCTGCGCGCTGAATTTCATAAAGTTGCGCAACCAATTGGCGTAGTTATAACCGACACGATGGGGCGCGCATGGCGGTTGGGCTTAACTGATAATGCAATTGGCGTTGCTGGCGTAACGACTTTGCTTGATTACCGCGGCCAGAAAGATGCCGCCGGTCGCACCCTTGAACAATCGATTACCGCTGTTGCCGATGAGATTGCCAGTACCGCCGAATTAGTAAAAGGAAAGTTAGATCAGATTCCAGTAGTTCTAGTACGCGGGTTAGCGCAATATGTAACGCTTGCCGATGGTGATGGCGCTAGATCTATCGTGCGACCCCCAGAAGAAGATTTGTTCGGGCTCGGAGCCGAAATGGCAGAAAGGCGTGGGTATCTTCGCGGATTCGAAGATGGCAAGAACGAGAGATAGCGTTCCATTTCTAACGCTGGCGTGAGTGTCAACCCACCTCTTAAATGTTGCCGATTTTAAATAATCCGCTTAAATAAATACATGAAAATGTTTGCAGATATTTTAATTATCGGTGGAGGCGTATCTGGCTCCGCCATGAGTGCGGCCCTGGTTCATTCTGGCCACCGAGTTATCTGCATTGATCAAGGAACTGGCGGCCCACTAGATACATCACGTGGTGATCACATTTCACCAGTTAACGTTGAAACTATTGCCGAGTGGGGCGTTCTCGAACATTTCTTCGCAGCTGGTGCGACCAAGCGAATCGGCCATCAATTTAGATCATCCGATGGCGAAACTTTACTTTCAGCTGAATACACTGAAATGGGAATTCCTTACCCATATTTCTTAGTGATGAATCACGAAATGATTACCCCAACTTTTATGAACTTTGCCAAGACCGACCCTAGCTTTGTTCTGCTGCAACCATATTCAGTCAAAGATCTTGAAGTCACTGACGGAAGCGTTACAAATGTTCTGGCCACAAATCGCGAAGGCGATGAAGTTCAGATTAGTGCGCACATGATTATTGCCTGCGATGGTTCATCTTCAACGGTTCGCGAAAAGCTACGCGTTCCATGTTTTGAACATCCGTACACACATCCGATGGTGGCCTTCTTTACTGAACGCCCAGCATCACTTGGACCAGATAATTATTTCTTTAGGTATGCCGGCGACAATGGCCAACTAGTAATTCAGCAACGTATGGATGGTCGAGTTAAAGTAACTATGCCAGTTGCAGATGAGGGTATTCCTTGGTGGAAGAAATCAACTAATGAAGATCGTCAAAAGATTATTGGCAGTATTGCACCAGAGTTAGCCGATAGCGAATTTGAGCTAGCTGGTTTTTATCCAGTTCGCATGATTCACGCAATCGAATATGCAATAGGAAACACGGTTTTAATTGGTGATGCGGCACATGCAATTCACCCAGCACGCGGTCAAGGTTTAAACATGGGCATTGCTAGCCTTAAAACGCTGTTGCCTTTGATTCCGTCGCCTGAAGATATTGGAAATCCAGAAGCCGTGAAGTTAGCTCTATCTGAGTTCCAGCGAATTCAAAAGCCACTTAATGAGCGCATAATTGCGCGTAATCACTCTGCAGCGATGGAGATGGAGATGGGCGCCGATGAGAATCGGGCATTCGTGCTTAAGAAATCTAATGCAGCGATCAAACAAATGGCTGGAGATCTAAAGATCCGCGAACTTCATATGAATGAGGCAACTGGTTATCACTTTGGAGTTCCAGCTACGGCTTAAATATGGGCGTATGCCTTCTTGATCTGCGGCATTGCCTCTGCGGCAAATAGTTCGGACATATCTACAACTCCGGTAATGCGCTTGCCATGTGGCTCGGCATAAGGCGAGCCACCCAATAGATATACATGCTCTAGACCCATATCAATTAACTTGCTGAGCTTTTCGACGCACAAATCAACTGGACCACAGATTGCCATCCAGCGGACAAATTCATCATCAATCATGTTTAAGTGCGAACCAGCATCTTGGGCATGGTGTTTCATGTCGTAATCAGATTTCATTTTCTCGGCAATGCCTTTAATTTGCTCAGGTAAATGCTCAGTTGGAGAAGCTTTCATGCCAGCAAAGTGCGAAACCATGCCGGTAACCATTCGAGCTAAGTTAACTGCGCGCTGTTCATCTGGATCACAAACTAAATTTATATATGCACCAACATTTACTGAGCTGCGATCGCGGCCGTTAACTGCCATACGAGCATTGAAAATATCCATGGCCCATTGCAAACGTTCTGGTGCACTGCCGACAGCGAAGGAAACCCGATCTGCAACATCGGCGGCAAGCTCAATAGTCTTTGGTCCAGTGCATGCAATATCAATAGGCACTGGTGGAACATCACCGGGTTTGATCCAACGCATTGCAGATTGTGTTCCGTCGCGATCTACGGTGCCGCCAGCAATATAGGTGCGAATTGAATTGGCATAGAAAGCAAGTTGTTCACCAGTTGCTTGTTTCTTGCCAATGTGGGCGGCAGAGGAATCACCACGTCCGATTCCGCATACTGCGCGGCCATTAGATTCAATCTGCAAAGTAGCTAGCGCGCTTGCAGTTACAGCCACATCACGAGTAATTGGGTTTGTAACGCCAGTACCTAACTTAATTGTTTTAGTTGCGGCAGCAGCTAGTGAAAGTTGCCCATAAGGATCTGCCGACAAGTTCTGAGTATCAGGAGTTAATAAGTAATCAAATCCCATATCTTCTAAGCGTTTGGCATTAGGGGCGGTAAATCCTGCCGATGGTTCATTAACAACGCCGATCTCAATCATCTTTGCCCCTTAGTTAGAATATTTTCAAGAGTAAACCTCATAGCCATGTGGGTCAATTACCTAATAAAATCAAGGCTATGACTGTTATCGCTGGTGGAACAATCCCAACGCTATTTAAATTGGGTCAGATCAGCGTTACTCAAGCAGAAGTTCCAACTGCACAACCTGGCGAAGAGTTAGTAAAAATTATAACTGCTGGAGTTTGTGGAACAGATCTACATCTCTATGAAGCTGACTGGGGTTTCATGCCAGTGGTGTTAGGCCATGACGCAGTTGGTGAAATAGTTTCAACTGGTCAACGAGTTGCAATCGACCCAGCAATTAGTTGTCGCAATTGCGAACTTTGTTTAGCGGGCAGACCAAGTGCTTGTGTGGAATATAAGTTCCTTGGATTAACTGCGCCGGGCACATTTGCTTCGTATTTAACTTTGCCAAAATCAAATCTTCACGCATTACCTGATTCAGTGAGCGATGAAGCAGGTACCGTGCTTGAACCAATAACTGTCGGATTGCATACAGTTGAACGTTTATTGCAAGTTGTTACAACAGCAGCGCCGCTTATTATTGTTGGAGGTGGCCCGATTGGAATTGTTGCCGCCAAACTTTTGCAACTTAGTGGATTCAATGTGCAATTAGTTGAACCATTATCTGCCCGACGTAAAAAAGCAATCGCTTGGGGAATTCCGGCAGTTGATTCAGCGGATTTGAAACCACATGCAGTATCTGGCGAACGTGCAGTTGCAATTGAAACTTCTTCTTCCAAAAGCGGCGCGCAATTAGCATTGGA
>Ga0315901_10010157_pt1 | contig 10737 bp, 10 predicted proteins | sample LakEriMetagenome_10_FD_203761 | JGI IMG/M metagenome (GOLD analysis project Ga0315901, IMG submission 203761) | Freshwater fungal communities from buoy surface, Lake Erie, Ohio, United States - Buoy 2 MA116 | ecosystem: Environmental > Aquatic > Freshwater > Lake | place: USA: Lake Erie, Ohio...
TACATGAATTAAATTTGGTAATTTCTTTATTAATGGTATAAGGTTTTATATGAGTATTCATTTTATATATGTATTATAAAACAATTTAATTTTTGAATTTAACTAACTACATTTTAATGTTTTTAACTTTGAGTAAGTTATTAATAGTGGAATTGTAATACTTGCGTATACTATAATAGTAGTTAATACATAATTTTCTCTAGGTATATGAATTCCAAACCAACTTAATATTTCCATGGTATATTCATTTGTTTTATAATCATATTGTGATAAAAAACATCGATTATTATTAGTTAGCCAATGAAGAATAATTAATGCGCAAAAATAAAAATGAAATTGTAAATATGAACAATTATGGTATATTAAATTACCGAATAAAACAAACAATGTAATAGAATAATGTAATGTATTTCTTATAAATTTATTCATATAATATTATAACATTATTTATTTACTTATTTTTATTAATTTTGTATAAATGCGTCCGTGGCTATTTGTAAGAGATAAAAAATCCATAGGTGTTAAACAATCTATATTAGTAGATTTATCTAAAACACCTTGTTCTTGTAAAATATATCCTATAAATTGTGAGCAAAACATGCTATTCATTATTTTATCACTTAAACAAGAATTACATATTTTTTTAGGTATACAATATCCTACAAAATGTTGTTTATATTCTTTGTAAAATGGTATATTAATATATTCTGTTAATTTTTGCATTATATCCATTTTATACATAGGATTCTTTTTTAATAAATAATTTTTTCCTTTATACATTTTAATTCTTCTTTTAAAATCGTATATATTAACACCTTCAGCATCTTTATACCCCATATGTTTTGTGTCACCTTTTAAATGTGTTTCTAATATATATTTCTTTTTATTTATATCAATAACTATTCCTACATGTGTAAATGGAGATACACTTTCTTGTAATGGATTTATTTTATACCATTGAAATAAAATAAGATCTCCTTGTTCAGCAAAATTATATGCTTTTTGTAAATTATAAGTTTGTAGCGCGTTTATTTGGTTTTTCATGAAATAATTTTTCAAAAATATGATGGATAAAATACATAGTAAAATAAAAATTATATAATACGAAGGCATAAGTATATGGTTGTATATAATTTTAATATTAAATAAAAATTTCAATAATAAAATATATTTTAATTAAGTATGAATAGAAGATTATATAAAGAGTTAGAAAATCTTATTTTACAACAGAATTCCAAACATTTAGTAGATAATGATTATCTTATATATTTTGACGATTCTAATATGAATAAAGTATATGCTATTATAAAAGGAAATACTGATTCTGTATATAAACATAAATTTATAAGATTAAATTTTGATATTCCTAAAGAATATCCATATGTACCACCTATAGTAACATTTATTAATTTTGATGGAGTAAGAATTCATCCCACATTATATGAAGATGGTCGCACATGTTCAACTATTTTAAATACATGGCCAAGTGATAATGAAAAATGGTCTAGTAGTTTTGGCATTGAAACCGTGTTATTAACATTTCAAAGTTTTCTAGATAATAATCCTTATACACATGAACCCGGTGGAAGAGATAATACTACATATACTGATTTTGTATTACATCAAACATGGCAAACATGCTTATTACGATATTTATACGATGATTATATGCCAGAATTATTTATTAATTATATAAATTCGTATTTATTATTAAATATAGATGATATATTTAAAAGTTTAAATGAATTAAAAAATAAATATCCAGAAGGTAATTATTACACACCATGTTTTTACATTTATGATTATACAATTAATTATAATAATATAATATATTTATTAGAACAATATTATCATGATGCGCTCAATGTAGATGATATTGATTTAATAATAAGTCCATGTAAAAATTCAAATGAATTTGATTGCAATATTTGTTTTGATACAACAGAAGAACATTCTGATAAAAATATCAATTTATCTATTGAATGCAAACATAAATTTCATTTATATTGTATAAAAAGACACATATTATATAATGGTAAAATATGTCCTATATGTAGAAATTCAACGATATTAGATGAATATATAGTAAATCCATTAACTGGTAAAAAAATAAAAATCGACAATATTACATTTAAAAAATTAATTAAAGATAATATCTTGTAAATTCAGTAAACATTACGATGTTTTAGTATATTTGTATTTTTTTTATATGTAACAACTCTGAATATAAAAGTATTTTGAAGACTTTTTGCTGGTACGTTTGGATCAGGTTCTGTTCCAAAATCAAAAGGTACACCATCACAGTCTGTAATTGTAATTGTTAATTTTGACAAACTTGCCTTTGGTGTTTCAAATCTTAATACAGTATGTTCAAACGTTTTTTTATCTACATTAATAAAATACCCTGGTGTAATAGCTGGAGCCATATGAATAATAGCAAAAGCATCTGCCATATTTTTATCAACTGATATCATGTTTTCATAAACTAATTCATCAATTTTTAATAATAAATAAGGCTCTTGTTTTACATCATTTTGATCTGGAATAACACCATTTATAATTTCTATACTATAAATATTTTTTAAATCATGAGGTAATTTAATAGAATAATGATTAGGTGACGGATATGTATTCATATCTCTATCACGTGATGAAACAGTAATATATTCAATTTGCTTAATATAATCAATATCAGGTTCATTTTTAATACTTAATGGAACATTTGAATTTGTTTGTGAATTATATTTATTAGTTTCCATGTCATATTTATTAAATGATTCATATTGTGTATTAGTATTGTATCTATTATAATATTCTCCTAAACGTTGTGACATTATTTTATTAATATATTATAATAAAATAATAATACATTTTAATCTTTTAATATTAATTTTTAAATACTCATTATTTTAAGTCTATATTGACTCGTTCCACTTATACCTTTTGATGGTCTATAATATAAATAAGGAACATCATTTGCAGGCCATTGCATATCTAATTGTTCATCATTTACACCTTTTACAGATGTCAATCTTGCTACTACACCTGAATTTCCACTATAGGAATTTCTACCAATTGAAAATAATGCATAAGCACCAGTTGCTACAGTTGCTTCCACCATAACCATATAAATTCCATAATTTTTAGTAAATCCAGTAATAGGTACAGGTGTAGTTGAATTATTTGTTAACGTAATATTATATATAATATCTGCTGTCACATTATTAATAGTCGTTGTATTAATATTATTAGATGTTAAATCATTCACTTGAAGATCTGCATAATGAGTTAATGAATTATTTGAACTATTAGGTGCACATCCAAATTCAAATTGATTAGAAAATTCATTCCATATCATAAATTCATATCCACAAGGAAACAAAGCATATTCAGATGTATTATCAGGTACAGTTAAAAAGTCCATGCCTTCAACAGGTGTTGTATTATTCAATACATTTTCGTCAGTTTGATCACTTGTAGAATAAATTGTCGCAACTTTAGTACTACCTGAATAACTTTTAATTTTTCTAACTTGATTTGCACCTGTACCTGTCATTATACGAATCCACCAATCCTTATAATAATCATCTGTTGAATTAGATGTAAATGGTAAAGTAATTGTAGTTACAGTATTTGTATTTGTTAAATATCCTGTTTCATCAGGTGTATCAACAACAACATCACCTATACCTGTATTATTAGCTGATTGCCAACGTTTTACTCCTAAACCACCATTTGCTGTTCCTGATGGACCATTGTTCACAATTGTAATATTATCTTTAATGGTCACATTTTCACTATCAATAGTTGTTGTTGTACCACGAACATCTAAATTACCATATATAGTTGTTTGACTATTTGCTGTACCTATTTGAACAGGAATATTTGCAACTTGAGTCCCTATTTGAATACCATTTAAAATATTTGTACTTTGTATATTTATAGGTCCATCTGATTGAGCATACACACCACCTGTAGAATAAATATGTATAGATTCATTTGATGTTCCTTCAGATATAATATTAACACGTGAATTTGTATTTCCAGTTACACTTACTGTTAAATCTTGATAATCATCAGTAGTAGCATTTGAATATAAACTAGTATTACCATTTGCAACAACAGACACCAAACCACCAGTTTGTGTATCAACATTAAATCCACCTCTACCCGCTGTTATATTAACAGCACCCATACTAAAAGGTTCTTGAGAAATTACAATATTACCAGCTGTATTTGTTGTCTTTATTTGTAAAGCATCCTGTGTAGTATTTATTCCTTCACTTTGAATAATTAATGCTGAATCAGTTTTATTATTTACCCCAATTGTCATAACTTGACCAGTATTAGCACTATTTAATAAAATGTTTGTATTACCAGCCTGTGTAACAATATTAGAACTACCACCTGTATTCGTATAAACATTAAATCCACCTGATCCAGATAATAAACTAATTGTACCAGCACCTAATCCATTATTATTAGATAACATAATACATCCAGCATTATTAACAGTATTTATTAAAATTGCTGATAATGTCGTATTATTTCCTTCACTTTGAATACTTAATTGAGAATCTGTATTACCAGTTAAATTAATTGATAAATTTTGATTATTTGATAATGTATTGTTTATTATATTTGTTTGTGCATAATTACCTGTTAAATTCATATTACCACTACTAGTATATAAAGAAACACCACCACTACCACTTATAACATTAATAGCACCCACACCTGATCCAGACTCTACCCACACACCACCAGATGAATCAGTTGCAATTATTTTTATAGCATTATTACTATTTAATCCACTTGCAATATTTACATTATTAGACAATGCTGATAATGTTAAACTACCACCAGTTGAAATAAATTTAGAATTATCACCAACCTGAATATTTACACTATTACCACCAGACACTGACATAACACCATTTGATGTATCTACAAATGTCGGTGATAAATATGACGTTTTATACACATATAAATTAGATCCTAAATGAGCATCCTTTTCAACTCCCAATCCACCATAACTAACCAACGTTCCCTCTGTTGGTGAAATTGCTTCTGTTGTACCATAAAATCGACCATGACGGTTTACATTTAAATCACCATAACCGAATTGAGTAACATCACTTCCTAATCCCAACGTAACATCACCTTCAAATATAGTAGATAATGGTGTAGTATTCATAATATTACAATATTATCGCATTTTAAGAATTTATTTTTATCGCAAAAAATAAATAATTAAATTAAATTTAAATAATAATCGTTATGTATAAATATAATTACCAATATTTTCCGCCAGGATTATATAGACGATTAGAATATGGAAAATTTATAAATAATCAACACAAAATTAAAAAAATAAATAATATTTATTTTGATAACTGTGCAATTTGTATAGAAAAATTATACAAAGAATATATAGTATTAAAATGTTCACATTCATTCCATTCATTATGTATAAATACATGGTTGAATCATAAAAAAGAATGTCCAATGTGCAGAACAAAAATTATTTAAAAAATGTAATACACCAAAAGTCAAAAGCTAAACCATGACTTGACACATACTCATAAGGTATTGTAAAATACCCTTTTTGTCCAACTCCTGTACCCCAACTATTCATAAATGTACATAATTTAGTATCATCATCATAGCCTATCAATAAAATAGCATGTCCACCTAAAAACATTTCAGTTTCAACATTTGGTATAGGAATATTTCCTGTACTTAAAGCGTCATCTGATTCAAACGATTCATATACAGCAATACCAAACATAATAGGATAACCCATTGCTAATGCTGTTTTAATTTGTATTATATCGTGATCTAATGACATATATTTAAATCCTTTTACATGAGTTAAAGCATCTCTAACAGCTGTATTACTTGGTCGTATTTTATATCTTGATATATAATAAGGCCATAGAGATTCATTACAAGCACCATATGTTTGAATTTCTTGCATAGCTGTACGTATATAACATCCTGCATCTTGATTAACTGTATTTTCTATAAATCTACAAAAATAATACATGTATAATCTAGAAGGTTTAAAAACAGTAGCCTTTTCCTTTTTTAAACAATACATTAAAGCATTACATGTTGCTGCTGCAACACATGCATTTAACATTAATTGATCTAAAATAGGGGGTATAAATCCAGTAGTTCTTAAATCAACTTTTAATGGTAAATTGTTTAATTCTATAAGTTTAACTTCTAATTTAAATTTTAAATCTCTTTCGTCTTCAGGCTCTTTTTTATAAGTATAAGTGTATTTAGGGGTATAAGGCATTTATATCCTTTTATTAGATAATAAAAAAGAAATTTAAAATTGAAATTTTAATTGCAATATTATTTAACAATTACAATGTCTGTCAAAACATTTAAAACAAATACTGTAAATGATACTGAATTAGTTTATTCATTATTAAAAGAAAAATATCCAGAAAGACAAATTGATATTGAATTTAATGATAATACAAAAGAATATACTTTACAACTTACTAATAAAAAATTCTCACATGATCCAGAAATACCAGTTGATTTACAAATTAAAGTTATATACGGTGATTCAGTTTTAGGAGATACACCACTTTTATTATTAGATACAGATACAAATTTAGTTTGTATAAAAACAATTCAAAATATATTTAATGATTCTGAAATAATAAATTATCCAGGATTTAAATTGTATGATACTGAATTACGTTTGGATAAACAATATTCTAAAACACATTATAAAATATGGACTGATAATGGATGGAGTACTATTAAAAAAGTTATAAGACATAAAACAAACAAAAGAATTTACAGAGTATTAACAAATACAGGATGTGTTGATGTAACAGAAGATCATTCACTTTGTACACCAGATTTAAAATCTATAAAACCATCAGATGTAAAAGTAGGCACAACTTTATTACATTCATTTCCAACACAATTTGTAGAACACAATATTGATATTTCAGAAGAAGAAGCGCAATGTTTAGGATTTTTTCATAAAAATGGTCAATGTCATAATAATACATGGGCATTATCATCAAATGATCTACATTCCTTAAATAATATAAAAAATATTTTAGAAAAAGTAGAATCTATTACATTTTTAATATCAACACCATTAAATTATCACACTGAATTTAAATTGGCACCGCAAGGTTCTAATGAACATTTATTTAACAAATATAAAAAATTATTTTATTATGATAACAATTTAAAAAGTGTTCCAGAATGTATTATAAATTCTAATAAAAATATAAAAAGTGCATATATTAAAGGATTTTGTGAAGATAAAAATACATTTACTGTAAAAGGTAAATTGGCAGCTATGAATATATATTATTTAATTAAATCATTGGATATTCCTATTCAGATAAATTTATTAAATAATCCTGGTAATCAAGATATTTATGAATTTAATATTAATGATACTTCTTTACAAAATAATAATACTATAAATAATACTATACAGAAAATTATATCTAAAAATTATTCTGGATTGCGTCAGTATGTTTATGATTTAGAAACTGATTGTGGAAGATTTCAAGCTGGTATTGGTGAAATAGTTGTATTTAACACAGATAGTGTTTTCTTATCGTTAAAATATAACAGAGATGATTATACACAAAACAGAAAAGATACATTTAAATTAGCAACAATATGTGGTGATAATCTTACACATGATATTTTCAAAAGACCACCTATTGAAATGGAATTTGAAAAAGTATTTCATCCTTTTATTTTACTTTCTAAGAAACGTTATATAGGAAGAAAATATGATAATATGAAAGATCCTTTTGAAATGACAAAACTTGTAACAAGCGGTATTGCTTTAACTAGAAGAGATTATTGTAAAATGGTAAAAAAATGCTATAAAGAAATAATCGAAGTTATTATGGAAATGAAAGAAAATGATATTAACGTAATAACTAAAGGAATAAATATATTTAAAAAATATATAGACAATATATTAAAATATAATATACCTTTTGATGATTTAATTGTATCGGCATTATTGGCAAAAAGTTATAAAACAAGACCTGTACATTTAATATTAGCAGAAAAATTAAAAGCAAGAAATGAAGAAGTACAAATAGGAAGTCGTATTCCATATATTTATATTGAATCAGAAGATAAAACTAAAATGAAATCAGAATTAGGAGAAGATCCTGATTATGCAAAAAAACATAATTTAAAATTTAATAGATTATGTTATTTAGAACAATTGGCAAAACCTATATTATCATTTTTATGTATTGTATTAAAAGACAATGAAGAAAGATGCGATGAACTTATAGATTATGTTAATACAAATATTATTAATTTAGGCGGTAAAAAATTAAAAAATAGCGATTTTAAGATTTTCAATGACGAATAATCTTATAATAGAACAAAAACTCTTAATATACACTTATATCTGTATTAAAATAATCATCTAGTGCTTTTTTAAAATTTAATCTTGTTCCGTAAAAAAATACACATGAGCGTCTTTTTAACATATAGTTTATAATATTTTTAATAATATCATCATCAGATAATTCGGATATAAAATTATTTTGTTTAATATTTTTTTTTATAGAATAAAATAAAAATGCTAACATAACAGATGCACTTCTAGATACACCAGCTCTACAATGTATCAATACATTTTTCTTTTCATGAAAAAATTTTAAAGATATAAATTTTATAACATGTTTTAAGTTATTTTTTAATATATTATTATCTGATTCCGATGAAGTATCATTCATAGGAATTCTAATAGTTTCAAAATTCATATATTCATTATTATCTGTATTTTGATATACAAAAGGTATATCAGGCGTACAATTAACAATAATTGAAATATTATTTTCTTTTAAAAATTCATAATCTAAAGCAGCTTTAGCATTGCCCAACCATAAAGATTTTCCTTTATTTGTAACAATTTTATCAGCATCATTATCACACATTCTTATACTACTCAATTAAAATAAATTTAATTATAATAATTAATTTATAATATAATATAATGGAATTTACTACAATTAATAGAAAAAACGCTTATAAAAACTTTTATAAAGTGGCTGAATATATATTCAATAAAAAAAATTCAAAAGGAAATTATATTTATTATGAACTTTTTCAATGTTTCACATATAAAAAAATAGCAGAAGGTTCTGAAGGTACTGTTTTATTAGGAAATTTACAAAAATATGATAATAATGTAATTATAAAAATAAGTAATTTACAAAAACTTTTTGAAAACAAAGGGTTAAATAAAGATATTCTAAATAGAAATCCATATGATATATATAATATTTTTAATAAATTAACATCTGATGAAAATTTGGATTATTTAATCAGTTGTTTAATTGAAACATTAACATATACACTAATTAATCAATTAGTTTTACAAGGATTATGTCCACATTTTTCTATTAATTATTACTGGGAATATAAACAAAATACATTAATTTATTACAATGAATATGCAAATAATTCAACACTTTTTGAATGGTTAAAATTTAAAAGAACTAATGATGAATATTACAATATGCTAACTCAAGTAAATATAGCTATCATTACTATGCAAAAATACTTTAATATGATTCACGGTGATCTACATACTTTAAATATACTTGTACATAAAGTTAAAAAAGGTGGTTATTGGAAATATGTCATCAATAATCAAGAATATTTCGTTCCAAACTTAGGTTGGGTATTTTTAGTGAGTGACTTTGGATTCACTGTTATTTCTAATAAAGTTAAAGTAGATTGGTACTATGAAGGTTCTATTAAACCATTGTCAGATAAAAGTAAAGAATTTTACGATTTTATTTATTTAACGACAAATCCAAAAAATATCAATCATATTGTTTTAAATATTCCACAAAATATACAAACACATATACATAATACAATTTATAAGTACAATTTACATACTTATAAAAATAATCCAAATACTATAAATAAAGATACTACAATGATTAATATTTTAAATGAGTTTTATATTTTTAAAAAACCAGATACAAATGAAAACCCTATTGAAATCTATGATATTAACAAACCATTAAATAAATCTCTATTACCAATTAATTTCCAAAATTTATCTACGTAATGTTAAAATAGGAAATGATGAATCACTGCTAGTAGTGGTACTAACAACACTAGAATCACTGGTACTAGTACTAGATAGAAATGTACTTGTTGGTTCAGTTGATGTTACTTCTTCAGTTGATGTTACTTCTTCAGTTGATGTTACTTCTTCAGTTGATGTTACTTCTTCAGTTGATGTTACTTCTTCAGTTGATGTTACTTCTTCAGTTGATGTTACTTCTTCAGTTGATGTTTTAGTCTTGTATGTTTTTGTTCTAGATTTGATTGTTTTAGTTGTAAGAAATGGTGTTTCATCAGGACATGATGAAGTATGTGTAGGTGTTACCACAATTGAACGTTCAGTTGTTTCTGTAGTATAATAAGTAGGAACTGGTGTTACCACAATTGAACGTTCTGTTGTTTCTGTAGTATAATAAATTGAACTATCTGTTGTTTCAGTTGTAAAAACTGGTGTAATAACAATTGATCTATCAGATGTCACAAAAAGTGTTTCATCAGGGCATGGTGTAGATGTAATTGGAATTGTTTCTGGTGTAATAGTTAAAGTAATATCTCTATTACGTGTGGTAGTTGTTGTTGTATAAACAGGTGTTAAAGTAATATCTCTATTACGTGTGGTAGTTGTTG
>Ga0315901_10010159_pt1 | contig 10735 bp, 9 predicted proteins | sample LakEriMetagenome_10_FD_203761 | JGI IMG/M metagenome (GOLD analysis project Ga0315901, IMG submission 203761) | Freshwater fungal communities from buoy surface, Lake Erie, Ohio, United States - Buoy 2 MA116 | ecosystem: Environmental > Aquatic > Freshwater > Lake | place: USA: Lake Erie, Ohio...
CAACTCCCGCACCACCAGAACCAACACCAACATATCAGATTTATACTTGGGGAACAAATTTAAATGGAGAGCTTGGAGATAATACTAGCGCAGCTTCGGGCGTAATTGCAAGAAGCTCACCAGTACAAGTTGGTGGACTTATACAAGATTGGTTTGATGTAGATGTAGGAAACTCATACAAAATTGCTCTTGATTCTAACAAATATTTGTATGGATGGGGATATCCAGTTTATGGTTATAGCGCACTTGGTCCTACAAACTCTTCTATTCCAATTCAGCTTGGTGGCTTGAAATTCAATAAAATATCAGCTGGGGATACGAATTTTGCTGCTATTTCAAACACAGCCATTCTTTACATGGCTGGTAACAATACATTTGGTGAATGCGGTAGAAATAATACAAATCCAGTAAATTTACTTTCTTCAACAAAAGTTGATATTGCTGATGTTTCAGTTGGCAAAAATCACACTTTGGCTGTTGATGTCTTTGGTAAATTATGGGCATGGGGAATCAATGAATTTGGAGCCCTTGGTGATTCGACAACCACGAATAGAAGCAGCCCTGTTCAAATTGGCATAGATACAGATTGGCAATATGTTGCAGCTGGAGATAGGTTTAGTGCTGCTCTTAAGACAGACGGCACTCTTTACACTTGGGGATACAACTACATAGGTCAACTTGGAGATGATTCTGTTGTTAGTAAAAGTTCACCAATAAATGTGGCTATTTTGACTGGGCCTTGGAGTACTATTGCTGCTGGAGATGCACACTTAGCTGCAATTACCCGAACAGGACAACTATGGTGTTGGGGAAGTAACATTTATGGAGCGTGTGGGGTTAATTATACTGGCTCTACATTAGCTTTTAGTTCTCCGGTACAGACCCAAGCGGGAGGATATAACTGGACTGCTGTTGATGCTGGCAGCAATTGGACTGGAGCCTTGAAGACTGATAATAGTCTCTGGAATTGGGGTCAAAATAATTTTGGGCAGCTTGGAACAAATAATAATGTTTCTTATGACTCTCCTGTCGAGACTATTGCTGGTGGCAATCAATGGTTTAAAGTTTCTGGAAATGCCTATGGTTCAGCAGGCTTGGGCATTTTGCCCTTGCCAACACCTTCTCCATCTCCGACTCCTACTCCGACCCCGACAGAAGGAAGTAATATTTGGGGTTCTGGTTACAATCAAAATGGAACTTTAGGTGATGGAACAATAGTTAGTAGAAGTTCCCCTGTTCAAAATATAGCAGCGGGATCATCATGGAAAGGTATATCTTCTGGCAACTTACATGCTGGAGCAATAGATTCCTACGATAAGTTGTGGATGTGGGGAGCAAATGGTTCTCGTCAGTTAGGTGGTAATTTCGGTCCTTTTGTTAATAGTCCTGTCAATGTAACTACTGGCGCTTCTAATTGGAGTATGATATCTTGTGGTGGATTTCATACTACTGGAATAGGGAACGATCAGTCTTTGTGGACATGGGGCTACAATTATTTCGGACAATGTGGAAATGGATATACAACAAATGTATTAAGTCCGAGTCTTTTAGATACTTCATATGATTGGAAATTTGTTTCAGCTGGAGCAAATTTTACAGCTGCAATAAAAGCTAGTGACAAAAGTCTTTGGCTCTGGGGAGATAATTACTGGGGGCAATTAGGCAATGGTATCCTTCTGCCTAGTGGTCATGGAGTAAGTCAGAGTTCTCCTGTGCAAGAAGCAACAAATTCACAATGGAGCCAAGTTTCGTGTGGCTACTATCATGCTGCTGCGATTGCTTATCCTTCGAATGAATTATATGTTTGGGGAAGAAATGACCAAGGTCAGCTTGGATTAAACGACACAGCAGACAGAATTATTCCAGACTTGTTGGTCGCAGGTGAGCAATGGGTCTATGTGTCTTGTGGTTTTTCAAATACGGCAGCTATTAGAAATAATGGACAATTATTTTGTTGGGGGGCTGGGGCAAGCGGTGTTTTGGGTGATGGTACTACTTCAAGTAAATCATCGCCAGTTCAAACATACATCGGAGGTAATACATGGGTGCAAGTAAAATATGGAGTCAATTCTTCAAATGCTTGCGCTATAAAGTCTGATGGCTCTCTTTGGGTTTGGGGAAGTGGATATTACGGTGCTTTGGGAACAGACAATCAGTTACAATATACTTCCCCTGTCAATACTGTTGCAGACATTACTACTCAATGGACTGAAATTAGTACTTTTCAGAACGGATTTTTAGCTTTATATGGTACTCCTCCGACTCCTGTGCCCGTCCCGACACCGACACCCACACCTACACCGTCTCCGAGCCCAACACCGTCTCCGAGCCCATCGCCATCTCCGAGCCCATCACCATCTCCGAGCCCATCACCATCTCCGAGCCCATCACCGTCTCCGAGCCCATCACCATCTCCGAGCCCAGCGCCAGCACCTGAACCTAGCCCAGTTCCTAGTCCTATAAACACATTTGGAGCTTCTGCTTATTTCGCAGGTGGAATACAGACATCAGCTAGTAACAAAGTAGACAGGATGCTCTACTACACAGAAACTATGTCGGCTGTTGTGGCCACCCTGTCGCAGGCAAGGGTTTACTCAGCGGGCACTACAAACTCCTATTCTAAAGGATATATTTCAGGAGGCTACACAGGAGCATCTGTAAATACAACAGATCGCATCGCATATGCAGATGATACTATTGCTGCTGTCACTACAGCAGATTTATCTACTATAAGATCGGGAATGGCATCTTTGCATGGCAACAGCGCATACGGCTATTACGCTGGAGGCTATTCCTCTGCTCAGGTAGATACTTTTGATAAGATAGACTATTCAATTGACACAACTAATTCTCTTACATCTCCTGTATTATCCGAACAAAAAAGATACATGGGATCAGTATCTCACGCTTGGTTGGACGGATATTTTATAGGTGGTTACAGTAGCGGGACCATGCTGCAAACAGCAGAGTTTTTGAATTACTCGAACGATACGCTAAATGCTGTTACCACGGCAAAGATTGAAATTGCCACATCCGCTATGATAAGCATAGATGGAAACAACAATAAAGGATATCTTGCTGGTGGAGACACAGGCGCTGCAATTTTGTCTAATAGGATTTATGAGGTAAATTATAATACACAAGTAACAAGTCTTTTGACTACTGTAAATTTACAGCAAAGAGTATCAAGTTCTGCTGGCGCATCGGATTATTACAGTAGAGGTTATTTTTCAGGAGGAAATCAAGAAAACACGATAGTTGACACTACATATAGACTTGATTTTGCTACTAATGCCTTATCGCTACTATCAGATCAAGCTCTTGATCAGCCAAGGGCAGGCCTCTCAGCTGTGAGCAGGGTTTTTGTTGAATTTGATTTTCCACCTCTAATTGGAGATGGAGATTATGGGTACTTTGCTGGAGGAAGTTCGGTCGCCGGAACCGTAGTGTCAACTTTTGATAAAATAGATTATACGACTGAGGCTTTGGTAAGTACGACAGCAGCATTTAATGTTGCCAGAGAAAAACAAGCGGGTTTATCAGAAAACATAACGGTTGGTTACTTTTCTGGTGGCAATACTGGTGCTTACATTCTTTCTACAGAAAGGCTCACATATTCTACAGATGTAGTTGATTTAGTGACAAGTTTGGATTTAGATACTGTTACTGACACACTAGGTGGAATATCACAAGGTATATCTAAAGGTTACTTCGTTGGCGGTTTCACAGGTAGTGAAACAGAAAATACTATCAAAGTATTGTTTGCCACAGAAACAAAACTTGCGTTGACAAGTGCGAACTTGGAGACAGCAAGAAATGCCATGGGTACGATAGATGGAAATAGTTACAAGGGATATGTTGGTGGAGGCAGCATTGAAGCAGGCTTCGGCACAAGGTTGACAGAAATATTCTACTATACTACTGAAATAAGTAGAAATACTGAATCAGCAAGCTTGACAGATGGCAAGAGATATTTAACTGGTATAGGAAACAGATTCGATAAGGGTTACTTTTTAGGTGGGATTGGAGAAAATTATGATTCCGTTGATACCATAGCTTTTGCTGTTGACACAACATCTGCTCTGACAAATGTGCTTAGTTCTGGAAGATATGCGTTGGCTGGGGTTAATTTAACCAAAGGTGGATACTCTAACGCAAAAGGTTTTATAGGTGGAGGAAGGAGTTCTTCTACTATTTCGGATGTAATTGATAAAATTATATTTTCCACAGATGTAATTTCATCTTTATCGCCTGTTGTTTTGTCTCAAGCAAGATATGCTTTGGCTGCGGTTTCTCAGATCACAGTTCCGCAACCAATATACTTATCACAAGGCAACATATTAATTTCTGGAAATGCTCAATTCATAATTAATACAAATATAGACACACAGGGAACAATAATAATATATGGCTCTGCAACTTTTTCATGTAATTCATATGCATATACATCTTCAGGTGGAGTGACTTTAGGTGGCACTTATAATAATTATAGCTTTACACTTTCTTTGCCGATAACTTATAAAGTATTAGCAGTTATAAATGTTTCCCTGCCTATATTTTACAGTATTGCACAAGAAATTTATTATGGTTATAGAATCGAAGGAGAGTGCTTAGACTTAACTAACTGTAATGGTCCATTCAATGAAGAATCTCCCGAATGTAGGAAAAGGTCTATTGTAACCTTGATTGCGAGAAGTCCCCGTGAGGCTTGCGAACAATTGAAAAAACAAAACTGGAATTGGCCAATTAAGAAGTTCCAAAAGTTCACAAAACCAGTCTATAAAAATGATGAACAGTATTTGATAGAGCAAGGAATTTTAAATGAATCTTGTCCTCAGTTGGAAGAGACTCCGTTTTGTTTTGATAGTGAATGTGCCGACTACTGCCTTGCGTATGACATAGTTGAAAATATATCTTTAGTTGGTACTGCTATACTTGAAAATTCTGAATATGTAGGTTCCGGCTCCTTGATCGTTTTCGGTTCTGCAAATTATCTTGGCAGCATATATGGAGATTATTTGCATTATCCGAAAATAAATCCGGGTAGTGGTGCAACGGCAGGTTACTTTGCAGGGGGATCGACTGGATCAAACTATAACACAACACAAGTATCCAGTATTTATAAAATAATATACGCAACAAATGTGATGGACGCATATACATCTAATTCTTTGTCACAAGCTAGATATGGTGGTGTAGGCTGCACGGGCAACCAAACTAAAGGATATATGTTAGGTGGTATTGGTGGTGTATCAATATCATCAAACAGAGCAGACAAAATACTATATTCAACTGGAACTTTTTCTGCAAATTCTAGTAATATGTTGACAAGTAGATTTGGACCGGGAGCAGTATCTCAAGGAAGTTCTTTTGGGTATATAGCTGGCGGTTTGGACATCGCTGGATCAACAATATTCTCATCTTTTGAAAGAATAAATTACACAACAGATGGGATAGCATCTCTTGCTGGCGCTAATTTGTCTAGCCCTGCTCGTTATGGCATATGCAGTCTAGACGGCAACGATGCGAGAGGATATTTTTCGGCAGGATATACAGGGTTGTTTTCAGTATATGTTACAACAGATAAAATTACATATAGTGTAGAAACTGTTGGTGGTGTTACATCAGCAGATTTGAAAATACCAAGGGCTTTTTCAGCTTCTTGTCATGGTAATTTCTTTGTTGGCTATATGACAGCAGGCCAAGGTGCAAGTGGTTTTATTGCATCAACTGAAAAATTAAATTACGGTACTGAGGTTATTAATATTAGTGGTCCTTCTGCCTTACAGAGAGCGACTATAGCTCCATGTGGTATATCACAAGGAGTCAGTAAAGGCTATTTTACTGGAGGCTCAACAATCGGCTTGTCTTCAATAACATATCTTTTATCTTACAGCACAGATATAACATCTTATACAGGAAGCGTTGGCGATATTGATATAGGTACATATTCTCTATTATCTGCAAGCCCATATGCTCCATATACTTTATATAACATACTTGGAGGCCCAATTGTTAGTGGTGTTGCTACTGTTACAACAGTCGATGTAGCAAAAACAACATACTATACAGGTTCTGGTGGGATGCTTATATCTGGTTCTGCCTATTTGCCAGCATATTTGGGAGAGCAAGAACAATCGAGTACATTTATAGGTGATATATTCTATTTTGTTCCATACTTCACTCCCACCAGCGGTCAGGCATTGAACCCACTCAGTACTACATCATCTATTGCTCAATGTGGCTGCAAGAACTTGCCTTTGAAGTTCACTTTGCAAACAAACCTCAATACAAGTTCTGCATTGACGAGTTTTTGTCAACGCAGCAATATTGCGTTCAATCCTAATTTGACATGTTATTACGATCAAGCATCAGGTAATTTCATTCATACTACGCACCTTCAAGGAAGAAACGCAGATGGCAGCACAACAGAAAAATGGACAATAATAGTTAATATAAATTGTAATAATGATTTAGATAACTTTAATCAAGAGTTTATATGGACATTGAATATACTTATTAAGAGATATCTTGGCACAGATGCTGCTCTTAATACAAATGTACAAGTTTGGATGCCACAAAATATATTCTGCCCTTCATATGTTGCTAATTCGGTTGAATTTAGCTTGCTTGTGAATATTCAAACTGCTACTTGTTTAGCAAACAGAACAACAAATTTACCTAATGTCTTCATAGATGATAGAATTGAGTTGTTTAACTCTGTTGGTTGGAAACAAAATGGAATATTGAATATCACATCAGCACCAGCTACTTGATTAATATTCCGTGCAACATAAAATAGATTATGGAAAATATTAATCTTATTTTTTTTATTGTTTTAACTGTGTTGTTGTGCTTTAATCTTATGTTTTGTATATTTATTTTTTACAGAACCCGTGCCTATGCTCAAGATCATGCAGAGGCTATGAAGCTTGTGATGAATTACCTCACAAAAACATTTGATAATAATAGTGAACAACATCAGAACATGCAAACTTGGACTGAAAACACTCTTGAAAAAATGGTTGAACTTGAAAACAACAATTCCCAAAAAATATTCAACTTAGTTGCTCAGCAACAAATTTACTCTTCGAGACTAGGTGAATTTTTAGGATATCGTCCTAGAGGCAATATAGATTCATGACAATTATTGACTCAAATAAATTGAATACATATGAGGGTTTTAAAAAAAGATATCCTCATATAAATGATTTAATAATTTTTAAAACAATAGATTTTACCAAAAATCTTGGTAATGCTTTTGATAATATGGAAGAGTTTGATTTTGAATATCCAATTACTTATAACTATGAAACTGGTAAATGGGAAGCAACAGTATTGATTGAGAGTCAATTGACTCAAGGGAATTTATTTTAATGTTGGCATTCCAAAATTTTCTTTCTAAAGCAAAAGGCTTCCATGATTTCCCGGTTCCCCATGGAAAAGGTTTTATTGCTTATCAAAAAACCGAAAAAAAAGTAAGTTCTATAAACTTTATATTCTTTAGTATGGAAAATGTACGAAATAGTTTGAGCACTTATAATTTTAAATTTACTAATGTAGAAATGAAGCCCGGAAGTAGTAATAATGATATATCATCTAGAAATCATGAGGTAGATTGGGAAAAGTTTTTTGATACGATTTATGATTTAAAAAATAATATAAAAAATGCTGAATCATACAATATAGCGGAAACAGTTGACGAAGCAGATTATTTGATTTGGAAGAGTTTTGTGATTATCAACGATTCGTGGTTTTCTGTGCATTTCACAAAAATGCCTAGTTCTTTTCTTGAAAGTTTAAATGAAGCGCAGTCATTCGAGTACAGACATAGGAATAAAAAAGAATTTATTGCATATATGAAAGAAAATTTTCCTGATATGCATAATTCTTGGTCAAAATATTTCCAAAGAGATTATTGTGATTACTTTTGTAATTGGTTTCATCATTATTTCTACAACTGACTTATAAATAATTTATGAACCTATTAGAATTCTTTTCAGAAAAAAACAAATACAAACTCTTGAAGCTTGGGTTTGAAAAAGCTTGTGTAGATAATAACTGTGAGTTTAAAGTTTTTTGCAAAGACTCAAAAAATAATGATATTTTCAGATGTACCCATGAAGCGGGAGATTCTTTCCCTAAACTTGCAATACTTTCAGGTTTACATGGAGATGAGCCGGGAGGGCCACACGGTATACTCAAATTTTTGCTTGATAAAAACAATTATAAAAATATAAATTTATTATCTATACCAGTTTTGAACCCACATGGTATTGAGCGACACATTCGGAGAGATTCTGCTAATAAAGATTTGAACAGGCAATGGGACTCGAATGATCGTAAAATTGTTGCTAAAACTAAAAAAATGATTTTGAAATTCTCCCCAAATGCTTTACTTTCATTACATGAAGATGAATCGGTTGATGGATTTTATTTGTATCCGAGCAAAGGATTTTCAGATGGTTTGTTGAAAAAGACTGTTTCTATATTGAAGAAACATCTGGAGCCAATCGAAGATGGGTCAATCCATGGAGACCCAGTAAAAAACGGCATAGTCAGCAATCCAAATGTTAATAAACCTAAGCATCATAAATCGATGGAATTTTTCTTTGAAAAAAGAAAAATTCCCAATATTACTTTGGAGTTGCCTAGTCGTTTGCCTCTTGACAAGCGTACAAAAATATACTGTGATGTTTTGACAGGTATTTGCAAACACTTCTGATTTTCGTTTTTGGGGCACGAATGCTACGAAGCCTAGTAGATTTAGCTAATCGTTTGTTTATTGATTTTAGCGACGATTTTAAGCTTGTATTTGAGGATGGATGCTATAAATTAGCAGACCAATATAATCCATCTTGTCATCTTTTGGAAATTGCATTAATCAGAAGCCATAAATTTACTGGAAATAAAATTTATGATCTTCAGCAATCTTTGGGTGTATCCGCAAAATGGATTTTAGGGTTTTGCCATGGATATCGTGGTGATAAAGCAAAATATAAAGATAAAGATTATTATATAGGTCATTTTTTGGGTCAAAAAATGAAAATAAATATTGTGGATAAAAATGACGCTGTTCCTATATAGGTTTAGGAGGCATTGTGTGCAAATGCCAAAATTGTTTGGCTAACATTAAACACAATTGGAGTAAAATGTCTGAAGATTTGCAGGCAGACACACCGGCATCCAGAGCAAGAGCCAGACTGATGTCTGTAGTTAAGATTGTAGTTGCCTTCTTCAAATATGTTGGCTTGTTTTTTATTGGCATAATGACTGGCATGGGGATTGTCCTAAAAAATCCACCTGAAGATAAAGCTGTTAAAAAACAAATCGTTGAATTAGTAGCAGAAAATGATTCTTTGAAGAAGAATATTACACAAATAAAGTCCATCAATCAGCCAAGTGATAAGCCAATTGAAAAAGAAACGATTTCTTTTGATTAATCTGGCATTTTGAATGTTTTTGGACAGGGGTCGCCAAACTTTTCTGCCTTTTTGTCTGATAGATTTCCCGGCAAGCATTTTGGTTCTGAAACCATGCATTTTTGTTTATTGTTTTTCGTTATCTTAAATGGCTTTTCTGCCTTCACCGGGGGTAACGGTTTAGGAGGAATGACTGTTCCCGGAGGTAATTTGGCAGTTGCTGCAACATATAGTTTTTTACCATGTGGCTTTGTCCAAAGAGGATGCGGTTTAAGATGATCTATTTTGAAAGGTTCTTTTTCCCAGCATTTCTGCAATCTTTCGTCAGCCGAAACATAGTAAATTGCGTCTGCGCTTTGTGGAATAAGGTATTCTGGAGGATAATTGCCTATGCCTCCATATCCTAAAGGATATAGACCAGTTTTCCCAGATGTTCTGCCTTCCGTGAGCTTTGTGTAAAATTCATAAAAAGATTTCATGCAATATTTATGATTGATTGTTATAATATTATTGTCAAATAAAGGCTTATATGAACGACCCTGATTTTTTAAAGAGAATTCATTCTTTTGATCAAGCATCAACTGGTTTCAATACCATGGCTACGATGCTTGGTACATATTTTGAATTATTGATGAATTCTGGATTTACGAGAGAAGAGGCATTTTCTCTCGTATTATCATATCAGAAAATTTTGTTGAACCACAGTTTTGGTGATGTTTCTCAAAAAAATAACAATTTGCAAAATGATAACCAAGACGAAGAATAAGAAATGGTGGAAAGATGGACATCTTGGAAATTAACACGGGAAAACATAGTAGAGGTAATTGTCGCTGTGATGAATGCTGGCAGGGATATCCTGTTAAGTGTAATTGTGGCGGTTTAATTCATGCTGAATATCTTGGAGATAGTGCTAAAGGTCCAAATAATCCAATGGGTGTAAAGTGCCTTTGTGACAAATGTGGCAGTCGTTTTATGAAATCAAATAATCGCCTTAAGAATCGATCAGGCCGTAATTATAAAAATAGACATTAGTATTATGGCATAAGCTCGAAATAAGGATATAATAATTATGAATTAAAAGGGAGTAAGCAATGCGATTCATAACGGCAGATATTATTAATTCCATGAACGATATTGACAGCCAAACTGATCAATTTGAAAAAACATGGAATCAAAGAATGGATTGTTTGCAAGATAACTTTGATGAAATCAGAGAAAGACTGCCTGAAAATGTAGTATATTTCTACGAGCATCATACTCTTCTTGGTTGCCCCGTTTTCTGTAGAGCAAATAACTATAAAACAGAAGAATAC
>Ga0315901_10010160_pt1 | contig 10735 bp, 7 predicted proteins | sample LakEriMetagenome_10_FD_203761 | JGI IMG/M metagenome (GOLD analysis project Ga0315901, IMG submission 203761) | Freshwater fungal communities from buoy surface, Lake Erie, Ohio, United States - Buoy 2 MA116 | ecosystem: Environmental > Aquatic > Freshwater > Lake | place: USA: Lake Erie, Ohio...
TTTGCGCAAGTTTTCTTAGCCCACTAATACCACCAGGTCCGGTACCGGAATTTGCAGCTGCCTCCATTGCCGCCCTGCGAGCCTCCATGGCCAACTTATACTCATCAAATCTAATAGCCCCACTTGCAAGGAGCTGCTTCAGCATTTGGCTTGAGAGCATCTTCTTTTCAGATGCCGGGATAACTACCTTCTGAATATTACCTGCAACTGCCCCGAATCCAGTTGGGGCACCAGGTTTGCCAAGGGTCCCAACTGGAACCTGTGGTACCCCCCTCTGCGCGACAATCTTTCCGGCTGGATCAACAAGTTTTGAGTATGGAAGCAGTTTTGCTGTAATCGTGTTAATTCCGGACTCCAGCGTTCCGATGAGTCCCTTTGTCGCTGCAATTGGATTTCCCCTGGCATCAACAGTGGCGGATTTTCCTAGCATCATCTGACCAAGTGGGGCAAGCATTTTTCTCATAAGCAAGAATCCAGCAACCAAACCGAGCACGTCTGGCACAAACGGCAGAGCATTAATTAATTCTAAGAGAGTGTTAACAAGGGCAAGAAGTTTTTGAAGAATCGGAATCATTAGGCCGAACGTGGCAAGTAGCGATACAAAGAACTGCGATCCAATACCCTGCATAATATCTGCAAGAAGTGGCATAATTTTCTGCTTAAAGCTTCTTGCAAGGTCCGTCAGGGACGCAGCCATTCCAGATATCCCTCTTGCAAACCCAGAGCCCGCATCGCTTGAGAGGAAATCTTTTAGGGTTGATAGCGATATTGTTATGGCGGTAAGGGTAAGAAGTATGGGATTCATGTTCCATGCCACAGAGATAAGCTTAAGGCCAACTGCCGCCGCAGCTAGGCCCTTTGCAAGAGGGAATTGCAATAGGTCGGCAACGACCTTAAGTCCGCTACCAATCTTTGCAATAAACTCCTGACCTGCCCCTGTTGTTTTTTCAAATGTTGTTCTTACTTCCGATACCCCATTAACAACTCGAACAACTTTGTTATCCATTAGACTAAACGCGCCGCTAAATTCTCCAAATAGCTGAATAATTCCGGTAATAACAGCGGAAATTGCCTGATATATTGATCCAATAACTTCTTGTACTGGGCCTACAATCTTCTCAAATCCTTTTGCAACATTCTTTACAAGGTTAGAAACAAACATTGACTGGAGGAATGTTCCAAGGTCAATCATTTCGTCGCGAATTGAATTAAAGATTGGCCTTGTAATGTCTGCAACGAATGCCTGAGTCACGTCGGCAAGGGTAGAGAAAGCCCCTTCAAACGTCTTTGAGAGCTTTCTCATGCCGCCGCCGTAGTTCTGTCCAAGGCCTTCAATAATTGCACTTGATGCTGCGCCACCTGCAATCTGGCCGCTTTGCGTCAAGTCACGGATTGCCTCAATTGGGTCTTTAGAAACTCTTGTAAAGATGTTTGCAATCTCAGAACTTGTTGACTTAGCAATCGTTACCTGGCCCCTTGTCGCATCTTCCGTCGCTGCGTTTACCGCAGCAACAAGCGCTTTGTATCCATCTTCGGTTTGAATTGTCGTTTGATCAATAACTTTTCCATTATGGCTAAGGCTTAGCTGACCAAGCTTTACAAAGTCTTGGAGGAGGGCTTTGGAGAGAATGTCGTAACCAGCAATACCGGCGTTTGCCAGCTGCATCATGTCATTTTGGTAGACGCGACCTGCTTGGCGCATTTGACCAAGCGCGTAGGTGATTCTAAAGATCTTATCGTCTTCGCCACCGAGGGCCGCCACTGCGTCGCCAATGGCTTGCATATTTGGAAGAATTTCCTTAGTCTCAAATCCAAACGCGCGCATTCTTCGCGCAGACTCTGCAAGTTGCGGGAATCGGAATGGCGTTACGTTGGCAAATATCTTAAGCTGATTGACAAGGCCTTCTGCCTCATCTTTTGCCCTCTTAAAGTTAACTTCCATGCCCTGAGCTTTTTGCTCGTTCTCAAAGAGTGTTTGGAACGCAACTGTTGCCGTCTCAAGAGTTGAGTTAAACTTGACAATGCCGTCTTTTAGATGCGCAAGGATGCGCCCAAAGGATTGGGCAATTTCTCGTGTTATTTCCTGCGTGAAACCGAACCTGATTTGCTGCGCAAGATTCCCAAGGATTCCCATTGCATCATTGGAGAACTGCTGCACTCCGCCAGTCGAGATTTGTGGGCCCATCGGGCCGCCGATTTGTCGCGGGACACCGAACTGACCCGCAGGTGCAGTCTGCCTTCCGCCACCAAATCTATTCCCACCGCCACCCGTTTGGGCAGATCGCTCACGTGGCGCTCGTTGACCGCGACTCGCAGCAGCAGCCTCGCGCTCAGCGCGGGCTTGTTCGTAGTAGACCAGTCTTTGTCGGAGCGGAATTGCACGTGCAGCTGCGGCTCTTCCAGACCCAAATCTATCACCCTGACCATGGTGGCCAAAACCGGGGCCTTGAATGCTTGCAGCAAGTGCGGCTTGTCGCGCGCCAATTCTCCTTGCTGTAGGGCTGCTAACAAGGAACCTGCCACCACCAGCAGCCCCGCCAGTAATGGTCGGCATCCTTCCGCCCTTCATGCTGTTGGCGGTCTCTAGGATCTGCTTGATCATTAGCAGGGCTTCATTGATACCCGCTAGACGCTGCTGGCTTGGGAACTTAGTCGAGGCAATTGTTGCGCCGATATTGCTGATACCAGCAAAGTCCATGCTTCCAAGTGAGCTGAACATCTTTGGAATAAATTGGAGCGACTTCTTGAATTCCTGCATGTTGGAAAGCAGCGTTTTGGCAGGCATCTTTGTGCCAATGCCGGAAAGCGCGTCTAGGATCTTGTTTACGGACCTCAGGGCGGCAATAATGTTTCCAACATTCTTTGTGTTTGGCGCCTTGCCGCCAAAGGCAGAGGAAAGGGCGTTGAGGTCTTGGATGAGCTTCTTAAATGCGGAGACGTTTGCACCCTTTGGTGGCGACTTAACTGTTGCAAGCACCTGCATAAGGCTGGCAATTTCCTTCAGCGAAGCGGACATCCCCTTTGGAATAGTCGCTTTTGGGATAAGCGCAAGAGACTTTCCAACCTCTGCCATCTGCGAGGCGAGCTCCCTGAGCGGCCCAATGTCCACCTGCGGAATAGCAATAGTCGCCCCCGGAACAAACTGCATGCCCTGTCCGGTGAAGGTTTGCCCCTGTGGCGCACCTCCAGCCGCCCGCGCCGGAGCGCCGCTGAGTCCCATTTGCGCGTAGGCTGCCCTTCTCTCGTGAAGCGGCATTGAGCGAACACGTTGCTCTGCAAGCTTGGCCCGAATTGCAGCGGTTGTAGATACGCCTGGCTGACCCTCTGCAAGCTGGCCGCCAACCTTAGTTTGGTCCGCAAGGGCGGATTGGCGAACGCGGACCTGTCTCCTAAGGGCCTTTATTCTCCTAGCAACCTCTTTAGCCTGATTCTTTTCTTCCGCCGCCTGTTGCTTTGCTGCCTTTCCTGCGGCAAGGCTCTCAGCAATTGCCTTACCCGGATCGACGCCAGGGGCAACATCAACACCAAGGCGAGCGGCAACGGCAGTTGCCGCTGTCCCCTTGAAGTCCTTAAGAAAGCGCTTTCTTAACGCCTGCGGGGTAAGTTTTTGCCCTTTTTCCGCAGCTATAGCCTCTCGCTCTTTTACAAATTCAGGGGCCGTCTGCTCCATCTTGACGCCGCCCCTTGTAAACGTGCGCTTAACGGCCGGATCTGCCATTGCTTCGTCAATGGCGGCCCCAAGAGCTTTTCCTATTGGGCTGCTAGATCCAACGCCACCTTTTGAGGGACCCTTAAGGAGGCTAGTAAGAGAATCTGCAACTTGATTTGAAACCTTCGCCCCGGTGGCCGGGTCAATCTTCATTGCTTTTGCGCGAACGTCCTGAACGATGCCGGCAATTGCCTTGGCGGCTTCGCTTACAAACGTGGTCTTATCAAGGTCAATAATCGGCTTAGAGCCACGACCCTCGCCGGGCTTCATCACAAGGTCTGCTGGCTTTGCAATTAAACCCTGCTTGACTAGGTAGCCGCCCAAACCGCCTTCGGCAACGTTCCCCTTTTCGTCATACTTAACGCTGGCCGGCACTTGGCCTTGATACTTAAATCCCTTACCCGCAAAGCCAAGAGGTAGTCCTTTTGCGTCTACAAATTCTCCGGCTTCATTCTTTGTCAGCTCACCAAGCTTTGCTCGGGTTGATCTAACCCTTGGGCCAGCAGACTCCCTCGCGGCATTTCTTTCTCTTCTTACCTCGGCGTCTGCAAGACTTTTTTCCGTTACTTTTGCCGCATCTGTAAGCGTCTTTTCAAGCTTCTTGCCCGCAACGCCCTTAAAGATTGCTGCGCCACTATTAAACGCGCCAGTAATACTAGCGGCAAGCTCCTTACCCGGCTCAGTAACACTCCCCTTCTCAGGAGAAATTCCCTTCAAAAGTTTATCGGCAATATCAAGAAGGCCGCGGTCACCCGCCTTGAAAATCTCCCCAGTTTTTGGACCAGAAATTGTTCCGTCGGGGAGAACCTTCATTAGCTTTGCAAGCGATGCCAGCTGCTCAGGCGTGGCGCCAACCTTGTCTTTATCAGATATCTTTTGTAGCAACGATTGAATGAAGTTCGTTGCGGTGAGCTTTCCGCCACGCGTGCTTGAGATATATGAGACAAGCTTGAGCATTTCCTTCGGGTCGCTAAACGCAGCCCTGTCGCCAGCTAGAATCTTCCTAATAGATTCTAGGGCCTCCTTTTGGCGCGAGTTTTTTTCCTCAACTTTTTGCGTTTTGCTCGCCTCTATAGCAGCAGCTGCCTCAGCTGCGATTTTTCTTGATTGCTCTAGGTCCTCGGCAATGCTGGTAGCGCCAATAACAGATCTAAAAAAATCTGATCGATTTTGAATATTAACGCCACTAATTTCTCCAGACAAAACTTGAGACAGATATAGATATTCATAATAACCCTGGCTCCCAGATGCGCCATCGGGTATGCCACTGATTCTGCCCGTTAGCACCATCGCTTTTGTTGTTGACTTTGATACTTTCCCTGTATCGCTGTCCATCATTTTTGGAGCTATCAGCAATATTCTTGAGTGGCGTTCATACGTACCTGGCCTCATTGAAGAACTTTCAAAGCCCATGAATTTTGCAATAAGCAGTTTTTCTGCTTGCTGGAATTGATACATTGATGCGGCAAACTCAATAACCATTGCACCTCGCGTCCTTGGGTCTGCATTGGCAAAGACTTTCTGAGCGTGAGCAATGTATTGCTGAACGATTTTTACAAACGCGTCATGAGCAGGACTTACGCCCTTGGCCCCCGCATCGGTTAGCGACCCCCTAATTGAATCCTTTAGCCGCTTTTTTGCTGCTGCCAATAATCCCCTTGTGCTGCCAAAGGCTGCTTTAAGCTTAGCAACTACCTCTCTTTCACGAGCCGCAGAAAGGTCTGCGCCTGTAAGTATTGTCCCAAGATCTTTTTGTTCTACTTGATAAATCTTTCCTGGCTCAAGAAGCTTAGCAACTAATGTTTTAAAAACTTCATCGCCAACTTTTCCGTCTTTTAATATATCAGCTGCCATCTTCTCTATTTCGGTCACGGCCCTCGTAGACAGCTCCGTAGAACCAGTTTCTCGATTGGTTGCCAAAGAAACCTTGGAGTCTATTCTTTTTGGAAGAGTCTTAGAAAGGCCAACACTTAGTCCGTTTTCTTTAAGTTCCTTCTTTTGTCTTTGCGTAAGGCCGTCAATACTTCCGAGTCCTTTAAAAACACCAGTAATTCTATCGATTTGTCCCTGAACTTCTATTGCCTCAGCAACAAGTTTTTCTCTTTTTTCTCCTTGGTATGTATTTTTTCCGCTGCCGGGATCTGTTTGCTTCAATTTTGAAATAATACCGTCAAGTCTTTTAAGAAGGTTTTTTTCTAGGTGATCTTTCAGTGTTGTTTTCCCAACCTTAAGTTCTTTACGGAGCTTTTGCGCAGTAGCCACCTCAGCAGCCGCAAGCTCTTGCGCTTTCGCAACCTTAGCCGCCTTGGCATCTCTATCTTTTTGTGCAAGGACCCTCTTTAGCTGCCTTGCCGCTTTTGCGTCATCTTTTTGCTGAAGATCTCCTTGTGTCTCCTTGGCAATCTTCTTAATTTCTGAAACCCTAATGCCAGTTATTGTGGAGAATAGGCGCTCAAAAAGGCTTGTTGAGCTGCCATAGGTTTCTAGCAGCGAAGAAAGATCAAAGCCCCCATCTTTTCCGGGCTTAACAACGATTTGATTTGTAGCCCCAGAAAGATTTCTGTTAAGAACTCTTAAAATCCCTTTATCTATTTCTCCCGCCTCTATTGCCGACTGAAGCCTTTCGAGTGGAGTTCCTCTTGGGGTGTCTCGAATCGCCCTGACAACAGCTGACCAGTCCCCAGTAAAGCTTGCAATATCTTTTCTTGGTCTACCTTTGTCATCATAAAAAAGCAAGCCCATCAAAAACGATGCGGTTTGCGGATCTTTAAGACTGATCTCCTGAATATACCTTGCGGTACCGGTTACTCTTCCGCCGCCTTTTTCCTTCTTGGTCGGAAAGCCCAGCTTGCCAAGTGCCGATTGAATTTCTTTTATTTTTTCAGTTTCTTCAGCATATTTTGTTGGGTTTTCTCTTTTATTAACCGTTCTTGTGATGACGCTTTTTCTTGCTTCAGATGCAATAAACTGCATAACAAGGTCGCCGACGACAACCTTGTATGGTTCCCCGCCTTTGACTTTGCTCTCTTCTAGCGTAAGTTGCCCGCGAAGTGTTCCCTTTTTTGCTTGTCCCTTAATAAAACGATCAATCGCTGTAGAGCTCTTTCTGTAACCCATTTTGCTTAGGGTCTTAATAAACTCGTCTCTAAGGCCCTTAACTTCATCATCGCTAAGTTTTGTCGGAGAAGCAGCTACCCTGCGCGCAGAGCCGCTAACGACCCTGAGCATCTCGCTGACTGTGGCCTTTGAATAAATGCTGCCCTGCTCTTTAATCGCGGCGCTAAGATGTGGCTGGATTCTTGCGTCCTGATAGATTTTCTTAATAGCCGCTTCTATTCCGGAGACATCTACCCTTTTGCCATCATCAATATCATTTTCAATTTTTTCTGTGTCAATGCCAAAATTTGATTTTATGTATGCTCGGGCGGCCTCTGGGTTTTTTGCAATACCAGCATCTTCCACCGCAAGAACGGCAGACTCAACTAGCCCAAGAATGACGTTTTCTTCAGCAAAGCCTTTGGCCATTTACTTCTTAGCCTTTTCTTCTGAGCGCTTTCGTAGGCCCTCAATGCGCTCGTTCAGAAGCTTCTGCTTTGCTTCAGGGCTACCGAACTGCATGACCAGTGCTTCAATGGAGGATTGCTTATCCGGTGCATCAAGGATCTTCTTTCCTGCGCCGGTCTTAGAGTGCGTTGAAGAAGACTTGGTCTTCTTATCGCGCTCTTCCATGTAGCGCCCGAAAGAGGCGATCTGGGGAAGGGTCATATGCATGAAGTCCGTTGGCGTATATCCAAAGGCATCTGCATATGACCCCATAATTACTCCCCAATCAATATCTGACCAACTTACGCCGGATTTACTGCTTTTCCCACCTGCTCGCCCTCCTCGGGCTCTTCAGGCAAAAGTCCGCTGTCGCGAAGAACCTTCGTGACGGTATCCTGCATGCTCTTGATGTCGAATCGATCGCCCACTTCGCGCTCGGTTACTTCTGGCTCATTTCGCTTGATTGCAAGCCAGAGCACATAGCGGAGCACGTTAAACTTGTTGAAGTCGATCTTGTCGACCGACCCGTACTTCTCCTCAAGGTCCGCCAGGTCATTGAGGTTCAGCGCCTTCTTAGGGCTAATTTCCACTAGATTTGCCATTTTTCCTTCTATCTCCCTACATTCCAATCACGGCAAGTCGCCGCGTGGATATCATAGCGCAACCAGCGCCATATGTATTTATAAAGCAGAAAACCCCCGAGGACAAGCCTCGGGGGTTCTGAGGGCTCACTGGCCCAGGGCTAATTTAGCCCTCGATTTCCACGCGGATGATTGCGTCCACACCACCGGTGAGGGTCGTATCAACGATGGCATTGAAGTCAATGTCCGTCGTCGAGATGTCCTCACGCATGAATGGGAAGTTCAGAGCGGTTGAGAACGCCTTCCAGAGGTGAACAACAACCTTCTTGTCTGGGTCATCGGTGCGGCTGTGCGTAAAGCGCACATAGATCGCCGATGGCTTGTCGTCATACTCTGCGGTGAACACGTTGTGCGTCGCAGCAATGACGTTGCTGTTGCCGGTCCCGGCGTTCTGCGTCGTCTTCGCTACCGTGAAGAAGCGAGCAAGGTTCTCGAAGTTCAGCTCGACCGAACGGGCAGCTGCGGTGACGTTGCCACCGTAGTAACCGCGGGCGATCACGAAGTTCGACTGGCCGCGGAATTCCGCTTCCTGGAACTCAATGTTCAGCTCAACATCGCCACCGACCTCGCCGATGGTGTAAAGCGTTGGATAGGTAGCCGCGATGTTTGCTGGATCTACACCAGCAACCCATGGGGCTACCGAAAGGGTACCCGATCCTAGAGTTAGCATGCTATTTACTCCTCAAACTACTATCAATTTGTACCGAAGGCGCCTTCGATACTCCAATGTTGCCTCGTCGTATTCATCTCGTTCGGCAACTTTCTTAACGAAATGAACGGTTATACCCGACCCGAGAAAGTTCTTGGTATTGATCAGAGCATCCACGCGGTTTGAGATTTCGCTCAGTTGCGGAGATCCGGTAGCCGAAACCACCATTACTTCCACCTCTGGGCGGTTAATCCCAAAAGCCGCATCAGACGTTCCGCTCTCCACCGAAATCTTTATCGCTGGCAAGGCAGTCCGGACCGTTGCGGTGATCGGGTAGATCTTCTTGTCGCCAGCCGTGCCACTAAGCGAGGTCTGCAAGGTTGCATCCCCGCCAAGCTTACTGAACAGCGACTCATAGATTCCCTTCACAAAGAAGATAATACGCTATCTGACCCCGCGGGCAAGGTGTTTAGATTCTACTCAGCCTCAACCCTGCTCCAGCCCATTGGGTTTGCCTTTGGGTGAAGTGGCTTTGGGCTAAACGGGCGGAGTGGGCAATCGCTAATTCGGCAGAATCGGTCGCCCAGCGTGCAACCATTGCACATCATATCAATTGCTGATTGGCGAGCCAAAAGCCCGCTATTGGACTCCGAGGAAATAATCTTTACCGCCCTAGCCTGAATGTCAACCTGAATCCCCGCCTTGCGCACGGCGCTTGCTGGAATGGATCGTTCCCCGCGAAGCCAAGACCACACAGAGGACTTGCTATACCCCAGCTCCGCAGACCAGAAATCGACAAAATCGCCAAGAGTTTTGCCTTCGCACTTTTTCTCGGTTAGATATTGAAATTCTCGCCAAGGGCCGCTTGGGGCTAGGCTTTTCCAGAATTTCGTTTCCCTTGCTACTTCGCTCACCTTTTTCTCCTTTTCTGGGGCTATCTTTGGTTTAGCCCCCTGATTGCTGGGTCGAGTCTGCCGCCGTAATACTTACAAGTCCGGCACTCCCGATCACCGTTTCTCCTCCAGTACGTGTTTTCCCACGTGTACTCGTGACCGTGCCTGCAATGGGTCGCCCGAAGCTTCCCGGCATCACCCCTACGGGTGTTCATTCTTGGGGTCACGACCTCAAGATGTTCAAGGTTAACGCATTTGCGATTTCTACACAAGTGGTCCACTTGGAGGCCCTTGGGGATGGGGCCGTTGACGTGCTCGTAGTGCCACTTATGGGCGTTGATCTTCTTGCCGTGCTGGTCCTTGAACGCCCCGTACCCAGATGGGTCTTTTGCCCCTGCCCACTCCCAGCATCCGCTCTCAGCCTTGGAGACATGGTTAAGAAACCGAACCAGCGGGTCGGTTTTAGGTCTGCCGCGCTTGGTAACCTGCTCCATGCAGGGAGTATACCATAACGTTAAAGAGTAAGTTCTTAATTACTCTTCTTCAGAAGAAACGCGCAGCGGCATGGTGACTGCCCAGATAAGCGTCAGGACTGCAAGGGTTGCCCCAATGAAGTTTCTGGTCTCACCATCTGGCAAAACAATCCAACCAACCAAGAGACCGAATATTGTCCAAGATTGACCAACCACGTCATTAACTGCTTGAATAAGAATGCTCTTCCACTTGCTCACTTCAGATTTCTCCTCTGCCCACCCTTGATGGGCTTGCTATCTTGCGCCTTGGCCGGCGATGGCTTTCCTGTGTTATTTCCTGCTGCTCGTGCTACTGCGCGGCGAGCTGGTCCCTTTCCGCGCCCGCCTCCTGGGCGCTTCTTTGGGCCATCACCACCACCGCCAGACCAGCCGCCGCCACTTCCTCCCGATCTCGCAGCGGCCGCGGATGCAGCAGCCTGCGCAATCGTGGTCATGATGACTGCTGGTCCAACAACCGTTCGCGCTTCTTCGCGCTCCTCTTCGCTAATGTCATTGCCAAGGTTTGTGACGGTCTCAACTGCGGCACCGACCGCTTCGCTAACAGCGGCTACGGCTTCGCCCACAGCCTCGCTTACTGCCTCCACAGCAGCGCCCGGATCAATTGGTCCAGGTGTGTCAGTAGGTACAGGGCTGGGATCAGGAGAAGGGGAAGGAGAGTCCGTAGGGGTGGCCGTTGGCTCGGGCGACGGCTCGGGTGTGGCAGTCGGGTCTGGTGTTGGCTCATTTGTTACCTCCGGGGTTGGCGTCGGTGTTGGCACCGGCGATGG
>Ga0315901_10010165_pt1 | contig 10733 bp, 14 predicted proteins | sample LakEriMetagenome_10_FD_203761 | JGI IMG/M metagenome (GOLD analysis project Ga0315901, IMG submission 203761) | Freshwater fungal communities from buoy surface, Lake Erie, Ohio, United States - Buoy 2 MA116 | ecosystem: Environmental > Aquatic > Freshwater > Lake | place: USA: Lake Erie, Ohio...
TGGCGGCGGCGGCGCAATTGAGTCGGTAAGTATTGCCGATGTTGGCACCGTAAAGTTTTCCTCCAGCGGTTCGGCGGGTGTTTCGGCGGGCGGTGGCTCTGCTTTCGGCGGCATGATCCCAGCGTCTGCCAGGGCGATTCTTGATCTATACAGACGCGAGGTGTGCTGATGAAAGCCGCAATCGTTTTGTCCGTTGCACTCCTTGCCGGGTGCGCTCAGATGGAAGCTGTGAAGCAACCCAGGGCGCTGATGTGGGGCGTGTCACTACCGACATGCTTGTTGTTCTGTGTGGCGACTGCGACCGTGACCGACGCTGAAGGCGCAAACTCGAATCAGACTGTCTCTAACTCGCAGACCGAGACTGTTTCGCCTTCGGTCAATCTGAACAAACAGTAACCAGATGTTCGACGCCGCTACCCGATCAAGCCTGCGAGCCGCATTCGAGCAGACCTTTGCGTTGCTCGGCACGCCTGCCACATGGCGTCAGGCGAAGGCTCCGCACGCCACCAAGGCCATCGAGATCGGCATCAAGACTGCTGGTCCTCGGGACGAAGCGATCATCAACCAGTTTGGCATCGAGTCCAAGATCATCACGATGAAGGCGAGCGACTTCACGACGACGCTTCCTGAGCAGTTCGATGAGTTGGTGGTAGGTAACGAGAAGCTGGTTCTTGCTGCGGTTCACCCGGTCAACATCGGAAACGCTGTGGTGTTCTTCAAGGGCTACGTTCGCGGGAAGAGGGCGGTATGAGCAGTCGTGCGGTCCGTACTTTCGCCCGCGATGCTGTGGCTACCTGCGGCGTCCCCTACTACGACACGATCAACCTGTCGCAGCAGATGCCGCCTGCCCCTTGGTGCACGCTTGAGTTCGATTCCTACGGAGCCGAGAAGCTGACATGGTGTGACAGTCGGCGTGAGAGCGGCGTGATCACTCTGACATTCTTTGGTCCGCCAGGCGAGGGAGACGATGCGATCCTGACTGTTGCAGAAGCTGCTGCCCAGGTTTTCTACGACTACAAAGATCCGTCTAACGCGGTGACCATTGTGACCATGCCTACCCCGCAGACCTTCGACATTGCTGGTGGCAGCGGGCAGTTTGCTGTTGAGTTCATGTTCTCTTACGAGAGATTCCTTTGACCAATTTTCGCTTCCTGGCGGCGGCGAAAACTTTTCCCTGTAGCCGCCGCTTTTCATTCAAGGAGTTTTGAGCATGGCAACGAAAGCCTCCTCGACGAACGGAGTCGAGATCGACCTGACCACTGGCGTTGGCACTGCCGTCACTGGTCTTAGTTTCACCGCAGGCAAGCCCGCGACTCTCACGGGCACGGGTCTGACGCTTGCGGCTGGTGATGTCGTGAGCATCAGCAAGTCTGGTTCTTCAAAACTTGATGGCACCTGGATCGTTGCCGCCACCCCTGCGCCCACGGCAACCGCTGTGACGCTCATGGGCACCGACACGACAGGCGAGACTGCTGGAGCGCTTCCGGGCACCGCAGTCGTCACGCACTTCGCTAAGGCTGACCTGACGGGTCTGTGCTTGGCGTCGTTCGATGTGTCTGTCGAGCAGCCTGGCACGTTGGCAGTCGGCACCTTCTGCGAGCCTTCAGCGACCCTGCCTGTGCCTGCCACCTCGGCGGGTACGGTCGCTATCACTGGGTTCACCGACGTCACCGACGCGGGCTATCTGGCGATCATGGCTGCTGCTGGCGACAACAAGCCGCACACGATCCGTATCAAGCTGCCGAACAATGGCTTCCTTGTCATGGAGGGCCAGATCAGCGGTCTGTCGTGGCAGGTTGCGTTGAACGAGGCGCAGCGTTGGTCTGCAACGATCACGCTGTCGAAACCGCCTAAGCACGTTTTCTAAGTTTCAATGGGGGAAGGCGGCACCCGCAAGGACCGCAGGCTGTAGTGAGCCGATAGGACTTCCCCCACCCACCCAGTCAACGGGTGGAGTTGGGAATCAGTAATGACCCCACAGGATTCGTTCTCCTGCCAAGGCTCCACCCACCCTTATCAACTTGGAAACGAACACTCTTGGAGAAGAAGCCATGTTTGAATTTAAGTCTGAGACTCTTGAGATTGAGGGTCATGTTTTCGTGGTCACTGAGCCTTCTACGCGAGCCATTGAGAGGCTTGCCACCGAGGAGCCACGACCGAGTCTGTTGAGCCTGTGCGTAACGGTTGATGGCAAGCCTTTGGGCAATGACGATTTGCCTTGGCGGGTTGGTTCCAAGTTGCAGGAGGCTCTCAACAGGTTGACCCAGGGAAACGAGGACGCCTGAGCGCATTCGAGATGAACGTCTTCGCTCTAGCAGAACGGTTGCATGTACCTGCAAGTACGATTCGCGGGATGCCTGCGTCCGAGTTCAACGACTGGATTCAATACTTCACTCAGTCCAATGAGCCGGAGAATCCTTTGACGAGCGGAGACGCCATGCTGAAGGCGTTCGGGCTGTAATGTTCAAGATCGACGTCAAGGAGATTCAGGATGCCCGTCATTCGATCTTCAAGACTCGGATCGGTGACTTCATCGAAAAGGCGATGGTCGAGCAGGGTGTGTACACCCGGTTCAGAGACATCGCCACGCAGAAGATTGTTCAGTACGCCAGGGAATTCCCTGACTCGCCGTATGTCCTTCGGGTTGACGGGGGTGACTCGTTCGATCTGAGGGGCATACAGAAGGCGAGAAGGAGTGTATGGGCGCAGTGGGCGGACCCTCTTGTCGAGTTGGCGTTCTCGATCATGGTCGATGAACTCAAGCGTGCGATCAAAGAGTCCGAGAAGGAGATGAGTCCTAAGTTCTTGCTACAGGACTCGATCACCAACTACATCACGGTCTTTCATCATCGTGATGACGGCACGAGCAGTGTGACGAGAGGGCATGCAGGGAACATCAAGTTTCGCCCAGGCGATACGGTGATGCTGATCCCTGACTTGCTGACTGCTCTGTACGCTAACGTCAACTCAAAAAAGGGCGAGCCGAAAAAAGACAAGCCCAAGGCTCTTTATTCGTCTCGGGCTTTCATGGGGCGGGCTGCTGATCGGATCCGCAAGCGGGCGAAGATCAGCAAGCTCGCCAGCCCGATCACGTTGATCGCGGGTAGGTCTAGGTCCGCTTATCACTATGTCGCCAAGACCCATGCGGTTCGTAAGGGAGGCACCAGGATTGCTCCGATGCCCAAGAACGCGAAGCCTTGGATGGATAGCGCATGGGCGATTATCATCATGTACAGCAAGCGAAAATTCAGGCGGTAAATCATGGGCGGTGGCGGTGGTGACGTTAAGGCGAGCGGCGAAAAGTACACGATCAAGGTCGACATCGAGTTTGAGAAGGATGTCGCCGCCGCCGTCCGTGTGCTTGCACAGTACGAGCGCTCTATCGCCGGTCTGAAGACGAGCATCTCGTCGCTGACCAAAGAGTTTCAGGCGGGCAAGGTTCCCGCCGATCAGGCGGTTCAGAATCTGAAGGAACTCTCGACAAGCCTGCGGCTTATTGACACCTCGTCTGAGGGTGCGTCGGCTGGCATGAAGGATGTCGGCTCGGCGGCAACGGTGGCATCTGCTGGCTTTGACAGGTGGGGTCGCTCGCAGCGTGAGGCGCAGCGCAGTTCTGCGCTTGTTTCGTTCCAGGTTCAGGACATGATCGTTTCGTTGCAGAACGGTCAGAAGGTCACGACCGTGTTCGCGCAACAGATGCCTCAGTTGCTGAGTGCGTTCGGGACCATTGGTGCGTATGCAGGTATTGCAGCAGCGGGCGTCGGCGTCTTGATGTCAGCCTTCACCACGCACGCCGAGAAAATGAAGGCGTTCGCAGATGGGTTGGACGATGTTGCTCAAAGTCTTAAAGATGCTGGCGATCCACTTGAGGCTTTGTCGAGGTTGGGCAGTTCGCTGAACTTTGATGAGACTGCCAAGAGTTTTGACAAGCTGTCTGTTGAAGCCAAGAAGGTCGCCATCAGTTCGCTTGAGGCTCGCATCAACCTGATCGGCTTGGCTGATGAAAAAACTCGTCAGAGGTTTGATGAGCTTGCCCGTAGCTTGGGCGATATGTCCGGTGTGTACACAGGGTTTACGAGAGCCGGTAAAGCGTTTGACCTTAGTGCTGGCGCTGAGAAGGCAGCAGAAACGATCACCAGGCTCCAGCAGGGCACGATCACTTACCAGAAGGCGCTTGAAGACTTGCGAGCGTCGAGCATTGGGGTTGGCGAGGAGGGCAACGAGGCATTCAAGAAGTTGCTCGCCACGCTTGAAGCGATTGTCATCTCTGCGGCAAAGGCTCCTGGCGAGGTCAAAGAACTTAAATATCAACTGGGTCAGCTTAGGCAGTCCTTGGAGACTGGCATCGATCTTACCGCCTTCGTCGGTCCTCCTGATCCCGGTAAAGCGACTCGTGGGGTTCGTGCGGTTAGAGATGCGTACCACGACATGCGCCTTGAGATTCTGGAGTTGACCGTCGGTATGTCGGAATACGACAAGGTGGTCTACAGAATCAACAACAACATGGTTCAGTACAGCGCCAAGACGAAACAGGCGGCGCTGGATCTTGCTGAACTCAAGGATCAGCAGAAAGCGGCAACAGAGTCCGCGAAGCTGCTGGAGGAAACTCGTAAGCGACTTGCCGATATTGATAAGCAACTCGCTGATCAAGCTACGAAGGACACTGCTGCTTATGTCAAGTGGTATGAGACTTTCGTCGGAAAGTTGACTGAGACGCAGAAACTTGAGATCGACATTTTGCAGGGACGTGTGCAGGCAGGCTCCGTGGAGGCGGGGTTGCTTCGACAGACCGCAGAGCGCGTTGACTTGATGAACGAACTCAATGAAGCAAGCAAACGCAATCTTGAGGTCGAAAAGGAGCGCAACGAACTAGGCAAGTCTTACTACGACCTGGTGAACCCTGGGCTGACCAAGTACACCGAGCGGATGGAACTTCTTAGCAGGTTGCAAGCTGAAGGGTTCTTCAAAAACAATCCAGCTGAGTATTTCAAGCAGCAAGCCGATGCTCTCAAACTCTTGACCCCGGGTGTCAAGAGCCTGCAAGAAGAGTTCAAGGCGCTTGCTATTGATGGAATCAAAGGACTGACCGACGCCTTCTTTGAAGCCGAGAAGGGCTTCAAGAACTTTGCAAAGTCGTTCCTCACGCAGATCGCCAAGATGATTTCTAACGCGATGCTGCTTCAGGCTTTGTCCGGCACGAAGTTCGGTGACTTCCTGGGGATTCCTGGTTCTGGTCCGCAATTACTGGGCGGTAGCGCCAACGGCAATGCATTCGGCGGCGCGACCGGATTGCCTTGGGGCGTGTACGACAAGCCTACGTTCTTCAAAATGCCCGGCAACGGGCCTCTTACCAAGTTCGCAAAAGGCGGCGTGCTAGGCGAAACTTATTCGCCTGAAGCCATCCTCCCCTTGCGCCGTGGAGCAAACGGCAGGCTCGGCGTTGAGGCGCAAGCGCCCGTCGTCAACATCTACAACAATGCGCCGGTGCAGGTTCGCACCGAGCAGGAGCAAGACGGTTCGCTGGCGGTGTATATCGAGCAGATCAAGAACGCCATCGCTCGTGATATCCGTTCGGGCGCTGGTGCGGTGACCTCCGCGATGCAAGGCACCTACGGTCTGAACCGAGCGGCGGGGGCACGCTGATGGCTATCTCGAATGCCCTTCGGCGGGTCTACGTCAGCAATCCAAGCGATGCGACATACCTTGAGACGATAGAGGTATCTCACGCCGCATGGGGGCGCTCCTACGCCTTCGTAGCGGCTCCTACGGGCTTTCAGGGCGGCACGTCGCACGGTGTGGTCACTTACGATCCGCTGCCCTTCGTGGTCACGCTACCTAAGTCGAGCAATGAGGGCGTCACGACCTTGGCGGTGACGATCGTCAATGTCGGTCTTGAACTCATGCAGCACTTGGAGTTGGCGGCGACAAGACCGCATGACCCTGTGCGGCTGACTGCGCGGGTCTATGTCGATTCGGACACCACCGCGCCTGCGTCTGACGAGATCGTGATGGACTGTATGGTGACGGCAGACGATAAGTCGGTGACGCTCAACGCTGCGCCGGTTGACCTGCTCAATACGGTGTGGCCGAGATCCCGCTACCAGCAATCGAACTTTCCTGGGCTGAATCGGTGAACGACCTGATCGGCAAGCCTTACAGGCTCGGGGCTAACGGTCCTGACGCATACGACTGTTGGTCGCTTGCCGCAGAGGTCGCCAGGCGGCGGGGGGTCAACCCGCCGGGCTTTGAGGTGGGCGGGCTTAACCTGGACGCTATCCGTGCAATGATTGACGGAAGCCGTCATAATTTAGGGGTTGAGGTCGATACGCCCCAGGACGGTGATGTGCTGCTGAGTCTGCGCCTTGGTCACATTGGCACCCTGCTGAACGGCATGGTGCTGCACACGCACCGCAAGGCAGGCGTGGTGTTTGAGCGCGTCGAGTCTTTCAGGCTCAAGTATAAGGACGCTGCGGCGTACAGGTGGAGCCTGTGACCGTTGTAGTCGTTCAGAACCCGCTCAAGGCGAGCGACCGCACGATCCTTCAGATCACGCAGGCGACGGTTGCTCGTGACTTGGTGCCGGGCGCTGTCAATGCGCGGGTGGTCATCAACGGCATCGAGGGCACGCTCGATAGCGTCATCCAGCCGAACGACACAGCGGCAATCGTTGTACTGCCCGGCGACCCGGGGACAATAGCGGCTATCGGCACGGCTTTTGGTGAACTCGCCTTGTGGTACAAGAACCTTAGTACCTTAGCCAAGTTCGGTGTCTACCTTGCCTTCTCGTTCGCGTCGTCCGCGATTATCAATGCGATCTTCAAGCCGAAGAAGCCTGCGGGTCAGGAAAACAGCACTGATCCCTCGCCCACTTACTCGATTGGCGCAGCGAACAACCAGGCGCGTCTAGGCGCTGCTATCCCTGTGGTCTATGGGAACGTGCCGCGATATACCGCCGACTACGCCGCGCAGCCTTATGTCGAGTTCCAAGGCGATGAGCAGTACCTGTGCGCTCTGTTCTGTCTGGGCGTCGGTGATGTCCGCGTCAATGAGGTGTATGTCGGTAATACGTTGCTGACTACCGCCCATCCGCACACGCTGCGGGTCTACACGCCTGCACAGCACGGCAAAGTGTTTGGCAACATCCAGCACGACTGGTGGGTGAACAAGCCGCCGGGAGTTGAAAGCGGTCATGCACCGTTCCTGGAAAACGTCTGGTCTTCGCAGGATCTTGGGGACATCCAGCTTGCCGCTGCCAACGAGCCAGACCAGACGGGGGCAGCGATTGGGACGCACTATCGGGTCGCTGGTCCGTACACGGTCGGGAAAGCCGGCTATCCGGGTAGACCCGGGCCTGTCTTTCTTGACATACAGCTACCGAGAGGCCTGTACAGGCAAGACAATGCAGGCGCGTTTTTTAGTCACTCTGTGTCAATCCGAGTGGATTGGGATCGCGTTGATGATAATAACCAGATAACGCTTTCAGGCTCTCAAGACTTAACATTTTCAGGCGCTCACGATAGACCAAGGTTTTACACGGTTGGTCTGACGATTACACAGGCTCAGTGGGACAGCTCTTCAGGCACACGCATTCGTGTCAGGGCTTACAGGCTGACCGATTCCAAACTGGACCGATACCACCAAGACGAAGTCGTATGGACGGGTTTGAAGGTTCGATTTGATGGGCTTCCAGGACCACACGAGGTGTACGGCAATGTCACGCTTGCTGCGCTGCGCCTGAAGGCTTCTAACGCCTTCTCAGGGTCATCCTCGCAGCAGGTAGCGTTCAACGTTACTCGGCTGTCAGGCGGCAAGGCGCTGTCTAACCCCGCCGATGTGTACACCGACATCATCACGAACCCTGACCTTATCGCCTCGCCCGTGCCTGCCTTGCTGATGGATGCGGTAGCGCTCAATGCGGCGCGTCTGAAGTGGGAAGGCGCTTCGCACTTCAATGGTGTGATTGATCAGCAGACGACCGCATGGGATGCCGCCAACGTGGCGCTACAGGTCGCGGGCGCTGCGCCCTTGCGGGTCGGTCAGCGCATGACGATTGTGCATGACTGCGTGAAGGACCAAAGGATTGCGCTATTCGGTCGGGCAAACATCGTCGCCGAGAGCCTGTCGATCACCTACGCCTTTGCCCAGGTCGGCGACCCGGAGGGCGTTAAAGTCGAGTACCGCGATCCGGGCAACTTTGACCCTAGGTTTATCACGCTCGACATTGCTGGCAACGACGCGCCGGGCCTGCTCAATACCGATAACGTCACGCTCTTTGGCGTGACTGATCGCAATGTTGCGCGGCAGCATGCCCGCCTGCGTGCTAATCGCATGGTCGCATCCCGCAAGACCGTCTCGTTCGAGACCGAGCTAGAAGGGCTTGTCGTCCTGCACGGCGATCGGATTGCGGTGTCGCACGACATGCCGTCGTGGGGGCAGTCAGGCTACTTCGCGTCTTACGATGCCGCCACTCAAACGGCGGTGGTCGATCAGCCGCTCGACTGGGCGGGCGCGGGGCATATGATCCTCGTGCGTGACGAGTTTGGCGTAGTTCACTCGACGCAGGTCACCAAGGGCGCTGACAATTCCACGATGGTGCTTGGCACGGCTCTTGTGGTGTCAGGGCTTGGCGGTGACATCGAGCCTACGTCGTTTGCCTTTGGCACCTCGACGACTGCGGTTACAGACTGGATCGTGACCTCGATGACCCCGCAGGGCGCGACGGTGCAGATCGAGGCGGTCGCCTACGATCCTAAGGTCTACACCGGCGCGTTGCCTTGGCAGGCGTATGCCACCACGGATGCAGGTCCGCCGCCCACTGTGACGCCGCCTGCTGCGTTACCTTCGATTCCTGCGATGCCTATCGTGCCGCCTCGCCAGACGCCGCCTACTGGTCCTGGAGCCACACCTCCGGCGGGTACGTCATTCCGGGTGCCGACGACGGGTGAGCTGTATGTTAATGGACAGTTTTACTGGACTGACGCTTACGGGAAAAACCTGGATTACATCGTTTTTGGTGGACGTTCTTACGAGATTCCAGAATTCCTTAACACTTGGACAGCGCCTGACGGCGTGACTTTCCACCGTGGCGCAGCGCAGCCGTACCCTAATTTCGCCATCTGGGCTGAGTGGCCATCGACCGCAGGACCGATTCCGATTCTGCCCGGCGAGCCTGGTTACATCCCGCCTGACATCCCGCCGCCTTACGTGCCTGAAGGAGCCTGACGATGGCTGCGTATCCAGCGACCTTCCCGTGCCCGCAAGCAAGCATGTCGCTGGCTATGGACGTCGGCTTGGTGCGGGATGCGTTTACCGCATCGATGTCGCGCCAGCGGCGCAGGCACACAACGATCCTGCGCTCGTTCGAGATCAAGTGGGTATGCAATCAGACTGTTCTCGGGCAGTTGGTTCCGTGGCTGAACGACAAGGGCTTTCAGTGGTTTGACATCGACTTGCCGTCTGACCTACCAGGCACGCCGACGCTTACAAAGCACACAATCCGATTGACCAGCGATATCCGTTCGACGCTCATCAAGTTCTCTGACCAAAGATCGTCGGATGTCTGGTGGGAAGTCGCCGCAAGTGCGGAGATCAAGCCTTGAAGTTCCCGACGACTTTCCCATGCCCTCGCACCGTCATGGATGCCACCATGGCGACTGGTCTTGTCCGCACACAATTCGAGGCAGGCATCACCAAGCAGCGCAGGAGGTTCAAAAACCTACCTCATCTGTTTAATGTCCAATGGGTGCTGAACTCTACTCAGCTTCGCCAAGTGGTGCCATGGCTGAACGACAACGGGTACAAAGAGTTTGACATCAACCTGCCGTCAAAGTTGGCAGGGCAAAACGGCAAGCCCACCGCAGCACATACCGTGCGCGTCGTGTCGGACTTGGCGTGCAACCTGCTCGTGTACAACAAGGACGACCCGACCAGGAATATTTGGGAGTTGAGCCTTACGCTTGAATGGATGCAGTACAGCACGACAGTGCGTCCTGCGGGCATTTGGATCATTGCCCGCACACCCGCTAACCCGTCACCCGATTGGTACATCGCCCGCACACCCGCCAACCCGTCGCCCGATTGGGTGCTGACGGGAACGCCAACAATCCCCAGCGCTTGAGGAACCTATGACCGATACATTCGCACGAGTAAGAAGCATCGTCGGTGCCACAGCCGACTGGGCTGCACACGATATTGTCCTTGGTGATGGCGAGATCGCCATCGAGCGCATTGCAGGCAATGTCGTCAAACTCAAGGTAGGCAACGGCACAAACCCATTCTCGACAAGTCCTTACGTCGCTGCGGGCACCACTCTCACGACTGCCCAGCAAACCGCACTGAATGCGCTCACGGCAGGCACGCAGCTACCAACGAATGTAACGCTGCCTGCGAACCTCAATCCCTTGGCTCAGATGGCGATCACCAAGGCATACGGGGATGCAGCATACGTCAAAGCATCTGCGATCCCAAAGGCAACCGCAGCAGGGCAAATCCTCGTCTCTGATTCCGTCACCAACTTCCCGTGGAAGGTTGGCGATCTGGACGAGGGTCGGTACTAAATCTCAAACTTTTCAAGGAGTAGATCATGGCAAGCACAGTACAGATGAAGCGCCGCATCAACGGCGCAGCGGGATCTCCTGGCACCACAGGCGCTAAAGAGGGCGAGATCGCTTTCAACGCACCGGGCGCAGCAGGCGGCACCGCTAAACCAACTATGTATTTCTTCGATGGCACCG
>Ga0315901_10010168_pt1 | contig 10732 bp, 17 predicted proteins | sample LakEriMetagenome_10_FD_203761 | JGI IMG/M metagenome (GOLD analysis project Ga0315901, IMG submission 203761) | Freshwater fungal communities from buoy surface, Lake Erie, Ohio, United States - Buoy 2 MA116 | ecosystem: Environmental > Aquatic > Freshwater > Lake | place: USA: Lake Erie, Ohio...
ATAAGTGGGAAGGGGGCCGTCCCCAGCCTCTGTGTTTGTCCTAGTAGCGGCATCCCTAGCTGTTTCAATAATGAGCTGCTCATAGGGGTCAGAAGCTCCTAAGTTCTTAAAAATAGTAACCCCATCTTTAGTGATCTTATTTGGTATGTTTGGGAACTCAGACTCTAAGATAGAAGGCTTACCACCAGGTCCCATACTAGAACCTACGATATTATTGATCCTTTGCATTGTTTTTACTACGGTATTTTCAAGAAAGGTCTTATCACTACTAAATATTTTGGCAGCGTCTTTTACTTTTTTGATGGTCATTAGTTCTCCTAGCAAGAATTTACTATTCAAACTATAATATCATAATTTTCTAAATTTCTGTGTTTTTACTATTCATGAAACGCTCTAGATCTAACTGATATTTTTGATTAAGTTTACATAAGTTGATTAAGTCATTTTCACCTAAAGCAAGATCTGCGGCCTGGACAACTGAAGCAAAGCTATTTAATTGGACTCCTATCATATATTCTAAATGGTAAAGGACTATAATTCGGACCAATACAGAGGTATCATCGTTTTCTAGACCCATGTGTTTCAAGATTTTATCTTTTAAAACTTCAAGCTCTCTATCATAGGCGTCTCTAGACTTTTTATAGTCTGGCGTAAAAGTTAAAATATTGTCCATAAGTACTCCTAATTATTCATTTTTTAGAAATTTGATACAGTTTAACCATTCCAACTAAGAAGGAAATAGCTCCTACTGAGTAAAAACAAGCAATTGACCATTCTGTAAAAGTCATAAATTCCTCCAACTTTGATTGTAGGCTGATGTAAGCGAGAAGTCAAATTAAATTGTGATATTATAAAGGTAATATTGTTTTTTGTTGGAGGAAAATATGGCAGCAAAACGAGATAAACGTAAGAAAATCATATGGCTAGATGTAGATGACTGCTGCCTATCGTTCATGCCCAACTTCAACGAAAATCTTGCTCTCAAGGGAATAGATATAAAAAAACAGTATATTCCTAAAGATTGGGGGTACTCTGGTATTCTAAGTCCAGAAGATATGAAAAAAGAAATATCAGACTTTGTATTAAATAAGTGCAATGACCTTCCTCCAATCGAAGGAGCTGCAGAATTTACACAAAGAGCTAGAGAGGCTTCTTATAAAGTTTTTCTTATAACAGCTCACCCCCACTGTTTAATGATGGAAAGATTAGAAAATCTCAATAAGTATGGGATATCTTTTGACGCCTATTATTCTACTTCCTTTTTTACAAAAGAATCTGATCAGCAATTCAATATTGACAAGTTTGAATTAATTAAAGCTCTAGGATATGGAGATAAAACTAAATATAACAATATATTAGTAGACGATAATCTCAAAAATGTCTATAAAATGGTAAAGGCTGGTCTTGGTATTGGAGTCTCTATTAAAAGAGCATATAACCAAGAGCTTTTGGATAAAATTGAATCCTCTGAAGAAGATGCCGAAATCCGAAACGATATAATGATTTCTCGTGGTGGTCGATATATGGACCAACAAGCTACCAAAATGCTCAAAATGATAGAGGATATCTTATTTTGATTAATATTGTCAAAATTACTCCTACATTGGCCAAAATAATAGCGGACGAATCTACATTAGAAAAGATTCGCAAAGAGTTGACTTATACTAATAAAAGTATTGAATTTTTATTATCAAAACACAAGAAAAAAAGATGGCTAATAAATAAAGATCCAATTAGATATAATCAAGAACTAGAGCTATTAAAATCACAACTCAAGTCTTCGATTTTATTTGAAAAAGATGGAAACCACTTTATTAGACCTGGTTCTATTTCCCATCTAATAGATTCTGGATTCGTAATAGATAAAATTGAAACAGAATATAAGATACCAACACCCAAGCCAATTCCGTGGTCAAAGCCTCTTCCTTTTGAGTTATATTATTATCAAAAAGAAAGCTGTGAAAAACTAATTAAAGAAACGCACGGAAATGTCTCTATAACTACAGGGGCCGGTAAAACCGCAATAATTCTAAAGATAGCTAGAGAATTAGGAAATCGAGTCGTTATAGTTACTCCAGCCAGGTCTATCTTTAGGGGAATTTTAAAAGATTGTATATATCACTTTGGTAAAAATAAGGTAGGAGCATTTGGGGATGGCAAAAAAGAAATAGGCAAACAAATAACCGTTTGTGTGGCTAAATCTTTAACGACTATCAAAAAAGATACTTCAATTTATGAATTCTTCAATAAAGCCGATGTTGTATGTTTTGATGAGAGCCACGTCCTAGGAGCTGAGACATTAGAGGACGTTTGTCACGGGATTATGAGTCTTGTCCCTTATAGATTTTTCTTTAGCGGTACTCAGACAAGGGGAGACGGATCTATAAAACTTTTGGAAAGCATTATAGGAAAATGTGTCCATACTCTTGATTTTAAAGAGGCTGTAGCTGGTGGCTTTATATGTCCGATAAAGGTTAGTGTAATAAAAACCTTTACACCCAATCCCAGAAAAATAGAAGATAAATTAAAAGCAAAAAGAGTCCACATATTAAGGAATCCTCAAATTTGCAAAACTATAGCAAAAACTGCCAACTTATTATGGACCCACAAAAAAGAACAAAGCTTGATTCTAGTAGAAGAGATATCTCAAATAGCTGATTTAATAAAACTTTTAGACGTGCCGTTTGGATATGTCCATGGGAATTCTATTTCGCCAGAAGAGCGATTAGAGTATGGTTTAGAGAATACGGATACAGACAAGGTAATAGAAAGCTTTGATATGGGCAAAATAAAGGTTCTTATTGGAACATCTTGCGTTTCTATGGGTACTAATATTTTTGCTATGAAAAACACCTTTAACTGGCAATGTAATGGATCTGAAGTAAAAACAAAACAAGGCCCTATTGGTCGAAGTGTTAGACTCTTACATAAAAGTAAATATAAAGACCTTCACACTCCTAAGAACTTTGTAAGAATTTTTGACTTTTTAGTAGAAAACGACGAAGACATGAAAAGACAATTCTTTAATCGTCTAGCGTTCTATAAAGAATGTACAGATGATATCTCATATATCCAAGACTTAAAATAGCCCATCTCCTCTTGTAAAATCATGATATTATAGTTAGGAATTCAATACTAATTGGAGCCCTATAATGGCAATAAAAAAAAGAACTAGAGATAATAGCTTTTACAAACTGGCAACAGATGTAAATAACATTATCAATAGAAATGTTGATGGAAAACGCTCCAAAGCAAGCATGGACGATATCCAAAAAAAGCAAGTTGAAGACCTAATGTCTATTGAAAGAGAGTTCAAAGAAACAATGCTTTCTTATGAGAAATCTTCATTTATCTACAAAGAATTCTTATACCTTATTTTGGGCAAAAACAAAAACATACTTAGCGCCAAGCCCTATTTTAGAGAACGTGTTAAAGATTTTAGCAAGAATATATCCCCAAAAATCAAAACGTGGGACATTGAAGGATTAAAAAGCTTTGCTATTAATTACCATTTTATGAAGTTTGCTATTGAGAATTGGTGCAGAGCGCCAGGAGCAGAAGCTCCATTGGCCTTAATTGAGATATATGAAAGATTTTTAAAACTTAGAACAGAACTCATCGAAAACAATATTCCATTGGCAATTAATAGAGCTAAGCTTTTTTATGAAAAGACACCTAAGTCCCACATATCCTTGATGGAAATGATCAACGAATCTGTGGCTGGCATGATCAACGGCATTGATAAATATACTGGCGAGTACACAAAGGTCTTTCGTGGCGTTTGCATTGGTCGCATGGTCGGTGGGTTGATATCTTTATATTCTGAAACGTTTATACATTTCTTTCCTACAGATAAAAAGATACTTTACAAGGCCAATACTTTGGCCCACAGAAAGAGAATCGACGATATAGATCTTTTGGCTAAAGAAGTAAATGCCGCTTTTTCTGAAGATTTAAAGGTCGAATATACCGAATTTGTAACAGCTGAGCAACTAGCACATCTTATGAATAGCTCTAGTTTGGTAAGTGCCGACGCTACCATCAATGCAGAAGGCCAAAATGTTTATTCTGGTGTAATGGATATGAATCAAGATGTAGAGGAAAAAGTTACTAATTCTAACGACTTAGGCGAAATATATTCAATAATTGAAAATAAATTAGAAGTTATAGAACAAAAAGTTTTAAAGTTAAGGGGATTGTTATGAAAAGTGTAAACGAATTTGTTATTTGCGAACCAGTAGCTATTGATAAATCAGCAAGAACTAATATCTCAAGCGGGTTTGCTCGAATCGATCAAAGAATTAAGTTAGTAAAAATGAAAGTAAAGTTTGAGGCAAATACCTCTAGGTTTTCCGTTCCTGCTGGATCTACTATTTGGGTTAAGGAATCTTACTTATTAGCCGAGAAAGTTAGCTCAAATTATGCCCAAGACGTTGAAGGCGATTTTATGATTATTGACGCCCATCAGGTCATGATAGTAGAGGAAGCTAAATAATTGAAAATACTTAGAGTTGGCGACCCACACGTTACCGTAAATAATATGCGAGAAAGTTTTTCTCTTATGTGTTTTGTATTGGAAACAGCCAAAGAGAATAAAGTGGATAGGGTTGAGCTTTTGGGCGATCTATTTCATACCCATGCCGTCCTTAGGTTAGAGGTAATTAAGTTTTGGGATACAGTCTTTAAAAAGTTCGATAACGAAGGAATAAAAGTAATCGCATTGGCTGGCAATCACGATATGAAAGGCGATTATAATAGCAAAGCTACTGCCCTAGATGTCTTTGTTAATAAATATCACAATATTACCATAGCTAATCATCCACTAGAATCAGATGGATTTTTGTATATCCCATACCAGCATTCACAGGAAGATTTTGAAGAGTATTGCAAGCTTTCTAAAGCTCATACCCTAGTTTGTCATCAAACCTTTGATGGAGCTCAAAACGATAATGGGACCAATGCTAGAGATGGGTTTGGGGTAAAAGATCTACAATTTAAGCATATTATAAGTGGTCACTTACATAAAACTCAGTCTACTGGAAAAGTCTTCTATCCAGGAACCGCTAAGTGGGACACTCTTAGCGATGCAAACAAAGATAAAGGCATCTTCTTATTTGATCATAAAGATAATGGTGATTTTACTTTTGAATTCATAAGTACTGAAACCGTATGCATTCCCATTAAGGTATATGAGCTTTTTGAGGGCGATCCTGTCCCTGAAATTAACGAGAAATCAAAGATTTACGTCACTTTAACTGGTAAATATAGCTGGATTTCGAGAGTTAAGAAAGAGCTTCCATCTCACGTCAAAGTCAAGCCCATCCCTACCGATCGAATCATTAAAGCCGTTAGCGATATACAAGATCTCAATATCCAAGATTATCTTGACAAATATTTTGTTTTATCGGAAGATGTTAATAAAGAACAAATTTTAAGTATTTTAGAGGAGCTTTAAATGCTATATCTAAATTTATATTTTGGGGCAAATGCTTTAGTTGCTATTGGTATGTATTTATATAGAAAGTTCGTAAAAGACGATGCTCTTGAAGATGTTTTAGATGGTATTCCAGAATTAGATCCCAATACCTGCTTTAGGATGATATTGGGAGTAGCTCTAGTTGTTGGAGCTCCTGTTCTTATTTATACCCTATGCGAAATGGTTTTTGATCCAAAAGATGAGGATTTAGACGAAGAATGAAAACCTGGAAAGCAATCTATTCAGATAGATTAAATGACAGATATAGAAATCATATCTCTTCTAAGTATTCTAAATTTATAGAAATGATACAGGATTCCAATTCCAAGTTTGCAGAGTTTGGCTGTGGTGCCGGATTTATTAGTAGAGCTATTTTGTCAAATAATCTCGATTCTAAAAATGTTTGCTTGGATATTTGTCAAGACATGCTAGATTTAACAAAACAGAATTTAAATGGTTTTGATAATTTTATCTGTTTACAACACGATATCTTAGAACTATTTAATCAATTGGATTTAAAAGACTATACAATTCACTCTCATGGCGTTTTAGAACACTTTAACGATCAAGATATTAAAACAATCATAAGTAATCAAAAACAGATATCTAACAAAAGATCCTTTCACTATGTCCCTGGCTATAAGTATCAAAAGCCCAGCCGGGGTGACGAAAGACTTTTAACAAAAGATCAATGGTTCGATATTTGCCAACCTAATGAAATTATTGAATTTAATGATGGATACGACTATATTTTAGTATTCAATGGAGAGAACAAATGACTAAAGAAGTAACAAAAGAAGAAAGAGTAAATGACTTTTCTCCTGAAGAAGAAACATCACTAGAAGAATTTAGAAAGGCTGGACGACCTGGCATTTTATCTATTTCAGATAAGAACATGTCTCAATGGTTCGCTCTCTATATGAGCGGTAAGTCGTACTCTGAAATCGCCCTAATATCTAAATCTAAAAGAGTCCTTATTTTACATGTCAGCAGAACTCAAAATTGGGCTACACTTAAAAAAGCTTATTTCTCAGATATTCAAAGGGTTATTATAGAAGAGGTAAAGAACACTAGGATCGAGAGTGTCAAGTTTATGACAGATCTTATTAGGTTCATCCATAAGACTTATACCGATACAATGAACGACATTTTGGCTACTGGAGATATGTCTAAACTAGTCAACATGGACTTTAAAACGCTTACATACTATTTTAAGGCCATAGAGCAACTAGAAAAGATGCTAGAAAACACCTCTAATAAGATCCGTAAGCCCACGAAAGATAAGGACCCAGTCGTTAATATCAACATCAACGCTCCTTCTAGTCTAGAAACTGGCGAAGATGACATAAATATAAAGACAACTCAAGGTTTTGGTGATACACTGAAGAAGTTATCGGACTTTAAAAAGGACAAAACTAATGACAAAAAGTAACTACTTGATTATTTTAGGAATCCTAGGCCTTCTTCTTTTGGTCGACTTTGCTCAAGGACCTATGAGCCAAACTAACGACAAAGAGGTTGTTAATATTCTAGAAAATGCTTTTACTTTTAATTATTAAGAGGACTTATGGTTATATCTTTTTTATGCACTAACTGCAAAAAGAAAACGAATAAATCTTATAAAAAACATACAGATATTCCTGACGAAATCGAATGCCCAAAATGTAAGGCGGTATCTGAGCGTCTTCTTGGTTTAGTTAAAAGTCATAGTAAAATTGTTGTAGATGATGGGATTAGTGCTAGATCTGTGGAATTCTTTCCCGATATCGAAGAACTTAATGTAGAGAGAGAGAAGATCTATAACGAAGAACTTGGATATGGGCCGGAAGATCCAGACAAAATGGATGAGGAGCCAGAAGAATGCTCAGATTAAATAGTCTTAAATTTAAAGGAATTGGAAGATTTGCCGATTTCCAAGAGATTGATCTAACGGATCTTCGTGGTATTGTCCAAGTGAATGGAAATTGGGTCGATACTGGAGGCTCCTCTGGGGCCGGTAAAAGCTCTATTTTTAATGCCCTGTATTATCTTCTAGGAATGTGTCCAATCCCCACCACGACCCTAAAATCGACCCTTACCGACGAGATCCATGTAGAGGGAAATTTTTATTTAGATGGCGAATTCATTACTATCGTTAGAGGCACTAAGGTAGGATTTAAAATAGTAAGAGCTAATGGCCAAGAAATAAAAGGAAAAATTAAGGTAGTAGAAGAATATCTGGACCTTATGTTGGGCTTATCTAGAGATCTCTTAAGCAGGATTAGTTACAAAGCTCAAGATGAGAGATATTTCTTTTTAAGCCTAACTCCTAAAGAAACCTATAACTTTCTGTCTGATTGCTTAGGATTGGCTAAATATCAAGAAGATCTTGAAAAGCTGGATTTAAAAGCTAAAACTTTAAAAACAGAAATTCAATCGCAAGCTTTAAATTTATCGGCAAACGAACAAATATTACAGTTTTTAGAAAACGATAGACAATCTATTCAAGCTCCAGAAGAGATAGATGAAAGTAAGATCAAATCAAATATGATAGATCTTAAGCGAGCTATTGATACGATTGATAGCAGTCTCCAATACCTTAAAGAAGAGGGAGACCTAGAAATCTCTGGCATTAAAAAACCTATTCAAGTTTCGTTAGATCAAAATGAGCAAGATTCAGAAGAACTTAAAGAGATAGCTAATAAAATCAATTATTTAAGATCAGAAAAAGAACAAAATACAGAAGAAATCAATAAAACGAAAAGTAATATTCTAGTTTTGAAGCAAGGTATCCAACAATGCAAGTGGGCTGAAAAAGAGATTAAAGCTTTGTCTGTTCAGCTGTCAAATGCAGAAAGCCAATTAGAGCAATTGAGGTCTGACACATGCCCCACATGTCAAAGAGAGTGGTTAAATGGAAAGGAAGGGGCAATCGAAAGGATTGAATTAAATTGTAAGAAAATAGAGCAAGAAATCCTTACATACCAAAAAACAGCCGAAAAAGAGCCGCAATTCATAGATGCCATAAGTACACTAGAGCTTGAAATTCAAGAGCTTTCCCAAGTATCTTTCGATGAGTTAAGCGAACTAGAAAAAAGACAATCCCAAATAAGACTGTCTTGGTCTCAAAAAGCCAACGAAACCCAAAGTTTCAATATCAAAGAAGTTCAGAGATATAATCAGCAAGTTTCTGAAATAGAGAAAAAATACCAACTTATGGAGCAAGAATATCTAAGCACTAAAAACGAATATTCCAACTCTATCAAAGAACTTCTTTTGAGTCTTCAGAACTATAAAAAAGATCTAGAATCGTACAATAAAAATAAGCTCCGATTAGATGAGGCTGTTCAAGAAAAGACTAATGAAATTAATGATTTATCTAAGAAGATAGACCAAAAGAAGTCTTATCTTGCCGCAATAGAAGAGACAAAAAGATTAATTAAGTCCTTTACTATGCAGACAATGCATGATAGTCTGGATTATATAGGGAGCTTTGCTACAAATATCTTATCCAATATCCCAAGTATGCGAAACAATAGCATAACATTTGATATTGGAAAAGAGACGGCAACTGGCGCAATAAAAGAAGAAGTTTCCGCATATATCAACATGGGAATGGACTTCAAGCGCAGCTTAGCTACTCTATCTGGTGGAGAAAAGACGGCAATAGGATTGGCCGTAGATTTGGGTATAAATGAGTTTATAGAAACTCGTACAGGAAAAGGCGTTGATTGGTATATCATGGACGAGCCGTTTAATGGATTAGACGGGATAGGAAAAGAAATGGCCCTAGAGATGATCAAAAATTTAAATACGAATAAAAAGATCATCATAGTAGACCATTCATCTGAGATCAAGGAGATTGCAGAACATACGATAACGGTAGTACGGGAAGGCGATATAAGTCATATTGAGTAGATTTAAACAAAAGGTAACTACGTGGAAATTGAAAAGATTAGCTTAAAAGAATACCGGGCAAATAATTTAAAGGCTATTAAGAATTATTTTGACAACCATCAAAAAACTAATATGCGTGAAAATATTGCTATGTATTCGGCTTGCTATATCCATATTGTAGTTTTGTGTTTATTGTTAATTGAGATCTATGGAGAGAATGAAGATGCAAGAAATGCAATTAAGGCATATGAAAAGTTTAAACAATGTAAGATTGTAGTAGTAGAGGAATAGTATGGAAGTTTATGTTGTGGTAGATAAGGTATACTATGTGGGAATAGACGGTACTGAAATAAAAGTACTTCGAGTGTTCTTTTATAAATATAGCGCAGATCAATTTGCAAAAAAACAACAAAAAGAACTAAATAAAAAACACAAAAACGATGAAGAATATCATTCTGTATCCGTTTTAGAATCAGAACTAGATCTCATGGGCGGTACTTTAATAGATTTTACTTAAAAAGGGCAGAAATGAATAATAAAAAGTTTAAAAAATACGTTAATAGAGTTAAAAAGAACCCCAACCCTGAGTTTCATTTTATTGATCTTGTATATGGCAAAGCCCTAAAAACTAGGGGATTGTTGGTTTTTAATGATGGACACGTTTGTACGGATGAGTATATCGAATCGATTAGAAAGCAGTTTTATGACAGTATCAAAATCCCAAGCGCGTATCTAAAACCATTCCCAGATATAGATGTGGAGTAACCGTGAAAGACTTTAAAGATATTAAGGACCTATCAAAGGAAGAGCTTTTAGGTATTATTTATAATCACATGCCAAATACGTCCTATTCTCATCCTTGCATGTGTGTTTGTTGTGGCGAAAAGTCTTTAGATGATTTAGTGGATATTTTTCCTTTAATAAAAACTAAACATCCAGAAGCAGAAGACGATCCAAAGCTTCATAGATTGGTCACGCCCATTGGCTATATTTGCGACCTATGTGAAGCAAGGTTATCTGAAGATGAATAATTATGATATTATTAAATAGGAGAAAACTATGAAAGATCTATCTAAAGTAAGGTCAGTAAAAACCCTTAACCTAGGTAAGGGTGATGTTCTAGTCGTTGAAGTAAACGAAGATGGAGCAACTACAGATGCAATTGGTCGCCTTAGAGAGTTTTTTAAAAAACATTTTCCTAAAAATGAAACTATGATTCATTATGGCCTAAAATTGTCCGTAGTTAAACAGGAGAAAAAAGTTGCAAGAAAAACTAAATAAGATAGACTTAGAACAATTTATGGACGAATCTCTTATGTGGGTTAGTTTTGAAGCTAAATTAGATATGTTCTTAGACACAGAACATGAAGATATTGTAAT
>Ga0315901_10010169_pt1 | contig 10731 bp, 9 predicted proteins | sample LakEriMetagenome_10_FD_203761 | JGI IMG/M metagenome (GOLD analysis project Ga0315901, IMG submission 203761) | Freshwater fungal communities from buoy surface, Lake Erie, Ohio, United States - Buoy 2 MA116 | ecosystem: Environmental > Aquatic > Freshwater > Lake | place: USA: Lake Erie, Ohio...
GATGGAGCAGTTTTCGGGATTTGGGTGATGGCGCTTGCGACCGATGCATAATCAAAGGAGGTGTTCAAAATAGTACAAGTAAAAAATTTGGTTTTTTACGCACGGACTTTTGGCAAACGGTCTATACGCTGAGCGAGGCGCGGGTGGTGATCGCGGCCTGGCGCATGAAGTTCAATCAAGTCAGACCGCATCGCAGCCTCGGCATGAAGACGCCCGAGGAGTTCGCCTTTGGACTCACTCCCGCAAGAAGGCAAACGGCTCAATCTGCTTTCTACGCTGCGGCCTCCGGCCTTCGCTCCGAAAGCAGATTGACAAGCAGGTGGCAGCCACTATCAATGAACCCGAATCCTCTCACTTTGAGCGGACCATAAACTGGAAGGGTGCCAATGTCCTCCGGCTTGGAATTTTTTGCCATTGATGCCTGTGATCACATCACCCGGAAGAAATTTCCCCTCCGCGGGTGATCCTTTGATCGTGCCCTTGACCAGCAATTGATCGCCGACAAAACGACCCGACATGACACAAGAAATACCCGTTGGCCCGAGGTGCCAGATGAACGGCTTGTCCTTGGAGGGGGGAAGCTTCTCTCCTTTGGTGAGATCCGGCAGATTTTTCGGACGCTCGAGCTTTATCTCTTCTTCGCCAGCATTTTCAATGGCCTTGCGCTGTTCGTCGGTGACTTCGCGCTCGTCTGCGAACGCGAGAAGTGTGAGGGAAAAAAGAATGAAGATGGGTTTCATATCGGGTTGTCGTTACAGATGAACAGAGAAAATCCGGCGGGACCGGCGAGAGCCTCAAAATCGGCGATGTCATCCTCATGCAGCGCTTGGTCGATGTTCCAGATGATGTGAACGTTGAAGTTTGAGCGCGCGCGCGCGACATGGCGTTGCTGAAGCTGAGAGTAGATTGAGCCGAAGAGTTGATTGATGCGATCCATGGAATCCACCACAAAGCAGCTTCGCCCGTACCATAGAGACTCGAAGATAAGCTCATCAGATATGCGGTCGTCATTCTTCACGTGGAGCACATCGAGAGGCTTGCTGAATTTGCCAAGTTTTGCCAAGCGAGGGAGTTCCGTTGGCAACTCGCTGGCGTCTTTGGTGAAGCAGATGAAGATATCGCCGCGACGAGCCAGCCATGCGAGTTCTTGGCTGAGGGAGCGGCGCGCGGAAACGGGGCGGTGAAATGACGGCGCTATGGGCGTGAAAGCGTTTCTCCATGAAGCGGGAAGAGGGAGCGGGAAATACGAACGGTCGTAGGAGTTTACACGTTTCAGATAATCAAGGATCAGGATGATGAAGCCCAAGACTATAGCCCAGCGACATGCGTCAAGATTCAGGCTATCGAGTCTTTGAGCGACACCCATGTGATCCTGCGACATAAAAATGGGTTCGCGTTCTTCTTTTACAGGCAGGGCATCCGATTCAACTCCGGCTACGGCTTCTTCACCTCGGAGCTCATCTTCCAAATCGCCACTTTCCTTTTCAGTTTCGCCGCGCTTTTTCTTTTTTCCCTTCCAAGCGGGATCGGCGGCCTTATCGATGCTATCGAGGTATTTCTTATCGGCATCCTCCATGCCGGCTTTGTCGATGAAATCGTCATTTCCGTCTTCAGCAAAGCGGACATCGGCAACTTCTCCGCCGCGCGCCTCTTCAACGGCTTTGCGTTTTGCTGCCGCGATTTCGAGTTGATTGACGTTTTGCTCGACTTGTTTGACTTCGATGCGATCGACGTGGCTGCTTGAGTTAAACTTGGCAAAAACGAAGGCAACACATGCGAGAGCGAGAGCCAACCAACCCGGCAGTTTAAAACGACGGGCAAGCAGCCAAACGACTGGGACAGCGAGCCAGAGAAGCACGCTGAGATAGCCGAGAATACTGAAAGAGTTAAGATTCATTTTTTCGCTTTAGAAATCGCATCGTTCCATTGATTGAACGAATAGTAGACGAGATTGATACCCAAGTTCATCGCAGCCTCGCGCATTTCAGGAGTGACATCCGTATAGCCTTGGGATTTCCATGCGCCGTTCATGTCACCGGGGTGATAGAAGGCGATCCAGCGGCCTTCGTGCTTGATGCCGAGCGCGCGTGTGCCGCCGAGGCGCCAGAAAGGTGGCGCACCGTCCGGGAAAGCGTAGGGCACTTGGTAAAGCATATCGTCATCAGCGATGTCGATGAGGGGTTTGTCTGGGAAAACCGAGCGGATGAATGGCATGAAGGAGTTGTGGAACTGCACGCTGCCCGCATCAGCGATGAGCATGCCGCCGTTCAAGCAATAGTCGCGAAGGATCTTTTTATCGGCTGTACTAACATTGCCTATATTGGCGTTTCCTGTTAGAAAAACAAACGGGGGGAATCCGTCTTTGGGATACTTTTTCAACAAGGCGATGGAATGGCTCTCGCCTTTGTTGGCAATTTTCTTGAAGCCAGTGGCATCAGCGAAGCCTCGCAGGAAGTTGATATCGGCGTTGGATTCATCCATGCCGTCGTCCCAGCCTGCACCGCTGTGTTCGAGGCGAATGAAACGAATTTTGTATTTATCCATACCTTCCGGCCATCCACCTTCTTTTCCGCCGCCTTTGCCCATTTTGCCTGCTTTTGCGTTGTTTGCCGCATATTTCGCTTGGGTTTGCTCTTCCATCTGTTGATCGACCTGTGAGTCATCGAGATCCGGGATTTCGTAAAGGATGGCGGAGTTGGGGCGGAGCGAGAGGGTTTGTTTCTTTTTCTTTTTTGGCTTGGTCATTTTCACCATGGCGACGACAGGTTCACCGCTGCCTTTGGGAACTTTGTATGCTTCCACGCAGCCACCCAAAGACATGATCCAAGGTATCAAAATGAGGATAACAAAATGAGTGAGCGCACTGAAATAGAGAGAGCGGCGATTGCGAGGATCGCGGCCGTGGGTTCGAGCGTTTTCCAACACCTTATCTCCCACCATGGCGGAGCCTTTTTCGCGAGTGAACGCAGCGAAAACGGAGCGACTGCGAAGCATGACGTTTGTCCATGCGGCGAAAGCGAGCATGCTCAGGGCCGGCCAAGTGACACTCCACCACAGTTTGATGATCGTTGCGGTATTTTGTTCTTCGCCACCAATTTTCAGTTCTTTATCTAGAATTGAGAAACATGCCTGCCATGTGACCCAAGCGTAAAATCCTACGATTAGGTAAACGGCATACAGGGGGATATGGAGAATCTTCCAAGTGATGCGATTGCGGAAAAACCCTGCGATGCCACCCGCGGCGCAAAGGATGCTGAGTAGGCCGAAGAGATGGAACGCAATCTTCAGAGAAGAATAAGCATGATTGCTTTGCAAAAGAATTTGGACTTCCGCGTTGCTTGAGAGGAAGGCCTTAAATCCAGGAGGCAGCCAATAGTAAGCTGCGGCAGCTAAAACTGAAATGGATGCAACAGCGATGGATACCACACGCGCCTTGAGAGGGGATGGATTCGTTGGAATCTCATCCACTTTCACGGTGGGAATCGAAATGTCGTTGTTGAGGATCATGCTGAACAGTTAGAAAAATTCTAAGCTTACCATCATTACTTGCTGAAAAGATCTTCTTCGGTTGCTTCCTCAACCTTAATTTCTGGCACCTTCGGACCTTCTTGTTTCACCTCGAGCTCCTTCTCAATTTCAGACTTGGGCTTCTCAGGCTCGACAGTTGGCGGAGTTTCTGGAGTGACTGGCTCCTCTTTTGTTTCGGGTGTCTTTTCTTCCTTTTCAACTGTTTCTTTGGGAGCGGCGCCACCTGCAATACGAGAACTGAGGTCTTGTGGTTTGATTCCATGCTTGGTGGCGATTTCACGCAAGGCCTCAGTCGCCTCGCGAGCGGCAAGTTCTGTGCGATCTTTCTCATTTAGCTTGGAGCCAGATTTACCGATGATCTTTTCTATCAGATATGGAATGCTGGTGCCGCCAACGATCACAATGTGGATAATAACGGTGAAAAGGATCACGGACTTGAAGCTTCGTCCACGAAAGGACTCTAACAATTTATCAGGGGTGATTTCTTGAGTTGGATTGGACATAATGATGGATGGGTGAAATTTATTTTTTAACCACGAAAAGCACAAAAAACACAAAAGGGATGCAGATTGAGATTTTCATTTTCGAGATAACTATAGGGTTCGTGTGATTCGTGTTTTTCGTGGCTAATCATTTTTTATGGGGGGTAGGGTTACTGTTCTAATTCGCCTACGGCTTCGATGATACCGCCGGCTTCAGCGATGGCTTGGAGGACTGGTTGGAAAACTTCTTTGGATTGGGATTTATCACATTTGAATTGGACGTGGCGTTGATCGTCAGAAACGGAGTTTGTTAGAAGAGCACGCACACCCCACTCGATGTCTTTGGCGCTTTCAACTCGTTGTCCGTCGAAATATAATTCGCCATTTTCATCGACCGTCACATACGCAACGACAGTGATCTCAGGTTTCTTCACATACTCGGATTTTGGAAGCTCAACTGGGAGATTGCTTTTGTCTTTAATGCTCTCACTGCAGACGAGGAAGAAGATGATGAGCAAGAAAGCGATATCGCCCATACTCGCGACGGGTATGGGAATCGTTTTGCGTTTCTTTTTCTTGCGTTTCATGGATTATTCATCTTCTACGATGGCAACCACGCCGCCGTTAGCGCTGATGGCGGCGAGGACTTTGAAATAGTTTTCGTAAGGTGTGCCTTTGGCCGCCTCCAACATAATGACTCGCTTTTCACCGTCCTGGTTTGGCAAGTCCAAAGCAGCCAAGCGCTCGTTGAGCTCATCCATTTTCACAGCTTTATCGCTAAAGAATATTTCTCCGCCGCGTAGATTGATGATGGGTGTTTTTTCCGATTTTGCCTGAGTGGATTTCTCACCAGCTGGAAGATCAGCAGTGATCGACTTCACCTTAACGAGCGTAGTCGCTATCATGAAATAGATGATGAGAAGGAATGCGATATCCGAAAACGAATCTACGGGAATATCACTGGAGCGGCGGTTTTTCACTTGGATTTAGCTTTTGGCTTTTAGTGATTCGTCAGGATAAATTCCACCAGTTCACAGGTGCTCTCTTCAATTTCGAGTTCGATTTCATCCGACCAACGGTAGAACACGCTCTGTGGGATAACGGCAGCAAGAGCAATGAGAAGTCCAGCCGCTGTGGTGATAAGAGCTTCTGAGATACCCAGAGCCACCGCGCCACCACCAGCTCCAGAGCTTCCAGCCGCAGCGAGACTTTCGAAGGATGCGATCATACCGGTAACGGTTCCTGTCATCCCGAGAAGCGGAGCTGCCATACCGATCGTGGTCAGAACATCGAGACGTTTACCAACAACGCTCATCGCTTGAGCACCATAGTCTTGCATCACTTGGGCGACAACTAGACGCATGGTCTCGGTGCCTTCATTTTTATCACTGAGTTGTTTGTAAGAACGCAGACCCGCAAGAAGAACCGATGCTACCGGTCCGCCAGTGGTCTCGCATTCACTTATCGCACCTGAAATGTTTTTTTCGTTCAGACGTGCTTGCACCTTAGCGCGGAGCGAGCGGGTATCGATGCGACGGTTTTGGCGGAAAGAAAACCAGCGGTCGTAAACGACGGCGATACCGACGAGGCTGCATAACATTAGGGGGATCATCAGTGGTCCGCCTAAAAGGATTTGTTCGATCATAGTTTTGAGGTGTTGTTAGAAGTAATGGTTGCTATTTTGTTAGAAAATCTAATGCTTTGAGAGCTTCACGTGGAGTTAGTTTAAGTTGCTTGATACGCATTGTATCACTGGAGTCGATCACTAATTCACCAGTCGCAGCTAAGTAGTGGGATCCGCGGCAATCAGCAAGAGGAAGGCGCTCCACATAGCGCCGGCGCGCAACGGCAAAAAGGATCAGTTCGGACTTCGTGATGCAGATCCAAACGGAATTACGGCGCCACCAACGTCCGGCGTCGATGCGCGTGCGACTACGCAGGAGAAGTTCGGGATCTCCTCCGTTTGTGAGTTCGTCTAGTAACGCTGACTCTAATTGATTCATCGTCTGTTCTTTTTGCTTTCTTTAAGGGCTTCGATCATGCGTTCGCGAGCTTTGTTTTCTTCCTGGATACGTTTTTCGAAGGCTGGATCCGCGAGGCGTCCGCGAGAATATTTTGCCCAGATGCTGTCAGGGAAATCAAAAGTCACGCGGCGGTAGACTTCATAGGCGGTTTCCATGGCCTCTCCGCGTCCTCTATAGTTGTCTTCTGACATGAGCCCAGCCATGCGTTCCTGGCAGATGCCGCTCCAGTAGAGAGCTTGGGAGCGGATCTCACGGTCATCGTATTTTTCGTTTGCGTGGCATTTGGTGAACAGGGCGAATGCCTTGCCGTAATGATGGGAACGCATGAAGTTTTGTCCGGCACGCAGACCGGCGAGGCCAGCGAGAGGGTCTTCAGGGAAGCGCTCCTCCAGTTTCGCAAAGACCATGGCAGCGTTCAGGAACTCGGGAAAGGAAAGTTGATCGAGGCGAAGAACTTCGGACTTGGAAGCATCGTCGGTTTTGTCGCGCAGGGCATCGGCCTCCTTTTTAAAAGCAAGGCCGGTCTGTTGGAAATAGGCACCGAGGCGCGACATCACGGAAGGGATGAGTTCGTGCTTCGGATACTTGTAGGCGAGTTTGACGTATTCCTCGACGGCGTTTTGCGTCTCCCCCATTTTTTCATAAACCAGCGCGGTTTTGAACTGGGCTTTGGGGGCGAATTCGGTTTCCGGGTAATCGGAGGGGATTTTCGAGAATCGCGCAAGGGCGTCTTGATACATCGGAAGCTTGGATTCGTCGTTTTTGGCGAGGTCGGCGTATTCTTGAGCGAGGTTTCCTAACAAATATTCGGCATGGGCGCGGAGATCGTCATCGCGATGCGTGGCGATCGCTTCAGCGAGGAGTTTTCTGGCTTGGGCGATCTCGCGGCGCGCGAGACTTTCCTGATCGAGTTCGCGGTGTTTTTTCGCCAGTTCGAAGAAACATTCGGCGAGCGTGAAGCTGGTGCGAACAGCCATTTCATCGCCGTTGAAGCGCTTACTGAAAGGCTCGATCATCCCATCGGCTCCTTTGTTGACTGAGACAGCATGAGATTGGGTCTCGTCTTTAACGCTGTAGGAAATTTCAATGTTATCGCCATAGCGGACAGGGAAACCGTTGAGTGCGACGGGCGGGAGTTTTGCGGGAAGTTTGTCCGGCGCGTAGCTAATGGCGAAAGTCGATTTAAAGATACCGCTGTGGCCTTCGGTCTCCTGGAGCTCGTAGCTTACGGATGTCGATCCAGCCTTGAGAGTGACCGAAGTCATGTCGCGTGCTGGCCCACGATCAAGGCCGCGGTCGATGAGGCGCAGGTGTATTTTTTCTCCAACGAATGCTTTTGTTAGGGAATCGGTGTAGTTGGCATTCATCACGTCAAGAAATGGATGGCTCTCGACGACGAAGCTGGCGGTGATCCATTTGATTTGATCCTTTGGATCTTTGTAAGGGAAGCCGACATGAACGATGTCACCTGCTTTGACTGCGAGGCCATCCGGAATGGATGATTCTGCAAGGGACTCTGCGGATTTGGTGGCGAAGCTGCGATCTGGAGTTTCACCGAGGATGAGCGGAATGGAAAAGGAGAAGCGACCTTCTTCAAGCGGTGGCTCGTTGCTTGGGGAGGAGATTTTTTGACCAAGTTTATAGCCGCTTGGGATAACCACGTCCGCATTACTCAGTGCACCGGTAAGTTTCAGAGTTCCTGGTGCTGCAACATCGAAGGGTGGCTTGAGCTCAGATTGTTTGGCTTTGCGTCCGGCTTCGGTTTGGACATAAGCATTGATTGTGCTACTTCCTGCTAAGGCGAGGTGAGGGAAAACCACATCAAAGCGCACACTCGATCCAAGAACTGCCACGAGAGATTTCGAAGGCTCGCTATGCTCGAAATGCAAGCTGCGGCGTTCGGTAACCATCTCTGGCCCACTAGAACGTGTCGAGGTTTCGGGTTTTTTCTGGGCATCTGGAAGAGGGGGAACAACTGCGATGGGCTTGGTCGTTGTATGGTATGCGGAGAGCACTGGCTCTGTGTAGATCGCGTGCTGGATGATGATTTCACGATCGGTAGGAATACCAGGGCTGAGGTTTTCAGCGTCTCGGTATACAGCTGTTAGAGTTCCGCCTTCGGTAAGTTGAATTTCAGATGCGCGGGCTGGTTGACCTGTGACAGGGAAAACACGACCGAGGAAACGCCCGCTGTGTTCCTCTGTCTCGATCGCTTGGATGGTCGCTTTACCGCCAGACGAGGAGGTGACTGCGATTTCGATCATGTCTTTTTCGGCACCAACATCCATATCTGGATCATCGATAACGATGGCAACCGCGTCATCAAAGCGGAAGCGGCGGATAGGCTCCAGCAGAAGTTCGCGTCCCGTTTCCGTTTCTTTGTAATTGAGGAAAGAGGCGGTGATTTTGGCGTCATTGAAAGCAACATTGAGCCGCTGCTCGTGGCGATCACGTTTCGGAGTTGCGCTGCGAGGATCTTGATAGCGAACGCTAACGCTATCACCTGGCAGAACTTCAAGCTGGGTGTTTTGGCGCAGCTCCATGAAATCTTGAGCGACCGGAATGAGTGTCTTGCCTTCTCGATTGTTGATCGTGACTTTCTTAATCGTAGGCGCGACACCTTCAAAGCCGTTGATGACAAGGCGAACGATACGCGCACGGGTTTGATCACCGAATGCGACTTCCATCTTGCCCTCAGGAGTATTTTTAACGACTGCGGGTTGAGGAATGGTCGCTCTAACATTTTCAGGGAAAGTGGATGGATCGAACATTGAGCTTTGGCAAGCAACGAGCTCGGGTTTGCCATTATCATCGCAGAGGATGACAGGTTTGCTTTTGAGGAAATCACCACGATTTTCGTGACGCCAGAATTCGATTGTATGCAGACCTGGAGTGAGCTCACGCTCAATGAGGAGCGGGTTTTCTGCCTCTTCAGAGGCAGGTGTGCCGTCGAGCAAGAAGATCGTATTGCCATCATTGAGAATTCCATCGAGCTGGAAGCGGCGGATCGCAGCAGCTGGCTGATAGAACATTGCGCGATAGCGAATCAGGCAGGAGTATCCGGGGTGACTAGCTTGAGCTACGGGCAATTCCCCGGCAGATAAACTGATGACGTTCGCGGAGAGATAGCTTAAATTATCTTTATTACTATCATACTCCATGATCTCGAGCCAATCTTTTGGGAGCTCGCGATTCGCGGGTTTGGAGATCGGTGCGGCTTTAGCTCCGAAGGTAGGAAAAGAAGTAATATATGGTCTACCGTCCCATGTCGGTGTGGTTTCCGGATAACGAGCGCGAGTGGTCCAGTTTTTACCATCGAGGGAAGTTTGAAACACGAAGCGTGTGAGTTTGTTAGAAGCATCGCCCATCTCGATGGACATATCCTTGACGGATGCGTTGTCGTTGAGGTCGATGCCAAAGGTGCGGGATTTGCTTGGGTCGCCAACGTTGCCTTGCCAGCCCGGATATTCACGGGAGCTAATCGCCATGTTAGGATCGCGGCCTGGAGCGCTTTCTGAAGCGAAGGCGATGGCTTGTGCGCCGGCGGTAGGGACGATGCCTTGGAATTCACCGCTGAAGTGGGATGTTTCTTTCAACGCAAGCTGGCGAATTTCATCACCGCTTGAGGTTTGCAAGCTAACCATCACTTCATCGATTCCAGTTGTGAGGCTTCGATCTAGATCAGTGACACGGATGTAAACCGGATTACCGGGACGGACCGTGCGAGTGCCGAGAGCGGCTTGGGAAGAGGAGATGCCGAGTTCTTCGATGTTGAGACGACGCTCACCTTCTCTGGGAGGAAATGCTCCGGCTGAGAATGAAAGAAACGCATCCGAAGCGACCCCAATGACCATGTCGGGATCGGCAGGAAGATCTTTCATTTTTGCGCGGAAGCGCTGGGAGTAGCCGAAGCGGATTTCGTCTTCGCCGAGAATTTGCAAAACCTTATCGCCGGCAACGGGTGCCCCGATCGCGGTAGCGACTTCGGCGCGATATTTTTCTTTGCTATCGCCGAGCTGATAGAGAAGAACCCGTTCGCGATCTCCGGACTTAGCCCAGATTTCCACTTCGATTTCTGATCCAGCACCAGAAACACTGAGAGTGGGGTCGCGCAAATTGATTTTAACCGTTTCACCGGGAACAATAACGGTTTTATCTTGGGAAGGTCCTAGTTCAATTTCACTCGCCTCGATGAGCTTGCGCATTTCGTAGTGAATTTTACCGCGAAGAATGAGTGCGTCGGGATGTTTCGGTTCTTGGCGAAGGACTTGTTCGATTTCATCGAGCGCCTCCTTATAACTCTCCTGATCCATTAGAACCTCTGCACGAGCGTAGCGGATTTTTTTGCGGAAATCCTCATTCTGAAGCTTCATTAAAATATCGAGCTCGGTCATGGCAGCCCCGAAATTTTTTGATACGCGATCGACCATCACCGATCCGAGTGCTGCTGTTAGATGAACTTCCGTGCCCTCATACTCGGCTGCTTCGGCAACCTTGCGATACCAGGCGCGGGCGGTAGGCAATGCTCCTTTGCGGAAAGCGAGATCGGCGTAGGCGATTTTGAGTTGTGCGTCCTGGGCTGAGCTGAGAGTGCCTTCGGCTTGCCGCGACCAGATGGTAAGTTCCTTAATGAGATTTTCGGCTTCCTGATCCCGGCTAGAAGCAATGTTGCGTTTGAGAAGCCAGAACGAATAATC
>Ga0315901_10010171_pt1 | contig 10729 bp, 10 predicted proteins | sample LakEriMetagenome_10_FD_203761 | JGI IMG/M metagenome (GOLD analysis project Ga0315901, IMG submission 203761) | Freshwater fungal communities from buoy surface, Lake Erie, Ohio, United States - Buoy 2 MA116 | ecosystem: Environmental > Aquatic > Freshwater > Lake | place: USA: Lake Erie, Ohio...
GGGGCAAACGGTAGTTCTGGTACATCTGGAATAAACGGGTCGTCAGGGACATCGGGCCAAAACGGTTCATCCGGCACTGCAGGTAGTTCAGGAACAGGTGGTAGTTCTGGTACTAGAGGTAGTAGTGGAACCTCAGGAGCTAATGGAAGTTCTGGTACTTCTGGAGCAACTGGGGGTACCGGCTCATCGGGTACTAGTGGAGCAGGAACAATAAGTGGTGGTACGGCAAATAAAGTAGCGTATTTCCAAACTGCAACCACACTCACCAGTACAACCAATTTCCACTTTGACGGAACTAACTTGGGTATTGGTACAGCAGCACCACAACAAAGACTTCACATCGCAGGCGACATTATCGTAACTGGTTCTCTTGGAGTAAACGTTGCACCAAATGCAACGGATGGTCGTGTGGATGCAAGTAATGACATAGTTGCATTCTCCACTTCAGACATTCGTTTAAAAACACAAATCACAAAAATTGAAAGTTCACTAGAACGAGTAAATAAATTAACAGGTATTAGTTTCAAATGGATACAAGAACCAGAAATTAAGAAAGCACATGGATACGATGACGTATATGATTTAGGTGTGATTGCACAGGAAGTTGCTGAAGTATTCCCCGAAGCAGTCAGAATAAATAAGACTGGATACTTTGCGGTACGATACGAACGATTGATTCCAGTATTAATTGAAGCAATAAAAGAACTTAAAACTGAAGTAGATGAATTACGGAGAAATAAGTAATGCCACTTCCAGGTCCAGGGTCTCAGATTAGTTTCAATGACATCAGAATAGAATTGGGGATATCTACACAAGCTCCATTTTCAATTACTACTGCTGTAACCGATGGGTACGACCCAGGTACAGTAGATAGACAATTTGCTACCAGTTTTCCGAACAGTAGTACTCCTCATGCTGTATCTGAATGGGCTAATTATAACCCAAAAGCATGTAATAATGTACTGAGTGTTGCTATCGTCACGGGATTAGGGGATGGTGACGCAATCTGTGGTGCACCCGGCGGAACATTTAACAACATTTATAGTGATTGTTCACCGTTGGCTTCGGGGTGTTATGCATTTGGTGCCAGATATGCGTGTCGCGCTCAAGCGTATGCAAGTAACTGGATACAAGAAAATGGGTCAGGTATTAATTGTTTAACTGACAGTACTGGATTGGTCATTAGTACATCACCTTGCACGTAATAAAATTAATTACTGCGACACTTGACAACTACTTATAGAAGTAGTACACTTAACAGGGAATAATATTATGGCACGTTGGCAAGCACGATTTGATTCTGGTAGTAATGGAGGATGGGAAGTTGCATCTGCCGCTGGGCTTGACACATACTTTGAACGTAGAAGGATAGGAGCTAGTAGCGCTAGTGCTGCATTATTAAGAAACGGATTAATATCATCCCGCTCATTGTTATCGGCAGATATATACGAAGATTTAAATAATCAATTAGAAACTGCTGCGTCAGGAACATATTTTCCACCCGATACGCCGGTGTTTTCTACTGACGGCTCTACATATGTATCATGGTCAAGTGCATATACTAGTTCAATAGAAGGTATCAAATTTACAAATACAAATACCTATGGAACAAGTACTACTACAAATTATAGTACACGACCAACCGGGTCTGTTCTTTCCACGAATATTGGAGTAGGACAAGTTAATCCTGCAAATCCTGTTGGTGCGTCATATACGACATATACTAACACAACAAATGCGGTACGTGCAGTACTGGATGTAATACAGGATGGAGCAGCAACAATAAGTACACCATTCACTCGTGGTGGTTTAAATGCATCACGTACAAATCATAGTATTTGGCACGACCCCGATTTACAATATTTTGCATGGGACGACTTTACACCAGGTACACCACCCGGAACAGGATATTCAATCGGACAAAGTTTAAATACAGTAACCATAGGTAGTACTACATATACCAATGCACTGTTACTAGAACTTACGGAACAACTGGCTCTTACGGGGTCATGGACAGGTGTATATAAAGCAGATTTTGCTGGTACATCGTCATTAACCGCATCGTTACGAAGAAATGACAATGACTCATTAGTCACCAGTACAACAGTTGATTTGATGGCGCTTCCCCCAACCGGTTTGGCCGCAACTTGGTCGTGGAGTGGACTTTCGGGACTTGGGACGGTAGCTGATGGATATTCTTATGATTTCGTATTTACCGCATCATTTAAAGACGCTAGGATATCATCACATACCAGTTCAAAAGCAATGAATCGTAGTTCTGACATAGTTCACGTTGTTGGTGTCAATGCGGTATCACTCAGATACGCCGCAGCACAAAATGGATTATGTGGGACTAACGGAACCACTGCAACGTTTTACCTATCTAACGGGGCTACACAGCCGTCTACTCCAAATGTCTATGTGTTTAGTGTTAAAAATCCACCAACTATTGCACCAATTAATTATTACGTACTGTCCACAGAAACCGTCATTAATGGTGGTACCATTTATACACATGATGGTGGTGGTGAATTCACAGCAGACACCGCTACTTGTCCATAAGTAATATACTTAATATCTAATAGGTTTTATAACATATGAAGAAAAAAATAGTCTTTATTGCACCCCACTTGTCAACAGGCGGTTTACCGCAATATCTCGTTAAACAAGTAGAATCCATCAAGGATGAGATGGATGTCTATTGTATAGAATGGGATAATGTGACAGGTGGGGTTCTTGTTGTCCAACGAAACAAAATGGTCAATTTATTAGGTGACCGATTGATTACATTTGGGGAGAACAAACGTGAATTGTTCTCCATAATAAACAAGCTTAATCCTGACATCATACATCTTCAAGAAATACCTGAATTGTTTATGGCAGAAGAAATTGCAGATGAATTATATTCAGTCAATCGTTCGTATGTACTGATAGAAACATCTCATGACTCTGCATATAACGTAGACAGTAAGAAGTATTTTCCTGATAAGTTCTTAATGGTCAGTGAGTACCAAATAAAGAAATACAAGAAATTCGACATTCCGATTGACCTTGTAGAATACCCTATCGAAAATAAAGTCAGAACAAAGACAAGAGAACAAGCGTTACGTGACCTTGGTTTAGACCCCAATCTCAAGCACGTAATTAATATCGGACTATTCACGCCACGAAAGAATCAGGCGGAAATAATAGAGTATGCACGTCAACTCCAGAATTATCCAATCCAGTTTCATTTTATCGGTAATCAAGCGGATAACTTCAAATATTATTGGGAACCATTGATGCGGAATCTTCCATCAAATTGTAAATGGTGGAATGAACGTTCTGATGTTGACGCATTTTATGCGGCCGCGGATTTATTCTTGTTCACATCCCGTGGTAATCCTTCTGATATGGAAACCATGCCACTGGTCATACGTGAAGCATTGAGTTGGAAAACACCATCACTTATATACAATCTTCCCGTATACATGGGGTATTTTGATAAGTATGACACAATAGAGTATCTTCAAGACGATATTCAAACAAACGTATATAGAATAGCAGAAAAATTATTAAGTACCAACGAACGTATAACACCAATTACCACATACACAGAAGTACAAAAACCAGAGTTCACTTCTCGGTGGGATTTAACCACACAAACCATATACTTCAGTACAAAAAATGATATTAGCTATCCAACATTAGTATCATTAAAAGAATACAAAACCGATTCTGTATTATGGTCTATGATAATGGATACTACCCCAGCCGATACAGAATTCTGGATGATTCCTGTGAGTAAGGCACATCATTCATATGAAAATGACCCAAACTTTATGGGTGTAAAACTCTGTATATATAATAATGAAACAGGAGAACAGTTATATGAATACCCATATATTCATAAATTTGTAAATCTACCTACCGTAACATTAAGTAACTCTATTCCATATCATTTTAATTATATGGAATACTTTGTGCACAAAAAGTACAGTAGATGGTTAGACCGCCCATACAAAACTGTAGTTGATGTTGGTGCAAACGTTGGGGTATTTAGTTCATATATGATGGTAAATAATAATGTAAGTAAAATTATTGCAATAGAGTGTGATAAGGTGGCAATAAAAGATTTACAAAATAATTTTAAACATAATACTACCGTTACCATATTACCAAAAGCATTACACACTTCGTCAATCCCGATTACGTTTTACCATTCACCTGACAATCCTGTTATCAGTAGTACATTAGCTCCGGACGATATAGAGTTACACCGTGCAGGAATAAAAGGAAATGTAACTTATACTGTTCCAACTGTTACATTACGACAACTGGTTGACGAGTATGGTGAAATAGATTTACTAAAAATTGATATAGAAGGGGCAGAGTATGATATTATATCTCATACCGATTCTTATGTATTTGATAAGATAAATAATATATTTGTGGAATGTCATTTCTTTAAAAAAGAATATAAAGAACAATATAAAAACTTGATTAATAAATTAGAATCCATGGGATATTTTATTGAAGAGTATCAACAAAACCAAGTACATGATGCAAAACTAGAAGGCGGAAGCGAGTGTATTTTTGCAACAAAAACTATACTCACTACTTGACAAACGATATAAAAAATGATTATATTTCTTTATTCTAATAAAGCGTACGAACGTCAGGCAATTTCATGCATAAAATCAATGGAACCCAGAATACCAGATTCCATGAAAATTGTGTATTTCACAATAGGGTTTATAAGTAAATTCACAACAAAAAACTTAATCAGTATACCGGTTCCAGAAAAAAACTATCCATCATTCCATTATTACAAATCAGAACTTTCGTTGGATGTAATGGATATGTTTCCAGAAGAAACCAATTTCTTCTTTACCGACACTGATGTATTATTTTCCCACAGGGTTAATTTTAATAATTTGGTGTATGATTGTCCATATCCATTGGGAGTATTTGGTCCACATGAATATCCTTTTATTTGGGAAAATATAAACGGAGAAATAGTTCATTATAACGAAGAACTGTTGATGAAATATTTAAATGTACCGAGTCGTACAGTTAAGTATCAGTTATCTTGTTTTTATAGTTTTAGTAAAAATAGTTATGATTTTTTTGAGGAATACACTTCACTATGTAAAAATCAATATCTGATTAAACGTAGAAAACATTATTATCCATTTCAAGACGAAACACCATTTAATGTGTGTTTGTGGAAAAATAACGCAGAGCACAGTTTAGGACACGTAATGGTTAATACACACATTTTGAATACTGTTAAATTAGCTGAAGAAACGAGTGTTGTGGAGTGTAAACCAGGAACAAATCTGGACAACTTTGGTGCAGATTGGGAATATATACACGATTCCAGCCAGGTTATCTTGTATCATGGATGCAAAGAAACACAAACTACTGAAGAGATTTTACAATACCTCCTATCAAAATAATGAAAAAAGCATATATAAGTTTAGAAAAATATAAAAGGGCATACGTTGTATGTGCGGTGGGGCAATCATATATTGACTCAACCGAAGGTATGATTAAATTATTAAATGAATACTCTAAATATCCAGTTATATTGTATTATAGTAATGGAGTGGTGAACTATAAATATGATAACTTAATAGTACAGCCATTTAGATTATCAGACCGGAAAGTAAACGACGAACATACACTAAAACTATTTACAACTTTAAAAGCAGAAGTAACACTAAATAGTATCAAACATTATAATATTGATACGGTGGTAATGTTAGATTCCGACATACTACCCACCCCCAACATAGACACTGTATTTGATAGATTTGAGAGTGAGTTAGAAAATTATCCAATCTTTTTAAAATATGCGTGGGACATTGTGACAGTTATGGGAAGACCGTTAGTCTCGGAATATATTCAAACAATAATAGGCGTACTGCCTGCAAAAATTCCTGCTATGTGTTCATGTCTATGTATTGCAAACAGAAATTGTATTTCATTTTTAGAGGACTGGAAGTATTGGTGTGAGAACGAGGCGTTAATACACTATCACTATATTCTGAACAAGGACATCTATTATGACTTCAATGATGAATCCATTGTAAATGCTCTCTTATGGAAGTATGGTGCCACTAAATTTATTCCCTGTGACCTCATGTGGGCGTGGAAACACGAATCAGTAAAGTTTGCTCTAGACTTTTATGAAGGAAAAGTAGGTGACCTACCGAAGCATCAATCAAACATAGAACATTATAAAGTGCCTGAGCAATATGAAGTCCCCCACGGGTTATCAGTACTACCCACCCATAAACGAAATCTTTTAGGATTCCATGGCTTAAAAGATTTAAACGAAATAAATTTGTCAATCTATGAAATCAGAACAAGATATTAAACTGGTTCAGTGCACCAAAGAATACTGGGAGTTCGTAAGATTGCTCAGGTTAGACAAAAGGGTTATTGACTCTTTCGTAGAAACTGTATATATTACAGAGGAACAGCAAGTAAGTTATATGAGTAAACATCACGACCAATACCGTATAGCTTTAAAAGATGGAACACCTGCGGGATATGTTGGAGTAATAGATAATGATATACGAGTGTGTACACATCCTAACTTTCAAGGGATGGGTGTAGGTAAGTTTATGATTAATGAATGTATGAAGATATGGCCCGATGCATTCGCTAAGATTAAATTAGATAACGAAAAAAGTATTAAATTGTTTGAATCGTGTGGATTTACCAAAAAGTTTTTTATTTTAACCAAAGACTAAATTATGATTAAAAAACACAATCCGTACAAAATTGTTAAGATGTTTGAGGAAGAAGTAGCCGAATATACTGGCGCGCCACACGCCATATCTGTAGATAGTTGTACTAGCGCACTCTTTTTAGTGTGTAAATATATTGGAGTTAAAGAAGTAATAATCCCATCAAAAACTTATTTATCTGTTCCTCAATCAATAATTCATGCGGGAGGCGAAGTAATTTTTGATAAACGGTCGGATACTAACCATTGGATTGGCGCATATCAATTAAAACCTTACCCCATCTGGGATGCTGCTAAAAGATTCACGCAAGGTATGTACATGAAAGGGCAGTACATGACCTTATCATTTCATATTAAAAAAATATTACCGATTTGGAAGGGTGGTATGATTTTGTGTGACGACGATGTAGCAGCAGATTGGTTTAAAAAAGCCAGATACGAAGGTAGAAGTGAAAAGTATTACAAGGATGATGACATCACGTTTCTAGGATGGAATATGTACATGACACCACAACAGGCCGCACATGGACTTGCAATTATGCAAAATCTACCGTACCATAATCCTGACCAAGGCGAACTGAATGGGTACAGAGACTTAACGGAATTTACCGTTTTTAAAGATAATAAAACCATAGAATAAGTTATGAGTAATCTTGTTGTTGTACCAAATGTGTTTGATGATTTTTATTGGAACTCTAATGCAATAGAATCCATTAGATATGCATGTAAACAATGGAATGCTAACTTGTTTGAGTTAAAAACATTCATGGGTACTTCGGACAAAATCCACAGTGGGATAACATCCAATAGATTGTGGATGATGAAATACTTTACGGACTTTGACAAAGTATTAATTTTAGACCCTGATATTGTAGTAAACTCCAAATCAACGAATATATTTGATGACTTGGTGAGTATGATTTTGCCGGAGTACATAATGCCAATCCTACACGAAAAGCAACCTATGAACATATGTCTCGGGTAGACCAGTACTTATCCAGTATAGGAATAGATATATTAGAAAAGTACTTAGAAAATTTTAATAGAGAAAGATATTATGATTATTGTATAAATGGTGGTGTTTACTTGTTTAATCCTAAAAAATTGAATAAAGTAACAAACTATATCTTACATTTAATTGAAACCTACGAAGAGATTAAAAATACTTTAAATGAACAGGGATTTTTTATACAAAATTTAATATCTGCGGCGCTGTCCGTATCGGACCTGAATATTAAAATACTTGAAGACAAATGGAACTGGCTGGCGCCAGATATTAATTTGGAATGGGAATTATACTGTGGTCCTATGCACGCCAACATATATCATTTCACTGGTACAAATGATTCAAAAAATTCCATAGCAACATTTGACAGATGGAAATGATAAACATGAAAAAAGATTTAGTGGTTATCGGTTCGTATCCAAGTAATGAATTATCAAAAAACATATTGAAAGAATGTATTTCAAAATTAAACAATACATTTGATATAGTATTGTCTACCCATTACCCAGTAAATGAAGAAGTTCAAAAACTAACTAACTATTATGTATTTGATGCGTTTAATGGACTGATAGAAACAAATGACAATCCTATAATCTGGTTTCAAAACGATATATTTTATCTACAGGTTAAACACATCAAAAACCATGCATACTCAGCGTATTCGTGTATGGTAAGTGGTGTAGAGTTGCTACAAAGTAAATATGAACATTTTTATTTTATTAATGGGGATACATTGATAGATTCGTTGGATATATCTAAACTCTTTGAGTTGAAGCAACTTATGTTGGATAAAAAAAAGAAAGCCGTATTCTTTAAAGAATTTTCTGGTATGGTAGATTCAAAAATATTTTTATCCGAAATAAAATTCTTTCTTGAGACGATAGCAACTACCAAAACAAAAGACGACTTCATACAATATAATCAACGATTTACCGCTCCGTATGTTCCATACGTACTTGAAAGTTTTTTTTCTGAGAGGATAGACCGGTGGTCAAGTGATGACGTATATATTATACAATCATCTCCTGACAAATACTTTACTAATAGTAAAATAGATGTACTTAGTAGTTTTAATGGGATGTCGGAAACAAAACGTGATTATTTAACGTTTTTGATTAAGGAAAAAACATCAAATAAGATTTTCTTTGTGTATGTAAACAACAACCCAAATTTTGAGAAAAAAGAAATAAATGTAAAAATTAATCAAGATTCATTTACCCTAAGTAATGGAAACTATTCATTTTACAAAGAGGTATTTGCAGACAATACTATACTTTTAGAGGTGGAAGGGGTAATGAATTCATACCCGGTTAGTGATATAATTGATAATACTGATAGTTACATACAATTCAATGGATAATAGGATATTGATATGAAAATAGTTCAATTAGGTGCGGCAGTAGGTAATGACCATGTAACAGAATTAGTAAAATCCATTCAGAATGTAGAGTTGTTGTTATTGGTAGAACCAAACCCAAAGGTACAAGACAAACTAAAAGATTGCTATCAATTTCTTCCTACTACTAGAATTGAGCAAGTTGCGATAGTACCAAATTATGATGGTGGTAAAGAGCAAACCATGTTTTTCGCTGAAAGGGATAGCATAGGTGGATACCAGGTTACTTCTTTGGTGAAAAACCATTTAGAGATGCACAGTTATGTATCGGAAGAAATAGAGTCTTTCGTAACCCGATGCGTAACACTACAGGAATTATTTGAGAAACACCATATATCAACATTAGATTATCTATTTGTTGATATTGAATCAATGGATGAAGAAGTTATATTAGGATTGGATTTAAATAAATACGATATAAAAAATATATGTATTGAAGTTATCCATCTGAAAAATCCAGACACATTATATTCGTTTTTACAGAAACATGGATATGTTGACAAAGGTACTGTCAATATGTACGACAGGATGTTCACAAAACAATCACCTAAGACATATCAGATATGTATGTTTTATAATGAATTGGACCTATTAGAACTACAGCTAGAACAAAACTTTGACTATGTTGATAAGTTCGTAATAGTTGAGTCTACAAAAACACATTCTGGTCACGATAAACAACTCGTATTTAAACAAAATATAGATAGATTTAACAAATACAAAGATAAGATAATACATTTAGTTTGTTCGTTTGATTCCGAATTATTTAAGAATTATGTAAATTATCAAACAAATATGTCCGACCAAATGTCAGACCCGTGGAAACGAGAAACATTTCAAAGAGATTATCCAATAATTTCTAATGAAATAAATTTCAATAATGATGATATACTCATAGTTGTGGATATAGACGAAATAGTAAATATGAAATCTGTTTCTAAATTTTTAAGTGAGAGTAAATTTATTACAGACGCATATAAACTAGAAATGTATTTTATGCATTATTACATGGATACAAGTTTGTATCTAGAAGATTCTGGCATGGACAGACTTTGGTATCATCCATTCTTAGTAAAGTACTCTGACTTAAAAAAATACAATAACTCATTTTCTTATATAAGAACGCACACTCATAACGAAGAAAAAATTATCAGAAATTCTGGATGGCATTTTTCTTATCTTATGGACTTGGACGGGATTGTTAATAAAGTTAAATCGTTTGCCCACTGTGATGATGAATTTGCGAAAAATATAACTCACGACAAAATTAAAAACTCCATAACAAACTTTGACTTATTTTATAGTACAGATGTTCGGCTTAAATTACGACCATTTCCAAAACATCTATTACCATCGGTGGTACAAAATAACTTAGAACTTTGGGGTAAATATTTACTAGACTATAAGAAAAATATATTAATTATAGGATGTTACCTAGACACAGAAATTAAAAAAGAAGTTCTACGTAAAAATTTGAAAACATTAAAAAATACATTTGATATCTTATTGGTTTCTCATCACCCAATAGACGCAGAATTTCAACAGTTAGCAAAATATATAATATATGATAGTAATAATGATGTCGTAG